>Ga0255354_1000837_pt1 | contig 18787 bp, 4 predicted proteins | sample HBST50metaG_FD_189942 | JGI IMG/M metagenome (GOLD analysis project Ga0255354, IMG submission 189942) | Peat soil microbial communities from Stordalen Mire, Sweden - H.B.S.T50 | ecosystem: Environmental > Terrestrial > Soil > Wetlands > Peat | place: Sweden: Norrbotten County, Stordalen Mire...
ACGGGGGCGACGACGGGTAATGTGGTGGTGACGGTGAGCGGTGTGGCGAGCAGCGGCACCTCGTTCACGGTTCTGGCCACGCCTACGATCAGCAGCCTGACTCCGACCTCTGGAACGATCGGCGCTACGGTGACGATCGCGGGTACGAACTTCGGCGCGACGCAGGGCACCAGCACAGCGAAGTTCAACGGGACAACGGCGACGATCACGAGTTGGAGCGCTACGTCGATCGTGGCGGTGGTTCCGACGGGGGCGACGACGGGTAATGTGGTGGTGACGGTGAGCGGTGTGGCGAGCAGCGGCACCTCGTTCACGGTTCTGGCCACGCCTACGATCAGCAGCCTGACTCCGACCTCTGGAGCGATCGGCGCTACGGTGACGATCGCGGGTACGAACTTCGGCGCGACGCAGGGCACCAGCACCGTGAAGTTCAATGGGACGACGGCGACGATCACGAGTTGGAGCGCTACGTCGATCGTGGCGGCGGTTCCGACGGGCGCGACGACGGGTAATGTGGTGGTGACGGTGAGCGGTGTGGCAAGCACTGGTACCTCGTTCACAGTTCTGCCCACAACCCCCACGCCGACTTTTTCTCCTGCGGCGGGCAACTATGCCAGCGCTCAGTATGTGGCCATTAGCGACACCGACCCTGCTGCGACGATTTACTATACGACCGACGGGACCACGCCGCCTACGTCGACTTCCTCAAGCGCATATGTTTCAGACAGTCCAATTTGGGTGTCTTCGAATGAGACCTTGAAGGCGATTGCTGAAGACCCGGCCTACGCAAATTCCCCAGTGGCGACAGCAGCTTACACCATTCAGGCTGCAGCGCCAACTTTTTCGCTCGCGGCGGGGAGTTACGTTGGAACGCAGACAGTGACAATCTCGGATGATACGAGCTACTACGCGACAATTTACTACACCACAGACGGAACGACGCCGACGCAGACGACCAAATCGAGGTACACGAGCGCGATCACTGTCAGCGCGACAGAAACCGTCAAAGCGATCGCAACCGCATACGGATACTCGACAAGCCCGGTCGGCACTGCGGCCTATACCATTACTTCCGTGCCTGCTACGCCGGCCTTTTCTCCTGTAGGCGGCAACTATAGCAGCGCGCAACTAGTAACCATCAGTGATTCATCCTTGAATGCGACCATCTACTACACTGTCACGAGCGACACGACGGGTACGACGCCCACTGCTTCATCGAGCGTATACACCGGCGGCGCGATTTCGGTTGGCTCGACTGAAACTATAGAGGCCATCGCCGTGGTAACGGGATACCCCTCTTCGCCGGTCGCGACAGCCACCTACACGTTCCCAGTAATTGCTGATACCACGACTTCGCTAGCTGTGACCTCAGGTGGAAGCTCGGTGACCACTGTGGCCTCGGGCAGTGCGGTGACGCTGACGGCGACGGTTGCGTCGGGTGCAACGAAGGTCGCAACCGGCACAGTGGACTTCTGCGACGCCACAGCGACGTACTGCACGGACATTCATCTGTTGGGCACGGCACAGTTGACCAGCACAGGCACAGCGGCGATCAACCTCCGGCCGGGTATTGGAAGCCATAGCTACAAAGCGCTCTTCGTTGGGACATCTAGCTACGCGACTAGCATGTCAAGCACGGTCCAGTTGACGGTCACGGGCAGCTATCCCACTACTACTACGATTGTGGGGACAAGTGGTTCGGCGGGCAACTACACATTGACGGCGCAAGTGACGGGCATGGGTAGCAACACTATTGCCCCGACGGGGACGGTGTCGATTCTAGACACGAGCAGCGCGAACGCCGTATTGGGTACGGCGACGCTGTCCAGTGCAGGTACAGCAATCACATTTGCCAATTCATCGACTATATCGTTTCCACAGACCGAGTCCCATGATTCCAATGTTGTTGCCGTGGGTGACTTTAACGGAGACGGCAAGCAGGACTTAGCCGTGCTGGGGAATAACGGCACGGTCACGATCCTGCTGGGAAACGGCGACAGAACCTTTACACAAGCGAATGGAAGCCCGATTACGATCGTTTCATCGCCTGAATCCATTGCCGTTGGTGACTTCAATAGGGACGGCAAGCTGGACCTGGCAGTATTGGGAAATAACGATACGGTCACGATCCTGCTGGGAAACGGTGATGGTACCTTTACGCAGGCGAACGGAAACACGATCACTGCAAGCTATAATGCGTCCTTCATCACGGTTGGTGATTTCAACAAAGACGGCAAGCTGGACTTGGCAGTGCTAAACAATAGCTCCCCTGGCTCCGTCACAATCCTACTGGGTAACGGCGACGGAACCTTCACGACAGCAGGCAACAGTCCGGCAGCGGGCGGTTTTCCAGACTCTGCCGTGGTGGGTGACTTGAACGGAGACGGCATTCAGGATCTAGCCGTGACCGACTATGACAGCTCAGTTACGATCTTGCTGGGCAACGGCGACGGAACCTTTACACAAGCGAACGGAAGCCCGATTCCCATAAATTCTGAAGAAATTCAATCTGTCGCTATGGGTGACTTCAATGGAGACGGTAAGCTTGACTTAGCAGTAGTCAGCTTTTACTACTCCACGGTATATATATTGCTGGGCAACGGCGATGGAACCTTTACGGCAGGAGCTAATGCCTACGCCGGCTACGGGCCTTACTCTGTTGCGGTGGGCGACTTTAACAGGGACGGCAAGCCAGACCTGGTCGTTGCTAACGACTACGCCAATACTGTATCGATCCTGCTGGGAAATGGCGATGGCACTTTCTCATCAAGCAACTCAGTCAGCGTAGGTACTGAACCTCCCGAAACTGACGGCGGGTTTAATTACTATGGACCGGAATCCATTGCTGCGGCTGATTTTACCGGGGACGGTGCGTCGGACTTGGCTGTAGTCAGCTTCAACAATATCGCCTACCCTAGCTTCAGCACCGTAACCATTTTGCAAAGCAACGGAGGGAAAACCGCGACGGCCACGGTTGCCGGGGTCGCGCCTGTGGGCAGCGGAACGCATAATGTAGACGCCAGCTATGGAGGAGACAGCAATTTTGCCGGCAGCACCTCGGCTACAACGCCTCTGACAACGGTAATCGATGCCGCTTCCACAGTATCACCGAGCAGCGGACCCGCAGGGACATTAGTCACAATTACGGGAAATGGCTTTGGAGCCGCCCAAGGGACCAGCAGTGTGACGGTCGGTGGGATCACTGCAGTTACTACGACGTGGAGTAACACGCAAATTCAAGCGTACATTCCGAACGGAACAGGGCCCGGCCCTCAGAGCGTGGTTGTGACGGTCGGGGGTCTTACCGGCGGGGGAAATGCCACGTATACAGTTACACCATGGATTGCCAGTATCACACCTTCCACTGGGTTTCCGAGTTCATCTGTGACAATCGTAGGAACCAACTTTGGATCGTACGTGCCGGGAGGTTCCGCCATAACATTCAACGGTATATCTGTCCAGACGACAAGCTGGACAGCATCTACGATCAGCCTGATCCTACCGAATGGAGTTACGACCGGGCCGGTCGTCGTGACCGCTTACAATTCATCGAGCAATTCGACCGCTGCAAGCAATTCGGTAGTGTTTACAGTTGCGACCGGTCCGACAATCACGGGGCTTAGCCCTGTGGCTGGCCCTGTTGGCACAAGTGTGACCATCGGCGGTGGAAACTTCGGGACGTCGGGTACTGTCACGTTCAACGGCGTTTCTGCCTCCCCCACAAGCTGGGGAATAGACTCAATCATCGTTCCGGTACCGGCAGGAGCAACGACAGGGCCAGTCGCAGTGAACGTGGGCGGTGCAACAAGCAATAGCTACACCTACACCGTTAGCGCCAGCGTCAATAATATCGCTCCGTCTCAAGGTAAGGTGGGCACAAATGTCACCATAAGTGGAACAGGTTTTGGCTCCACGCAAGGGAGCAGCACCGTAACCTTCAATGGAGTTTCGGCAACTCCATCGATTTGGAGCAATACAAGCATCGTCGTCTCAGTGCCTAATCGCGCTACCACGGGCGTTGTTGCTGTGACGGTGAATAGTCTCACGTCCGCAGGGCCTGTATTTGAGGTAATTTCCACCTTATCCACTCAACCCACCATCAACAGCTTGTCCCCTGCCGTAGGACCAGTTGGGATGCGCGTTACCATTTCCGGATCAAACTTCGGCTCATCTGTGGGCTCTTCGAGCGTAGGATTTGGTTCAGTTCCTGCCGTTCCCGTTCAGTGGTCGCAAAACACAATTGTGGTTCCCGTGCCATCAGGAGCAGTTACCGCGCCAGTTATAGTAGTGGTCGATGACCAAGCCAGCAATTCGGTGCAGTTTACGGTCGGCCCCGCCGCCGCATCGATCACGGGTATCGTGACGAGCGCTAGCAGTGGCGCGCCACTTAGCGGTGCGTCCGTCCAGGTTTTACAGTCGGGGGTACAGGTCAGTTCTACAACTTCAGCGGTGAACGGGGCATACACCTTTTCCACCCTTCCTATCGGGACTTATGACCTGTTCGCGAGCGCGGCGGGATTCGGAACATCGATCATCTCTGGAATCAGCGTGACTTCTAGTGGAACGGCCACCGTCAATGTGCCTCTCGGCACGCCAGGAAGCATTGCTGGCACAATCACGCAGTCTAACGGAACGGCTCCTATTGTCGGCGCAAATGTCACCGTTCTCGAAGGAAGCGATACGGTGGCCACGGCGACGACGAGCGCAACGGGCGCTTACTCAGTTTCCAATCTGGGTGCGGCCATGTACGCCCTTCAAGTCTCCGCCGCTGGATACAGCGCTGGAAACCAGACAGGAGTCTCTGTTAGCGCAGGACAGACGACGACTGCCAATTTTAGCCTGAATGGACAGTCCACAATCACATACAACTATGATGAGTTGGGGCGACTGGTTGGCGTGGTCGATTCCATAAATGGTACTGCGGGCTACTCCTATGACGCTGTTGGAAACATCAAGAGCATCATCCACGCTAACTCTGGTCAAGTCGCTGTTCTTGATTTCACGCCCAAGAGCGGTCCTGCCGGTACCGCTGTCACAGTGTCGGGAATGGCATTCAGCACGAATATGCAGCAAGATGCGGTCACGTTTGCCGGCACTAGCGCCACTGTGAGCTCAGGAACGAGCAGTCAATTGATGGTGACAGTGCCTACTGGTGCCGCCTCCGGTCCAATCGCGGTAACTACGCCGAGTGGCACAGCCACGAGCAGCATCTCATTTACCGTAACTGCGCCAACCACTGGCTTATCGATTGCCTCATTTGCTCCCGCGATGGCCAATGTTGGAGGAGCAGTTAATATCTCCGGAACAGGCTTTGACGTTCTTGTCAACGACAGGGTGACGTTCAATGGGACCCATGCTTCTGTCGCCTCGGCAACCTCAACCAGCATCTCGGCTACAGTTCCAGCAAATGCAACCTCCGGCCTTATTGCCATTGCAACGCCAGCAGGCAGCGCGACAAGCAGCACAGATTTCTTCGTAGTCCCCACCGCCTACACCCCAAGCCAAGTCGACTTTGCGGCTCAGATTGGCCTAGGCGGATCGTACACAGGAACGATCGTCAACGGAGGCGATATTGGGCTCGTTTTGTTCAATGGAATTCTGGGACAGGAGTTAAACCTTCAAATCAGCGGCTCCACTGTTACGAGCGGAAACATTTCGATTCTGAATCCTAACGGGTCTCTTCTCGCTCAGTCCACAATTGGTGCGGGCAGTTCACTCCTCAGCAGTTTAATTGCTCCGGCGACAGGAACCTACACGATTCTTGTCGCAAGCGGTTCTGGGTCCACAGGGAACCTAACTCTAAGTCTGCTCAGTCCCTCGATAATTCCTATTGCGTCAGGTTCAACTCAGACGGCTACAGTCAATACGCCAGGGCAGAGCGTGCTGTATACGTTCACCGGCATGGCAGGGCAGTTTGCCCGTGTGCAGCTCACGAACAATACCTTCACTGCCTGCAATGTGAACATCAGCATCCTCAACCCCAACGGTTCGACTTTGGCTTCAACAGGCGTGTGTGGTAGTTCCGGGACACTGAACTCCGTTGCTCTGCCTACCACCGGGACCTATACCTTACTGATTGCTCCTCAAAACGGAGGGACAGGCAGCGCAAGCGTCACCCTGTCTGTGTTCAACGAACAGACAGGGACGATCATGTCCGGAACACCGAATAACGTAACAATCAGCACACCAGGGCAGGTTGCTCAGTTGAGTTTCTTTGGCACGGCGGGGCAGTTGGCCAGCGTACAGGTATCCAGCCTCACATGGGGCTGCTGCGTGTATGTGAGCATTGTCAGCCCGGATGGCACAACTCTGACTTCGATGAACAATAACGGGGGGAATTCTAACTTGGGCCCGGTCGTTCTGCCGTCGACTGGAACCTATACCTTGGTGATTGCTCCTCAAAACGGAGCGACCGGCAGCACAAGCGTCACTCTCTGGCTGGCCAATAACGTAGTGGGACCGACGATCACGCCGGGGACACCGACGCCGGTCACCATCAGCGCCGCCGGACAGATTGAGTCGCTGCCCTTCAGCGCCACGGCGGGACAATTGGCAAGTGTGCAAGTTACCGGTGAGTCATGGGGCTGCTGCGTATACGTCAGCATTCTCAGCCCGGATGGCACACTTTTGACTGGGAACAACACTAGCGGGGGAAATTCCAACATCGGTCCGGTTGTTCTGCCGTCGTCTGGAACCTACACCGTGGTGTTCTCGACCTACAATGGAAACCTGACCACCGGGAGCGCAAGCGTCACCCTCTGGCTGGCCAATAACGTAGTCGGACCGGCCATCACGCCGGGGACGCCGACGCCGGTCACCATCAGTGCCGCCGGGCAGATTGAGTCGCTGCCCTTCAGCGCCACGGCGGGACAATTGGCAAGTGTGCAAGTTACCGGTGAGTCATGGGGCTGCTGCGTATACGTCAGCATTCTCAGCCCGGATGGCACACTTTTGACTGGGAACAACACTAGCGGGGGAAATTCCAACATCGGTCCGGTTGTTCTGCCGTCGTCTGGAACCTACACCGTGGTGTTCTCGAACTTCGAAGGAAACTTGACTACCGGCAGCGCTAGCGTCACTCTCTGGCTGGCCAATAACGTAGTGGGACCGACGATCACGCCGGGGACACCGACGCCGGTCACCATCAGCGCCGCTGGGCAGAGTGAGTCGCTGCCCTTTAGCGCCACGGCGGGCCAGTTGGCCAGCGTACAAGTAACCAGCGCTACTTGGGCCTGCTGCGTATACGTCAGCATCCTTGGTCCGGATGGCTCATCTTTGACTGGATCCAACACAAACACGGGAAATTCCAACATCGGTCCGGTTGTTCTGCCGTCGTCTGGAACCTACACCGTGGTGTTCTCGAACTTCGAAGGAAACTTGACTACCGGTAGCGCGACCGTCACCCTGACGCTCACGACATTGAGCGCCATCACGCCGGGCACAGCAACGGCAATGGCCGTAACCACTGCGGGACAAGTTACCCAGGAGACATTCAGCGCGGTCGCAGGGCAATCCGCCGCTGTGCAAATTACTAACTTCAATTTCAATGTCGCTTGTGGGAATGTGATTGTCAGCGTCCTCAGTCCCAGTGGCTCGACTTTGGCTTCAGGGAATGCGTGCGGCACTGTTTTCCAGACCCCTGTCTCTCTGCCCGCCACTGGAATCTATGTCCTGCAAATTGCGGCACAGAATAGCGGCATCGGCAACGCCACCGTTACCTTGTCTATCTCTCCATCAACGGAACCAACGGGATCAATTACTCCTGGAACTCCGACGCAAGTCACCATCAGCACCGCCGGACAGAGTCAATCATTAACCTTTATTGGCACGACGGGACAGTCGGCCAGTGTGCAAGTTACTAACGCCAACTGGGGCTGCTGCGAAGCTGTCACTGTTCTCAACCCCGATGGCACAACTTTGATGTCGAACTACAATGGCGGCGGGTCACTCAATCTGGGCCCGATCCCTCTCCAGGCGACCGGGACCTATACCCTGGTCTTCTCTTCCTACAATGGAAACCTGACCACCGGCAGCGCCACCGTCACTCTTGGGCTAAGCAATAACGTTGTTGGAGGGACCATCGCGTCAGGAACTCCTGTGCAAGTCACCATTGGCACCTTAGGACAGAGTGAATCTCTGACCTTCACCGGCACGACGGGACAGTCGGCCAGTGTGCAAGTTACTAACGCCAACTGGGGCTGCTGCGAAGCTGTCACTGTTCTCAACCCCGATGGCACAACTTTGATGTCGAACTACAATGGCGGCGGGGCACTCAATCTGGGCCCGATCCCTCTCCAGGCGACCGGGACCTATACCCTGGTCTTCTCTTCCTACAATGGAAACCTGACCACCGGCAGCGCCACCGTCACTCTTGGGCTAAGCAATAACATAGTGGGACCGACCATCACGTCAGGAACCCCAGTGCTGGTCACCATCGGCACGCTGGGCCAGAGTGAATCGCTGACTTTCACGGGAACGGTGGGACAGTCGGCCAGTGTTCAACTATCCGGAGTCACGTGGGGTTGCTGCGAAGCAGTCACTGTTCTTAACCCCGATGGCACCACACTGATGTCGAACTACTCGAACGGTGGGTCTATTTCTTTGGGACCAGTCGCCTTGCCGGCGACCGGAACCTATACCCTGGTCTTCTCTTCCTACAATGGAAACTTGACCACCGGCAGCGCCACCGTCACTCTTGGGCTAAGCAGTGAGATAGTGGGACCGACCATCACGTCAGGAACCCCAGTGCTGGTCACCATCGGCACGCTGGGCCAGAGTGAATCGCTGACTTTCACGGGAACGGTGGGACAGTCGGCCAGTGTTCAACTATCCGGAGTCACGTGGGGTTGCTGCGAAGCAGTCACTGTTCTTAACCCCGATGGCACCACACTGATGTCGAACTACTCGAACGGTGGGTCTATTTCTTTGGGACCAGTCGCCTTGCCGGCGACCGGAACCTATACCCTGGTCTTCTCTTCCTACAATGGAAACTTGACCACCGGCTCGGCCACCGTCACTCTCGGGCTAAGTAGTGAGATAGTGGGATCAACCATCACGTCAGGAACCCCAACGACGGTCATCATCGGCGCGCTGGGCCAGAGTGAATCGCTGACTTTCACCGGAACGGTGGGGCAATCGGCCAGTGTTCAAGTATCCGGCGTCACGTGGGGTTGCTGTGAGGCAGTTACCGTCGTCAACCCGGATGGCACCACACTGATATGGAACTACTCGAGCGGTGGGTCTCTTTCTTTGGGACCAATTCCCTTGCCGGCGACTGGAACCTATACCCTGGTTTTCTCTTCCTACAATGGGAACCTGACCACCGGCTCGGCCACCGTCACCGCTTGGATATTTAACGAACAGACGGGCTTCATCTTGCCGGAGATTCCGGCAACAGTGACCATCAACATTCCTGGCCAGAGTGACTCACTGACCTTTAATGGAACGGCAGGACAATCGGCCAGTGTGCAACTCGTCAATAACACATTTGGTAACTACGAGGCTGTCAGTATTGTCAATCCGGATGGCACAACTCTGACTTCGGGTTATACAGGTGGCGGTTCGTTCTCTATAGGCCCAATTACTCTTCCGGTAACCGGAGCCTACACGCTGGTGTTCGCTCCATACCAAGGAAATTTAACCATCGGCAATACCAAGGCCACTTTGAACCTTCAGTGATCCCTATGAGAGCACAAACATTTAACGGAACGATTGCCATGAACCAGCGAAATGCTCAAAGAAGCGGAGACAGACTCATGTTGGACAGAGCGCGGCTTTACGTGAAATTAATCGTTGTTGTAGCTATCGTGCTGAGCTCGATGCTGTCATTCGCGTCCAGCGGAGCAATGAAGCCACAGGACGAGTCGGCCCATACGGCTGCTTTGACCGCGCAGCACAGTCTCGACGGCCAGAGCCAGACTCTCTTGCCCGACGGTCGTCTGTTGCTTGCAGGCGGACAGGCCTCCGACGCCGTGGTCAAAGCCGTCTTCTTTCGAAATGCCAAGACGGGCATAGATACAGAAGCGTCCGGGACGCTTCTCCATGCGCGGGCCTTCCATTCGGCCACGCTGCTACCGAGCGGCAGTGTGCTCATCTTTGGAGGAGTGAAGGATGGAAGCTCCGTACTTGCCCAGGCGGAGCTCTTTGATCCAGCCAAGCAAAGTTTTGTGGACTACCCGATAACCGGTTTGACACCGAGAGCCCATCACACCGCTACCTTGCTGACAGATGGTCGCGTGTTGATAGCAGGAGGACTCGACGGCCAAGGGAATGCCCTGAGCCAGATTGAGGTTTGGGACTATCGCACCGGCCAATCGGCAACGCTGGCGGTGAGCCTGAAGACGCCGCGAAGCGGACAGCAGGCGACTCTGCTGCCCGACGGAACTGTGTTGCTTTGGGGAGGCCAAGACCAAAATGGCAGCTCACTCAGCGATGGAGAGGTCATTGACCCAAACGGCCCGAGCGTTCGACTTGTCAGCAAGCCCACCGCATCCTTGCAGAATTCAACAACGCCATACCTGGCGGCATCCATCCCGCAGAGCGGCGAAACCTCCATCCAGATTGATCAGCTCATCTCATTGCGATTCTCTGAACAGCTAAACGTGACCAGCCTCAATACCAGCACAATCACTTTGAGAGCGCCCACGGGCAACTTGCCAGTCCAGGTTGTTCCCGCGGAAGGTGGTATGTTGGCTTTCATTACGTCGCAAGACTCTTTGGAAAACGGTACGGTATACATATTGTCCATATCGGGAGCAACCGATAATGCCGGTGATGTCCTACCGGATACGACCATCATCTTCACGACAATTGCCGCGCCTGAGAGTGCCACCACCGGATCCCAAGCCAGTTCATCGAGTACGAGTACAGCTTCCACTGGCTCAACCGTCGCTGGTGCGGTCGCAACTGCGCCCAGCGGATTGACCTCCGAGTGGCGACAGATGCCCGTACTTCAGGCCGATGCAGGCGTGACCGCTCTGGCTGGCCAAGTGCTCACTCTGGATGGCTCTCCGCTCCCGAATGTCCTCATTGAGATTGATGCCCAACATGCCACGACGGATAAGACAGGGCGGTTCCTGGTTCAGAACACCGGTTCGGGCCATCACGTCATGATTGTCGACGGAGCTCCGGCTAACACAAAATCCAATACATATGGCCTCTATCGAGTGGGCGTAGACCTCAAGGCAGGCCAGACAAATTCTTTGAACTACACGTTCTGGATGACGGCGCTCGATACTGAACATGTCGTCCATATTTCTTCGCCCACAACTAGCGAAGTAGTCGTCACCAACCCAAATGTAAAAGGCCTGGAATTACATATTCCTGCTGGTACCATCATTCATGACGCGCGCGGAGGAGTAGTAACAGAGGTCGGAATTACCGCTATCTCCACCACGCAGCCGCCCTTTCCTCTCAGAAAGGGGGTGCAGTTTCCGGTCTATTTCACAATCCAGCCTGGCGGTGCCACCTTTGCGGGCGCTGGAGGGGCCTGGACTACTGATACAAAAGGCAGAGGAAAAGGAGCGACGCTCCACTACCCGAACTACATGAAGGCCAAGCGTGGAGCGCGCTATCAATTCTGGAATTACGACCCAATACAGAGAGGGTGGTATGCATACGGGAATGGGAGAGTGAGTGACGACGCGCAAAAGATTGCGCCGGAAGATGGAACACAGATATTCTCCTTCGATGCGGCTTCGGCGACCACCTGTAGTGGAGCCTGTGCGACACCAAATTACCCGAAGCCAGGGAACCCCAAGGACGGGGAGCCTGTTGACCTGCAGACAGGACTCTTTGTCTATACCAAAACGGATCTCGTCTTGAATGATGTGATCCCTCTCGTGCTGACGCGGACCTACCGCCAGGGGGATTACATTTCGAGGGACTTCGGTATAGGCATGAACACGAACTACGATATCTTCCTCATCGGCGATGACAGCTCAAACCCTGAAGGGTTCACCTATCAGGATCTGATTCTCGCCGACGGTGGACAAATTCGCTTCACACGCACCTCGCCCTGCACCGGAAGCAATGGATTCTGTCAAGAGTCAGGCGCTGTCTATACTGCGACTTCCACTCCCGGTGATTTCTATGGAGCCACGCTTGCATTGACACGAGATCAGTGGGTGGTAACCAAAAAAGATGGAACGGTCTATATATTTCCAGCTACTTGGCTGGCCACCGCCGCGCGGCAATTCGCGCTCATAGGAATGTACGACCGCTATGGAAACGCTCTGACTTTCACCCGCGACAGCAATAGCAATCTCATTAAGGTCACGTCCCCGAATGGGCGTTGGATCCAATTCTCTTACGATTCAAGCAATCGAATCACCCAGGCGCAAGACAACATTGGGCGCACCACCAGCTACACGTATGACCCTGCTTCCGGAGGGCTTGCCACCGCGACAGACGCCAACGGCGGAGTGACGAAGTACACCTACGACGCGAGCGCTGAAATGCTCACCATCACGGACCCCAGCAACGTAGTTTACTTGCAGAATGAATACACTTCCACCGGCTTTATAGGTGTCGCCACCAGCAACAGTAGCTCTAGAGTTCGCGCTGCTGATTGTTGTTCCGGTACTATTGTCAACACCCCTGTTACTGCTCCCGTCAACATGATAAGCAAGCAAACTCAGGCCGACGGCGGCACCTACCAGTTTGTCTACTTTCTGGATTCAAACGGGAACGTGATTCAAACCAACGTCACAGACCCGCGCGGCTACCAGCGCACAGTCACATTCAATTCCGACGGATATATGACCAGCGATACCCGAGCTGTAGGTAAACCGGAGCAGCAGACGGTCACCTACAACGTTCAGGCGGGCACCGGGATGGTTCTGGGCGCGACGGACACGCTGAATCGGACTACCACGTTTAGCTACGATGCCATGGGGGATGTCACCGGTGTCACCCGGCTGGCGGGGACATCGAGTGCGGTGACCACGTCGCTCGCCTATACTCAGCAATTCTATGAACTCTCCTCCATTACCGATCCGCTCGGGAACATGACCACCCTCACCTACGACAACAGTGGAAATATGCTTTATGTGGCCGATCCGCTAGGCGACACCACCGCGTTTACCTACAATGCGGCTGGCCAGCCCACGACGGTTACAGACGCACAAGGTAATCAGGCGCGGTTTTCCTATAATACAGGCGATCTCGTGGCAATTACAGATTCGCTGGGCCGGACCGTATCCCGCTTTGTGGATGCCGCCGGGCGTGTCGCGGCTATTACTGATCCGCTCGGTCACACGACTCAGCTCGCCTATGATCTGGTCAACGAAATCACCTCCATAACAGACCCGCTCAGAAACCAGACGGCCTTTACCTACGACGGAAACGGCAACCGGGTGACGGTCACAGACGCCAATCAGCATACGACAAGCTATGTCTACAACAACATGGATCGCCCCACCACCCGCACGGACCCGTTGGGGAATCAGTCCAAAGCGCAGTATGACCTCAGCGGAAACCTCATCCAGGCCACTGATCGCAAAGGCCAGATAGCAACGATTCAGTATGACGGCTTGAATCGAGCGACCAATGTCACGTTTAACGATGGCAGCACGATCACGTACACCTTGGACGGGGGCAACCGCCTAACCGGGATCAGCGATTCCCTCGGCGGTACGATCTCGCGCAGCTATGACGGGCTGGACCACTTGCTCTCGGAGACCACACCGCAAGGCTCGGTTGCCTATACCTATGACGCAGACGGTCGCCGGCACACCATGACCGTCTCCGGACAAACGCCCGTGAGCTACTCTTTCGACAACGCAAACCGTCTGACTTCTATCGTCCAGGGAGCTTCCGGCGTCTCCTTTGCCTACGACGCCGACGGTAGGCGTACTTCGCTGACCCTGCCGAATGGCGTGGTTGCAAACTACAGCTACGACGCTGCTTCTCAGCTCAGAGGAATTGTCTACGCTGGAGGCGCGCTGGGCGCACAAAATCTGGAATACACCTACGATCTGGCAGGACGGCGCGTGAGCGTGAGCGGCAGTCTGGCAAGCACGCAATTGCCAGTGGCGGTCAGCTCGGCGGTCTACAATGCGAACAACCAGTTGACCCAGTGGGGCGGGACCGCGATGACCTATGACGCCAATGGCAACACGCTGAACGATGGCACGAATAGCTATACGTGGGATGCGCGGAACCGGCTTGTGTCGGCGGACAACAATGGCGCCAGCTTTAGTTATGATCCGCTCGGACGGCGGGTTGCCAAGACGGTCATGAGCACGACTACCAACTTTCTCTACGACGGCGCAAATGCCGTGCAGGAGCAAAGCGGCGGTTCAATAACGGCCAACCTGTTGACAGGCGGCATTGACGAGCGGTTCACGCGGACAGACTCGACAGGGTCCTACTACTACCTGACCGACGCGCTGGACAGCACTATGGCGTTGACCGACTCGACGGGGGCGTCGCAGGTGGAATACAGCTATGCGCCCTATGGCAGTATGAGCGTCACTGGAACCACGACCAACAGCTACGGCTACACCGGTCGCGAGACCGACGGTCTCGGCATTAACTACTACCGGGCCAGATACTACAACCCAACCACCGGGCGATTCCTCAGCGAAGACCCGTTGGGGTTTGCGGGTGGGCATAACTTTTACGCCTATGCTGACGACAGTCCTCTCAATTTCAATGATCCGTTTGGGTTGTGCCCCGCAACCCCAAGACAACGATGGGGCCAGGCTGCAAATGGTCTTTTGAATCTTGGAATAGGAACGGGCAAGTTAGCGTTAGGAGCAGCTGCAATTGGCGGGACTGGAGGACTGGGAACTGTAGTAGGTGTGTACGGAATCGTGAGTTCCATGGGTAACTTTGGCGCAGGCTTTAGTCAATTGGCAGGCGCTGCATCCGGTAACGTAGAAGGTGGTGAAGAAGGCGCTCAAGCGTCGAGCATAGCACTATCTCCTTTCGGTCTCACAACACTTATCGCGACAGGCGGCAATTTAAATTACGCCTCAAAGGCTGCATCGCTGGAAGGGGTAATTGTGACTCCAGCAACCGCGGGATTAACTGGCGAATTACCTTCGATTCCTGATTTGGCTGATCTGGGACAAAACATCAATAACTTGACCAACGGGGGTTCCAACAACTCAGGAAATGTGAACGGTAATTGTTCCTGCCACCAATAGTCGAATGAAGTATGCTTTCCAAATAGAACAATGAGAGGTGAAATGTGGATTCTGAAAACGGACAACGCAGAAGATGCACGGAGGGTTTAGCAAGGAATGAGCGTCGAAGGATTCGTTTGCTTTGGATTGGTCTTGGAACATGGCTTTTCATTTTCCTGAATGCAATCCGTCTTGCTTCTCACGTTCCTTACCAGATTGTGTTTCTTGGTTTTTTTTTGAACCTGATAATGATCGTTGGGATTGTTGTTCTTCTCCGACAAGCATACAGACAATTGCGCCATGGAGTGGAACCCAATGGAGAAGTACTGAAGGTGGCCACAACTTTGGTGTTAGATAATCAGCGGCGCAGAATCCGTCTATATTGGATAGTGCTTGGCGTATATTTTCTCACTGTTGTCAGTGGACTTCGGTTCGCATTCCGAATCCCTTACCATCTTTTTGCGATTTGTGCGCTTCTGAATTTTGCAATACTGATTGGTATGGTTGTTTTAATTGCCCGTACGTATAGAAGGTTGCGTGAGTAATTTGCTGTGTCTCGCCAATTTATCATCCGGTTGGAACGAGGAATAGATTCTCACCTGAACGGTTGTATAGGACGCGATTTTGGGCTGAGGGGAGGAGACTTCCGTGACCGGATACAACCATGCGGACACTTTCAAGCCGGCGGCGAAAGCTCATGGGACAGACTTCTCCCGCAGGGCTTCGTCGACTCCGAGGCAACCGGCTGACGGTCACAGACGCCAATCAGCATACGACAAGCTATGTCTACAGCAACATGGATCGCCCCACCACCCGCACGGACCCGTTGGGGAATCAGGCTAAAGCGCAGTATGACCTCAGCGGAAACCTCATCCAAGCCACCGACCGTAAAGGCCAGATAACAACGATTCAGTATGACGGTTTGAATCGAGCGACCAATGTGACGTTTAACGATGGCAGCACGATCACCTACACCCTGGACGCGGGCAACCGCCTAATCGGGATCAGCGATTCCCTCGGCGGTACGATCTCGCGCAGCTATGACGGGCTGGACCACTTGCTCTCGGAGACCACTCCGCAGGGCTCGGTTGCCTATACCTATGACGCAGACGGTCGCCGGCAGACCATGACCGTCTCCGGGCAAACGCCCGTAACCTATTCCTTCGACAACGCGAGCCGTCTGACATCCATAATCCAAGGAGCCGTCGGCGTCTCCTTTGCGTACGACGGCGACGGTAGGCGGACTTCGCTTACCCTGCCAAATGGAGTCGTTACCAGCTACAGTTACGACGCGGCGTCGCGGCTCACAGGAATTGTCTACGCTGGCGGCGCGCTGGGTACGCAAAATCTGGAGTACACTTACGATCTGGCCGGGCGACGCGCGAGCGTGAGCGGCAGTCTGGCAAGCACGCAATTGCCAGTGGCGGTCAGCTCGGCGGTCTATAATGCGAACAACCAGTTGACCCAGTGGGGCGGGACCGCGATGACCTATGACGCCAATGGCAACACGCTGAACGATGGCACGAATAGCTATACGTGGGATGCGCGGAACCGGCTCGTGTCGGCGGACAACAATGGCGCCAGCTTTAGTTATGATCCGCTCGGACGGCGGGTTGCCAAGACGGTCATGAGCACGACAACCAACTTCCTTTACGACGGAGCGAATGCTGTGCAGGAGTTCGGCACCAATCCAACGGCCAACCTGCTTACGGGCGGCGTGGATGAGCGCTTCCAGCGCACCACCGCCACAGAAACTGACAACTATCTGACGGATGCGCAGGGCAGTACCTTAGCCTTGACCAGCGCTAGCGGGGCAACAGAGGCGCAATATAGCTATGCTCCTTATGGAAACTTTACTCTCATGGGTTCGACAACCAACAGCTACGGCTACACAGGCCGCGAGTTCGACGGCCTGGGCATCGACTACTACCGGGCCAGATACTACAACCCAACGACGGGGAGATTCCTCTCCGAAGACCCAGCGGGGTTCAGGGGAAGCGGGACCAACCTCTATGCCTACGCCTTCGACAATCCTATCCAATTTACTGATCCGTTTGGACTCTCAGGTACCCTTACGATTTACTCACTTGGAGTAACAGGGCAAGGACTCTCGGGATGGGGAATGCACAGCTGGGTATCATACACGCCGGACGGAGGGCCGACGACGACCTTCGGGACTTGGGGCAATGGTGCAAATGGAACCAATCTCGGTCTCAACTTTAATGCCGAAGTAGGTTTCCCTTACACCGCCGACAGAAGCCAGTATCTGAACGACGCCCAGGAGGCGTCCCTGATGGCTTTGATTCAGAGCTACTGGGACCAAGGGGCAAACGGTTGGCAAAAAGGCCGCCCCTGCTCTTCGTTTGCTTCTGATGCTTGGAAGGCAGGCACCGGTGAGTACCTCGATCCGTATAACCAATTTTATATAAGCAATCCAGGGAGCCTTACCCAGTCGATCATGGACGCAAATAATTCCACGTCATGGCTCGTCAAGTTCTTGCGCGCCCTGAGCCCATTCTAGCGTTCTATCAACATGCAAGTTCAGGAGATGGAATGATTATGGCGAAGACGGGAACTAGCCGGAAGCTTGTCGTGGTACTGCTTGCTGTCTTGGCTCTGATCGGAGGTCGAGTGCTATATAAGCTGTATGACATGGCCCATCAAGACATCCTCGAATCATCGGGCATCGACAACTTGAAAGTTGAAGAACTTAGCGGGGTACATCCTACACGGTTGAAGATTTCGGCTCGACTGCTCTTTAGCGGTGCTGTTATCCGAACAATTGCCGAGAAGGAACAGGGTTCAACGATCACGATTTTGGTTCATCTTGCCGCAGTCGGGGAAGCTAAACCGAAAACAACTGGCGGATTGGAATACGAGCTTTCGGTTCCCGACTCCGTCAATGAAGTGCGTTTTGGCCGCAGTTCGACGCTGATCTGGAAGCGGGGGGCGTCTCCTGCGCAGCCTTGAATCCTCGTCCCGGCCAGCATCGTGAAGGGCGCGGTGCTTTGCACCGGGAGTATAGGGACACACTACCCCAGCTTGGGAGCTGAATAGCAACTTCAGGTTGCTATATACCAACCATAATAAAATCAATCAGATAGTCGAATAGAGGTGTGTCTCGCCAATTTATCATCCGGTTGGAACGAGGAATAGATTCTCACCTGAACGGTTGTATAGGACGCGATTTTGGGCTGAGGGGAGGAGACTTCCGTGACCGGATACAACCATGCGGACACTTTCAAGCCGGCGGCGAAAGCTCATGGGACAGACTTCTCCCGCGGGGTTTCTTTGACTCCGAGGCGAAATGTTCGCAACAGAGACTCAGGCAGCCAAATCGTAGCGATGATGCAGACCGCCCAGCCTTGGAATCGCTATTACCCTGTTACTCACAACGCCGGAGTTACTCACTGCTTCACGATTCACGGGCGTTTCCTTCGCCAGCGCAAGATGAGTTCTATCCTCGTGATAATACCGGACGTACTCGTTCATCAGGCGTTTCAGATGCCGTTCGTTGAGAACGATCACATGGTGAGTTTTCGGCAAGGGTGCGTGACGCCATTTAGCTGATCTTGTTAAGTTCAGTCAGCCTGCGAGGTCGTCTGATATTGAATAGGAAAAGCGCATCCCCCATCCCCGAGCCAATCGTGCAATTG
>Ga0255354_1000840_pt1 | contig 18709 bp, 9 predicted proteins | sample HBST50metaG_FD_189942 | JGI IMG/M metagenome (GOLD analysis project Ga0255354, IMG submission 189942) | Peat soil microbial communities from Stordalen Mire, Sweden - H.B.S.T50 | ecosystem: Environmental > Terrestrial > Soil > Wetlands > Peat | place: Sweden: Norrbotten County, Stordalen Mire...
ACAATTTTGGATATGGCGTCGGCGATGACATGGACGACCTGCTTGCAAAATACGCCCGCACCTAACTGATCCTCCCAACCGGTTCAGGCTCGCACAGACATGCTACGCAGCCTTGCCGGAAACTCACCGTTCAGCGCACGGCTTTATCGTGCGCTGGGCCGTCCACCCGAGGGCGCGTAGTGGGACTGAAGAAACAACCTGCATACGAATTCAGCGGCCCCGCCAGGGACGGTCATCGCAGGTTGTCACGATATTGAGTCTTTACTGGAATCTTTAAGCAGGAAGCCTACGTAAAACAAAAAGGCACTCCAAAGATAGAATGCCTTCTGAGTATTAGATTCGCTTACTGGAACTATTGAATAAGGCCTGCAAAGGTTCGATTGATCTGAACCACATCATGCGGCACAAGCACATAGCGCCACGGCTTATCGCTCTCGCTCGACGCACGCTCGCACCATTCTGTAGCGGCTTTGGCTTTCTTTTGGACGTTCGTCGTTTCAACGTCGCTGGCCCGTTTGATCTCGCAAAGATAACGGCTGCTCTTCGTTTCAACGATGAAGTCTGGATTGTAGTTATCTTCCTCAGCGTATTGAATTCGGAGCAGATTCTTCGAGGGCCTCAGCCATTTGACCACGTCGTTGTCATCTTCGAGAATTGTGGCGAATCGCCGCTCCGGGTCGGAATCGAACTTGACCGCTGGATAGAGGCACTTCGAGAATCCAGTGAAGACCAGACTGCGAATATAGAGCTTGTCTTCCACCGGCTGCCGGAAGTTCCGTGCTTCCTTTCCAAGTTCAACTTCGGCGCTGCTCGAACTGAGCCGCTGAAATCCTCGTGCTACCGTTACCTGGTATTCCGTCGCCTTTTCGACATAATGCTGATTCATCTGCGTGTGAACCAGACGGACAAGATCGCTCTGGTGATATTGCAGAACATTGCGCACATCGTCTTCATTGGGTAGATAGGACTGGATGTGCCGCACGAGTTGCCCGGCGAGCTTGTAAAGTAACTGCGCATGATCGTCATAGCTGATGTCATCCATGTCGATCAGACCGCGAACGATGTAATTCTCCAATCGCGGCTCCTGTACCACGCCGTCGCCACTGACAATACGAAACCGCTGGTTATCCGTCAGCCGCTGGATGAGCAGGTCTTTGGCGACTGGAGGGTAATGCACGCTACTGTAATCCAGATCGAAGTCCTTGTAGCCGACTGTCAAATCGCCGGACGGAACAACCGTGATGAGCGGAATATCGATGGTGTTCTCGACATAGGCAGTCGTCGTTTTTCCTACAATATCCTGAACATCGACCGGCTCGATAATTCCTGCCAATTCCCCCTGAACCGGGCGAATCTCCTCCATGACCTTGGCCGCCAGTTTCTGTTGAACGGCTGGATCGCTTAAATCCGCGGAGTGCCGAAGCCCCTCGAAGTCGCGGTGAATCATCTGAAGTGTTGTCTCTGCAACCTTCCTCTGCGTTTCGGTCGTAAACAGAGGCTGTTGCACAGGCGCGCCCACTGGCACAACTCCCGTGGTGGTCGGCTGCGGCGCGATACCAAGAATCGATTCAATCGCTGGAGCAATTGTTACAGCCTGTGTCGGCGTATCCGGGATGTCGCGGCCAATCACAATGCCTGTCCGGATAATCGAATCTGGATCGTTGGCGTGCTCCACAATCTCTTGAAAACGGTCATGCGAAACGATGGTAAGCCGGTCCACGTCGGCCACGCCGGTTCGCTTGCCGTATGGCAAACGAAGCCCGCGCCCGATCGATTGCTCGACCAGCGTCTTCGAGTTCGCGGCGCGTAGCGGAACGATGGTGTAGAGGTTGGTCACGTCCCAGCCCTCTTTCAGCATATTCACGTGGATAACGATCTCGGTCGGATTGGCCGGGTCCTCCACGCTGAGCAATTGCTGCACCGTCTCGTCCTTCTCTTCGCCGCTCTGGTTCGAGTGAACTGTGATGACTCGCCCCTTGTAGCGGCCTTCAAAGAAGTCGTCCGCCTCGATCTTCTGCCGCAACTCGTCCGCATGGGTCGTGTCTTTGGCTATAACCAGCATGAACGGCTTCACCAGCGGGCGGCCTGTCTCTCTGGCATAGATGTCGAGTTGCACCTTGGTGTGCTCGTGAATGCGGATGCCATCCTGAATTTTCAGGGTTTCGAGCGCGCCCTCATCGTAGTTTTCCTTGATGAAGTTCTCGCGCGTCAGTACGGATGGCTCTTTCACAAAGCCGTCTCTGAGCGCAGAGGCCAGTGGATAGCTATAGATCACGTTCTTGAAATCGATTGTGTGATTACCTGATTCGAACTGCGGTGTGGCTGTCAGTTCCAGCCCCAGAATCGGCTTCAGTTCGTTGATAGCGCGCATTCCGGCCTTGCCGCGGTAGCGGTGCGACTCATCCATCAGCAGGACCAGATCGTCCAGTTTCGACAGGTACTCGAAGTAGCTCTCGCCGATGTATTCGCTCAGGCGCTTGATGCGTGGCTCCCTGTCGCCACGCACTTCCGAGTTGATCTTCGAGATGTTGAAGACGTTGATATAAACGCCAGTATCTCCGAAAAGGTCGGCGGAGCGAATGCCGCGACCATTCTCATAGGTATCGCCAGTGATGATCTCCGGCGGTTCGATTGTAAAATCGGAGAGTCCCTGGAAGACGTATTTCGGTGTACCGGGTGTGAAGTCGGCAGTCAGTTTTGAATAGATCGTCAGATTCGGTGCCAGTACAAAGAAGTGCCGGATGCCCCATGCCTGGTTGAGATAGGCAATGAATGCGCCCATTAGTCGCGTCTTGCCTACGCCCGTTGCCAGCGCAAAGCACAGCGATGCAAACTCGCGCTCGAAGTCGGTGACGGAAGGAAAGATGCCGTGGATTGCCTCCAAAGCCTGAGCGGCATCCGTGTCTTTGGTCAATGGGAGCAGTTCACAAACCTTGTCGAGAATCTCCAGTGATTCCCGCTGCGGTGAACGCAGACTCAAACGATTAGCAATTGCCCAAAGTTTCTGCTTCGCGTCTGCGCTCATTCCGCACCCCCATTATCGTTATAGCCAAAAAGGCTTGGTGTGGAATCTCGCAACGCTCGCCGTCGCCGCGCCTGTTTCGGTTCCAATCGGGTCTCGCTTGCAGAGAGTGTGGAAACAGGTTCCGGCGCTTGGGGAAGGTTGGCGACGTTCAGGCTGTAATCGTCGTGGCCCCACTCGCATTTGTGCAGCACGGCCAGCGGAATCTTCTTCAGCGTCAGGTTCGGAAAGGCGTCCGCCTTGCCTCGGAAGGCCGCGCAGCAAATCAGCAAGGAACGCTTCTTGCCCACTTCCTCGCTCAACGCGGCCAGATGGTCGCGGGTAATCGTCTGCGTGGTCACATAGATGAAGTCCGTCTCGGTGGAGCGGCCCTGCTGCCAGTAGACCCCTTCGCTCGGCGCATAGGTAAAGCCCATCAGCTTGCACATGGCCTCGGCCAGCATAGCGGCGTTGTATTGCTTGCTGATTATGGGATTGTCGAAGGCATCCTTTTCAATCAGTGTCGGTGCGATGTGGTAGTACCGGAAGCCACCGCCACCCTTCCAGTCAACGGCCTTGGTGATGCCTCCTTCGTCTTCGCCATCAATAACTTTCTTCAATCTCGGAATGATGTGCGTGTGACAGTGCTCTCCCAACTCGACCATGATCCAGTGGCGGCCCATCTTGTGGGCGACTGCACCAGTAGTACCAGTACCAGCAAAGGAATCAAGGACAATGTCGCCTTCCTTCGAAGCGATTTCGAGAACTCTCTTCAACAGGCGTTCTGGTTTTGGAGTCAGAAACATGTCTTCACTATCTGGGAAAAGCGCTCGAATCTCGTTTTTCGCCTCGCCGTTGTCTCCGGCGTCTTCATGCAGCCATAATGTGGAAGGTGTGACACCTTGCTTGACCTCGCTGAGAAATCGCTTTTGGGCAGGAATGCCATCGCCGCTCTTGCCCCACCAAATTCGATTATCCGCCTTCATCTCTTCAAGCTTCCTCTTCGCGATTCTCCAATATGTTCCAGATGGTGGTCCAGTAATCACGCGTCCTTTCGGGGTCTCAATTGGATACAGTCCTTGGCTGTATGGGTTACGAGCATGGAGGGGCGTTGCTTTCCATGGTCCACGAGAGTCATTATCTGGATTGTTGTATGCATCGTCTTGCTTTGCGGCTCGTGGAAGGTTTCCGATAGACCAAACCTCTTTATCTTTCGCGTAGACCAGAATGTAATCATGCATGTCAGAAAAATGGCGCGCGGAATTCTTTGTCGTGTATATTTTCTGCCAAATCACTGTCGCAACGAAGTTCGACCGACCGAACACTTCATCCATGAGAACTTTCAGGTAATGGCATTCATTGTCGTCGATGTTAATCCAGATAGATCCGCTTTGAGAGATTAGGCTGCGCAGGCATTCCAGTCGATCACGCATAAGACTCAGCCACAACGAATGCTCGATCCCGTCGTCATAGTGGGCGAATGCGGACCCAGTGTTATAGGGAGGATCGATATAAACACATTTGATCTTTCCAGCAAACTCCTGCTCCAGCGCTTTGAGCGCGAGCAGGTTGTCGCCAAAGATGAGCCGGTTATCGAAGATGTCATTCTCGGTCACGCGCTTCTTGGCGTGATAACTCTTCTGCGGGTCTTCGAGCAAGATGCGCGGCTCCAGCTTCGGCCGGTTCTCCTTGCCAATCCACGTCAATTCCAACTTCTGTTTTGCTTTCGCCATTACGGCTTCCCCGCCGATCCTAGAGTTTTCTTGCGATTGCGAATTGTTGCAACAAGCTGTCGTGCGTCAGAAATATCTTGCGTAAGGTTCGCAGGTGTTGGGATTGATGCTGTAGAGGGTGCGTGGGCCTCCGTGAGATCATGGCATTTCTTGAAAAGGCGTTTCATTTCCACTATTTCATGCGAAGTGATGCCCTCCAACTTATCAACATCTCCAGACTTTACATAGGAGCGAAAACGGCGAACGACACCTGCGAGAAGTTCTACTTCTATAATTCTCTCCAGGGTAGAGCGCAATCGAGAGTAGGCCTGGCGCATCTCGGCGATATTAGTTTTATTAGGCTGTGGATTCCAGTGCGCCGCTATCGCATTCTGTTCCTTATCAAGCTCCTGTAGCAGGCTGAGAGGCTGCTGGTTCTGGTTATCCCACGGTAGGCCTTGAGTGTGTTTACCCGGAGCTTGGTTATCCCATTCGACTGTGAGAACGAATGTCGTCGTCTTGGCGTCATCGGCAAAAGATTTTAGGTCGTTCGCGAAAATTTCCTCATGCGTAAACACAATGACCTGGCGCTTATTCGCTTCGTCGGCAAGACGCTTCGCAATCTTTTCTCGATACGACTGATCAAGCGAACAGACCGGATCATCAAAGACAAGTGCCGATTCATGTGACGCCTGAGACAATTCAGCCATAAAAGCTGCAAGAGCAATGCAACGTCGTTCCCCTTCACTTGCAACATCGGCAACTTTGGCATTGCTAGCTTTCACAAGACGAAGGCCAAAATTGGTCACGCCTTTCTTGCCATGTACTGGCTCCATCGCTACATCAAGCGTGGTGAGTTGAAGTCCGTCTACCTCGTCCTTGAATCGCTTCTTGAATGCTTGTGTAACAAAGAGGTCCGTTAGTTCGGTGCTCTTTGCTGTAATTGCACTGGTTTTCAGGTCCTTTTCGCAATTCTTCAACTCTGCGACAATCTTGTGTCGTTCAATTTGCTCAAACACATCAGTTTTAACGCCACCAAGCCAGTCCCGCGCTTCCAGCTCTTTCAATTCAGCTTGGAGTTTCTTCCGCGTATCAGGATCCTGGGCCGATGCTTCGGTGTTGGCGCGAGCCTCAAGACTGTTCATGACGTTGCGTATAGATGTTTCTGGTGATCCTGGAATACCAACAGGAATGGCCCAACTTCGATTGAGGAGATTCTGCTTTACTTGTTGCAGAAGCGCATCAGCCTTGCCTGTGAACTCTGAAAGGGCTTGCCGTTCATTTGCTGGCATCGTTGCAAGGTCAGCATCAATCTTGTCGAGTTCCGGCTTGAGAGCAGCGGTGATATTTACCTTGGAAATTGTCTTTGAAAGTGCTTGTTCTGCATCTGCCGCGAGTTGTTGGCTCTTGTTCTTACAGAAGTCATTAAAGCGAGAAAATCTAATGCCGGTAGATTCGTCGATTTTTTGCTGACAAAGCACGCATTTCGCCTCGTCAGAGGTGAGCGGAAATTCGCCATTAGGATAGGCTTCAGATTCTGAATACTGCTTTGCAGCATTCCAAAGGGCGCGCCATAGTTCCGAACCTGTACCAGGTAAATATGTCGAGTCGAATTGACCTGCTGCGAATGCTTTTGCAGCGGCATCCAAAGTCGTCGCAGATTCTAGCTGTTTTCGAATTGTCTCAATTCTGTCGTTTGCAAGTTCTACAGCAGCAGCATTCACTTTTTTGGCAAATGATTCAAGTCGGCTTACAGCCGCTCTCGTCTCCTTTGCCTTTTGCAATGGGTCTGCCTTTAGTGCGTTACGAAGGTCCACAAGCCGCTGTATCTCTGCCTGGGAAAGCGTTGCGAGAGTGTTGATGTCAGAATCCTTAGTCGACTTTGATAACGCCTGGATAATTTGCCCGACTTTAGTTGTGGGGTCGTATTTCCAGTTTGCGCTAGCGCCACTTATTTTCTCATCCCACAGGTCGTTATCAGCCCTGAGTCTTGTCGAGAGAGCGTCGCATATTCTTGATAGTGCTGGCAGCACATCCAGACCGTAGGGTGTAAATGCTGCGGAGCTGTCTGTGCTGATGTAATGTTCCGCGCAAGATGCATCAAAGACAAAAATATTTGACAAACGTGGATCTGTTGCTACGCCATTTCTCCACGAAACAGGGATGTCATTCGAACCGAATTGAAAGGTGATTGTTGCTGAAGCAGGCGTGCTTACCGAGGTTTGGGCAAAGACATTTGGCATAATATCTGGGGCTGAGCCTCTTGCGCGGCATGCCTTCTTAATCACCCTGGCATAGCTTGTCTTTCCTGCACCGTTTTTTCCAAAGATGATTGTTAGCCCCTTGCCAGTGCCAAGAGGTAGGTCTGAGCCATACGGCAATTGGTTGACGCCTTTGAGCGCGCTCAGGGAAATAAGGGATACGGACTCGGCGGCTCCTGGAGCAGCCGGCAAGTTGGCTGCTGATAACGGCACTGCCGCAAGATGTACAGGCTTGATCGCAGGGTTCTGGATCTTTCCTCTTGAAATACGCTCAAGCTCTTCAATATCCGTTATGTCAAGGTTGCCCTTCTCGATGATGCGCCGCAAAGCATCACGCTGCCATTCTGGGCGCGATGATGACCACTGCAAAATTTCGTGAAGTGGTGACGACTTTTTCGCACTTGTACCGGTAACTATCACAAGTCCTCCGATCCTGGCGTTCCAGCGCCAAGGGCAGGCAATTCCAGCCCTTCAATCTCTTGAATTGACTTTCCGGCAATACCCTGCAAATCGCCGTACATCCCAACAGTTGATCCCATTACCCGCTCAATTTGCTCCTGCCGCTTGGCCCACTGCTTGGTGATGACTTTGCGCTCTTTGTCGAGGTCTTCCTGCATGGATGAAAACGCCTCAACTATAGCCTCGACGCGCTGACGGTAGCGCGGTCCAGTAAGGTACTGATAGACCATCTCGGCTTTCGTCTGCTGGCCTTCGTTGGTTAGCCGAGCGTTGTTGACCTCGATCAGAGTGTTGCGCAACATCATTGCGATTGGTGTGATAACGCGGGGATGAGCAACCCACACACCATCAATCAACTCGAAGGTCTCTACCCCATCTGGCAAAGCCTGAGAAATGAGAACCGAGATTTCGGCTTTTGCCGTACGCTGGTCGTCGCGCAGCTTGGAAAGCCATCCGTTACTCCAGTTCTTTGTGCGCTTCGATTCCCAGAGGATCGTTCCTGCTACTACACCGGCTGAACTGACAACACGCTGAATCGTGTCGCCCCCAAACTCTCCTTTGGGAACGGGTTCAATCGTGTCATACGGAAATTTGTCGCGAAGCATATTCTCGATGGCAAGTTCCTGAACCTCGCCCTGGGTTTGTTGAGAACCTTGCTCAGCCTTTCGTTGCAATTCCTCGATTGTGCGCTGCATGGAGGCGATCTTCTGCTCTCTTTCTGCAAGTTTGAACCGTTCGCTGTCTTCAACCTCTTTTTTCGCTTGTGCGCGGACTTCGGCGAGATTGTCCTGGACTCTTTTTTCCACGGTCAGCTCAAGTTCGCGTTTGGCATCGTCAAGCTCTCGTTGCTTCTTTAGCAATTCGACTTGCTCTTTCTGTGCCTCAGCCAGCTTCTCGTTCCGCACATTAAGGGTTTCCTGAAGCTCTGCAAGTTCTCGTTCTTTGTTTTGCAATTCAAGAGCACTTGCGGCCTTGGCTTTGCGCCGCTCGTCCTCAATGAGTTGCGTGCGCTCGCTTGCGAGCTGTGTCGCTACCTGATCAACAACTTGCTGCTCCAGCGCACGTTTTTCGTCAGCAAGCTGTTTTTCTTTGTCATGCAGTTCTTTTTCTTGTTGGGCCATCTGCTCGCCCTTTAGCTTGGCCTCATCAAGGCTCTGCTGCATGGATGCAATTGTTTGATCTTTTTCGCTAGACTTTAACAGATACGCCGCTTCCGCATCTTTGCGCGCCTGATCGCGCACGGTTGCGACACCATCCTGGACGCGTTTTTCTACTGTCAGCTCAAGTTCCCGCTTTGCGTCGTCCAGTTCGCGCTGCTTTTTGAGTAGCTCAGCCTGTTCCTTCTGCGCCGAGGCCAGCTTCTCATCACGATCTTTGACCAGGTCTTGCAGGTCAGCAAGTTCCCGTGCCTTCGTCTCCAGTTCACCGGCACTGGCGAGCTTTGCCTTACGTGCCTCTTCCTCGATGATTCGCGTTCGTGCCACGCTCAGTTGTGAAGCAACCTGCTCGGCAACTTTATCTTCAAGGGCTCGTTTGTCGTCCTGTACCTGCTTCTCTTTCGCGTGAAGTGACTGCTCGCGTGCCGCAATTTCCTGGTCTTTCTCAGCAATTTTCTCTTCGAATTGCAGGCGCGTTGCCTCGATTAGGGGAGCGGCGAGAGATTCTGTCAGCCGAATCTCAGCTTTGCACTTCGGGCAGGTGATTGTGGGTTCAGCAATAGTGCTCATGTCAGACTCCAGCGAATGCGAAAAAGAGAATTTTCCTTCTGTCCCTTGGTCATGCGCGCTTCAATGTCCGCGATCAGGGCGTCTCTCTTGTCCTCGACCTCGTCTTGCGCGACAAAAAGGTCTTTCCGCTTTTGGTTGCGGGTGGATTGCAGCGTCTTGAGCGCACGTTGATGAACAAGTTTGTCTTCAAGCGTAGCAGCGGCGGCAGACGCCCGCTTGGTCTCGCGTATTTGCAGGTCAAAGTCCTTGATCTCTTGTTCGAGACCAAACTTCAGGTCTTCGCTCCACCGGTCGAGTTTACTCGTCTCCTGATCTAACCAACTATTATTGCGGAGGCCGATCTCCTCAAGGATGCGTTCTTTTTGCGCCTGGAGCTGCTCGTCGAGTGCGGGGACCGGCACCGGCAATACTGGCTGGCCCATTTCGGCGGGAAGATCGAAGAGCCGCATACAGGCAACAGCGTCAAGCGGCTCTCCACTGTCCTCGATCCCTGCGAAGAGAATATGCTCCTCGGACTCGAAGGATTCCACTGCGAATTTGGAACAAACCAGCCAGCCGGATTGTCCGATGTGTGGCTCAAGGATGGAAAGGTGTTTCCCGCTCCTGGTGAGGTCGAAGCGGAGTTCGAGGGGCGGCGTGTCGAGACGAAGGCATTTTTCGAGCACACGTTGCGCGAGCTGGTGTCCTACACGATATGTGTTGGCATCCACGACGTTTCGGCCCATCCGGTAAGGTCCTGGGTTGATGGATTCACCAGGGAAAGGATTGCGCTCCAGCATAAAGCTGTATCCAGCGCCGTCGAAACGAGCATAGGGATGAAGATAGAAGAGCGTGACCTTCCAAAGCAGTTCCTCGAAGCGGCTGCGCGAGTTGCCGGCCTCGATGCGAACCTTTTCGATGACCTCTTGGTCGAAGTTGTTGAGCAACTGCTCTTGCGCAACGGAACGTGCTTCCGAAACTTCAGATTCCAATTCCTTTTGTAGTGCGTCGAACTCGAACTCAATCTGTTCCGGTGTCCGGCACTGCTGATAGATGCCGACAATGCGCTTCTCGAAGTCCACGCCGGATTGAACAGCGCCCAGGACTTCATCTGAAGCACCGAAGACACCATCAAAGAGACGAAACTTCTGGTCAAGAATCTGATAAATGCGAACGTCGGCGGCATTGGCGCGGTTGAGAAAGTTGACGACAACCACGTCGTATTTCTGGCCGTAGCGATGGCAGCGGCCAATTCGTTGCTCGATGCGCTGCGGATTCCACGGCATATCGTAGTTGACAACCAAATTGCAGAACTGAAGATTGATGCCCTCGGCTGCTGCCTCGGTGGCAATCATGACACTGGCTTCATCACGGAAATACTCGACGAGAGCGGCGCGCTTATCCGCAGTTGGCGAGCCGGTGATTTGGTCAGTTCCCTCGTGGCGCTTTTGCCAGTTCCGGTAAATCTCCGCGCTCTTCGGATCACTATTCGTTCCGTTGAAGAGAACAACTTTGCCGGTAAACTCCGACAATTCGAGTAGCCGGAATAGATACTCCTGCGTGCGACGTGACTCGGTAAAGATAATCGCCTTTTGCTGGAGAGAACCATTCTGGTGATTCGCGCGAGCCAGGTTTGCAGCCTCGAAACCTTTGCGAAGAGCACTGAGCAGGACCTCGCCCTTTGAGTTCTTTTGAATGCTTTTCGCCAATGTATAAAACTTACGGAGCTTTTCTTTTTCGGTCCGAAGCTCTTCGCGCTGCTCTGGAGAAAGCTGCTGAGCAGTATTCGGCTGGTTGGCATCTTCATCCGGTTCATCTTCCAACCACTCGTCTTCCACCTCCGGGAGTGACTCGAAGTTTTCGCCAAGATCGTCTGGAGGCGCATCCAGAGCAGCCTGTGCCTTTTCAGCGGCTTCAAGCTTGTTTGCGAGCCCTAGCAGAGTGTCCGAGATTGCATAGGTTGAAGAGGCCAGCAGTTTGCGCAGAATAAGCGTCATCAGTTGACGCTGACTGGCAGGAAGAGCGTAAAGGCGCGGGGATTGCAGATATTCGGAAACCAGCGAATAGAGCCGCTGTTCGTCGTCGTTAGGCGTAAATTCTTGAACCAGAGCGTGACGGTTGGTGTAGCTGATATACGGAAGAACCTGCCTGCGAAGAGTCCGTTGGCAAATGGGCCGGATGCGCTCTCGAAGTGCGCGGTAATTATCGGGTGTATTCATCCGCGAGAACTGACTGCGGAAGCTCCGCAAGTCGCCAAAAGTAAATTCATCAACAATGCTGACGAGTCCGTATAACTCAAGGAGAGAGTTCTGAAGCGGCGTTGCAGTAAGGAGAGTTTTCGGACGATCAGCGATGGCAGATTTTATTGCACTGGCAATCTTGTTGCTTGCCTTGTAGACATTGCGAAGCCGGTGCGCCTCATCGATGACGACAAGATCCCAAGGCGTCTGTCGAACATATGCGTCCTTCGTCCTGACAAACTGAAAAGAACAGAGAACAATCTTGGGTTGGTCGAAAGGATTCAGATTTCCGTTTTTGATCTCTTCATTGAAGGTCTTGGTTTCGAGAATGGCTGACGGCAGGAAGAATTTGTCGGCAAGTTCCTGCCCCCATTGTTTCCGCAAATTGGCCGGGCAGATGACGAGCAGGTGTCGGCGGCGTTCAGCCCAACGCTGAGAAAGAAGGATTCCAGCCTCAATCGTCTTGCCGAGACCGACCTCATCTGCCAGAATCGCGCCTCGGGAAAGCGGGGACCGAAAGGCAAAGAGCGCGGCTTCTACTTGATGTGGATTTAAGTCAACCTGAGCGTCCGCCAGAGCCGATGTCAGACTATCAATCGACGCCGAACTGGACCGCTTGGTCAGTTCGTGGGCAAAATACCGAGCATGGTAGGGCGTCAGGTCCATTTGTCTTGCAAATCGCAGAAAAACAACGCATTAAGCCCTCATCCCCGCCCGTTCGACGGAGAGGGCGCTTGCATAAGACCTTCAGAATCAAAGAGTCCACGTTGCTCTCCATGATAAGGGGTTTGAGCGCTGTTGGAACAACAAGATGCGAAAACGGCGCTGAACGAACATTGTGAGGCGTTATTTGCTATTTCCTGCCGACAGACGCCGTTGCTCCAATTCCCGGCGGGAGCGTTCCAGTTCTTCAGCGATCAGTTTTTCGTTCGGCAGGACGGTTTGGTACTCGGTGGCGAGAATCTTGTTGGGGAGATTGTCGAGTGCGTAGTGTGCCTCGGCGGCTCCTTTCTCGGTGCACAGAATCAAGCCAACCGGTGGGTTCTCGCCGGGCTTCATCCAGTTCTCGCAAGCGTAGTTCAGGTACATGTGCATCTGTGCGGCATCTGCATAGCTGAATCGCCCAGCCTTCAAGTCTGCAATGACAAGGCAACGTAAACGGCGATGGAAAAACACGAGATCGACGCGAAACCAATTGTCGTCGAGGCGCAGTCGGCGCTGACGGCCAACGAACGCAAAGTCGTCGCCCAACTCCAGCAGAAAGTCGGTGAGGTGCTGAATGAGCGCTTCTTCCAGGTCCGATTCGGAGTATTCGTCTTTGAGATCGAGAAATTCAAGGACGAACGGATCTTTGATGGCCGCTTCGGGCGTGATTGTATCGCCCGGCTCGGCGGTCTCAGCCTTCTGGAGCATGGCAGCCTTGTTCTTTGAGAGCGCGATGCGCTCATAGAATTGGCTGTTGATCTGGCGGTCAAGCTGGCGAACGGACCACCCTGATCGCAGCGCTTCAGTCTCGTAAAAAGATCGTGCTTCTGGACGCTTGACGGAAAGCAGCCGGACGTAGGCGGACCAAGGCAGCGCAAAGCGAGATGCGAGGGCCGAAATGGTTGAAGAAATTCCATCTATGGCGCTGATTTTAATAGCGCTTAAAGATTTCCCAGACAGTGTCTGGGAAATCTTCTGTTCGGGCCATGCCAGATAAAAAGCACGCATTTGTCCCAGGTTTGCTCGTCCAAATCCTCTGCCGAATTGTCGAGTCAGATCACTGGCTAGTTGTTCGACAAGCTGTTCGCCGTATTCTGCACGGTGCTCCCCACCTTGCTCGAAAATGACAATACGGCGGCCAATCTCCCAATAGGTGGCGGTCATGATCGAATTGACATTTCGAGCGGCAGCGGAGCGCGCCGCTTTGAGCAGTTCGACGATTCCAGTGCGGATGTTGTCGTAATTCTCAGGCATGATGGTCAGATCAGTCATTGCGATTCCTCCATTGAAAGCGGACGTTGTAGAGGCTAGCGCAGCCTCCATTCTACTGTTTGCATCCGTCAGATTTCCATGCCGATTCCCTGAGTGACAGACGGAGCTTGATTGATTTCAAGAGCCGAGGTCTTGGAAACATCGACGCTGAGTTGTGGGCTGAGTTTGGCGAGGTCGTTGGTAAAAAGCGTGGCTTCATGGCTGGCGCGGGAGATGGAGACGTAGCCAAAGCGGGAGTTCAGCAAGTCTGGGTGGACGCCGGTATCGGCGTTCACGAGGACGCGCTCGGCGGTAAGCCCCTGCGAACTGTGACTGGTGACGGCGTAACCGTGATCGAAATGGCGATGTTCCGTGACATCGAATTCGATCTGGCGGTCGTTGTCGAGACGGGCTGAAATGCGGCCGTCCGGCGAGATGGATTCAACGGCGGCAAGGTCGCGATTGGCCACGCCGAGCGACTTGTCCGGCGCGGTGAACTGAATGCGGTCTCCGACGGAGAACTCGCGGTCAATCTCGTGGTAAACGCTGACGCCGGTCAGGCGGCGTGGATCGTAGTTGACCTGCTCGCCGGAGGATTTCTCGACTGTGAGCAGGTTGGCTGCGGGGTTGATGGCCGCCACGGCTCCGTATGTTCCGGCTTCGATTCCGACGACATGGCTGCCACGGGCATAGCGAACCACATCCCCGATCTCATAGTGGCTGGCCCAAGTGCGTTCAGCGCCGGTCATGTCTTGGCGCTGAACGAGGACGCGGAAAGTCCTGTCGTCGGGAGCAAGCGCGCCTTTGGCCTTCAATTCTTCGCGCACTGCGACGTTGAGTTCGCGGCGGGAGGCGTTGTCGGGTGAGACGATGAGCGTCTTTTCGGGTGATTCCACATAGGCTTTGGCAATGGTGCGGATGCGCTCCTGGGCATCTGGAATTTCCTGGATGCGGCCTTGTTGCTGAAGCGATTCGAGTGCTGCGGAGACCTGGCCTTTGGCGAGCATTTCGACGGCTGACTTCAGCGCCGGATCTTTTTGGCGCACGATCTCGTCGAGCTTGGCCGTGCGCATTCCCGCCTCCTGCAACTGCTCGAAGGGACGGCCCGCCTCGACGCCCTGATGCTGGCGCGTATCGCCGATCAAAAGAACGCGGTCATTGGGGCCGAGTCGAGAGAGAAACTCGCGCATCTGATTGGTGCTCGCAAGGCTCGATTCATCGACGAAGTAGAAGTGCCGCTGCTCTTGGGCGGCAGGGGTGGGTGAGTGGGCAAGAAAGCCTTGCAGGGTTCCTGCCTCGACGCCAGCTTCATTCAACTGACGGGCGGCACGGGAGGTCGGGGCGAAACCCTCAACCGTATACCCTCGGACTTCCGCAGCCTCACGGATCACGGAAAGCGTGGTTGTTTTACCGACCCCGGCGTAACCCTGAATTCCCTGGATACGGTCGGGCGCGCTCAATACATCTTCGACCACAGATTTCTGCGCCCGATTAAGATACTGGTGCCGGTCGGCAACCGCAATCGCATCCGAACGGGACAACACCGGTTCGATCTGATTCCGTTCTTCTGTTACTCGATGAACGATCTCGTGTTCGGCTTCGATGGTCCGGGCTGTCGTAAACTGCCGTGCCGGCGTGTTCTGTCCACGGTCTAAGATCTGGAATTCCCCGGAGTTGATACGCGAATCGAGATTGGCGCGCACCTGGGCATAGGTCACTTCACCCATGCCGCGGCGCAGGCCGTCGCGGATCAATGCCCGCTCATCGACAACCGCCTCGCGCTCGAAGTTTTTGTCGCGGGCAAAGGTCAACGATTCCTGTACTCTGTCGATGGTGCTGGCGGGTTTCTGCTGATGCTGAAGCCTTTCGTGCGCGGCGCGGACGACAGCCTCGGCCTGGTAGCCGAAGTCGGCGGCGAGTTTGCGATGCGCTGCCATCACTTCGCGCTGCGAATGAATCTCCTTGCGGTCGCGCGTCGAATGCGCGGCGATCTCCGCGGCCTCAGAGCCCGTGCGTCCGGTCCGCTCCAGATACTCGCGAATTTGCTGGCTGCGCGGGCTCGATGCATCAAGGTATTTCTGCGTATAGCCTTTGATCTCTGGCGCGCCGCTGCGGCCCGTGATGATTTCGTATCCGAGTTGACGTAGCCGGTAGGTCAGTTCCGATTGATAGACGGCAGTTGCAAACTGCTGCGACTGGAACAGCCCGCGTTCCTGAAGGGCGCGGAACTGACCGCTGTCGCGTTCGGTCATATTGAAGATGACGGCGTGCGTGTGGAGTTGTGGGGCAACGTACCCATCTACCGGGCGCGCCGTGTCATGCTCGAACTTGGCCGCAATAAACTTGGCTGTTGTCTCTGCTGGGTTGTTCCCGCCAATACGCGCCTGCGTGTACATCTCAAGTTGTTCGAGAGCAACCTTGACGCTTTCGCGGTGCGCCACTCGGACGTTTTCGTCCCCCCCGACAAGCGCGGTGAGCGAAACAGATTTTGGCGCGGAGAAGGTCGCATCCCATCCGGCGCGATGCTCCATCGTCTTAACCGTTTTGCCGTTCGCATCCATATATTGATAGGAGGCACGCTGGCGGACGAGTTGTTCGCCCGTCTGAGGATGCTGTCCCTGGCTGAGACGCGCAAAATCCTCGGCTGAGACCGCTCCGGCAAGGCCGAACTGCGAACCGAGCCGGCCTTGCCATTCACCTTGAATCTCGCCACGTTGCGACCAATAATTTTGTTCTTTGGCGGTAAACTCTTTCGCGTGGTAGTTCTGCGCCTGGCTTGCGGAAAGCGGTTTGGAAATAGTCAGCATGGCTTAAATCCTCGGTCCAAATACCAATTCGGTTTGATTCTTGTCCGGTGATTTTTTCGTAGCTTTGACGACCGGTGCTGGTTTGGGTTTTGCTGCATCGACTGCGGGCACCGCTACCGGAACAGACGGTTCTGTCGGTGGTGTCTCCTTCACTGGCGCTGACGGATCTTTCTTCGGTTCGCGCACGATGTAATCGTCCTTCAGCCGTTCGATGAACTTGGGCTTTGTCGCCGGAACATCCATTACGGAAAAGGAGACGCGAGCAACGTAGTTGCCATACTTCAGATAGGCGTGCAGGTTGTCCAGACCGCTGATCTCGGAGTCAAGGACCAACGGCTCGGTTTGCCGGTCAAGCGAGAAGTTTCTGAAGCTCCGGCTGCCGTCGAAGTGCGTTTCTTTCATGCGCTCGATTTCGACTTTGCCAATGGCGCGACTAACCCATTCGGCGGCATTTGGTTCCGTGGTTTTCAGAAAGATTTTGGTGGCTGGCTGCGAGAGCATGACTTCGGCCAGGTGGCCGTAGACCACTTCCAACTGCGCCTTGCCTTGAAAGCCAAGCACAATCGGATTGCGTGATTTTCTGTTCTCGGTGATGGCGGTGTGAAGCTGCGGTAGCTTCTGCAAACTGGCCAGCTCATCCAGTACAAACCACACTGGATGCTGCTCTGGCTTCGGCGTACTCAAGAGACGCAGAACGAGCATATCGATCCACAGGCTATGAAGCGGACGAAGCGCCTCGCGCTCTGCCGGTTGCGAGGTAATGAAGATCCACCCCTTGCGGTCTTTCGACCATTCACGCGCGGTCCACTCCGACTTGGCTTCTTCTTTGGTTGGGAGCAGGCGCAAGCTGTCGGCGACGAGGCTCAGCGAGCCGAGCACGCCAGAGCGTTGCTGCGGAGCGGATGGATCAATGAGCGCAGCCAATTCCGTATTTTTGACGCGGCGGTCGATCTCTTCCGTATGCGACATCCAATTGACCAACTGCTGCGGCGTAGGCAGATCGAGCAGCAGATGTGCAAAGATTTTCTGCGGGCTTTCAATGAAGAATTCATCCTTCTTTTCTGTCGTGCGCTGGAAAAGAGAGGCCGCTATGGTGCGCGCCTCCGCTCGGCGGACAAGCTCTTCAGACGGTCCCCAGTAGGGGCAACGGCGGTCGAGCGGATTGAGAACAACGTCGCCTCGGCTCTCGTCGTAAAACCGTTCGATGAACTCGCAGGCAGGGTCGTACAGGATGGCCGAATGACCACGCGCCTGAATCTGGCGGAGCATCTGCATAATGATCGTGGTTTTGCCACTGCCGGTGTCGCCGATGATCTCGAAGTGCTGGTCCTCGGCCCGTAACGGTACGCGCAGCATCTCGTCGCACTGATCCACCTTGAGGCCGATGCCCGCCCCTCCGATAGCTTTATTGAACTGCTTCGGCGTGACAAGAATCGGTCCCTTCAAACGCCGTCCATACTTCATCTGCTTCCGGCGGCGAATGTCTTTTGTGATCGAGAACGGAAGTTGCAACAGCAGGGTAAGCAAGCCAAAAGCGAGCGGCAGTTCAAAGATTCCGGTGACAGTATCGCCAGAATAAATTTGTTTTTGGAGCCACTCGTGGAGTGGCTTGTTCTGGTAAACGGTTGGTGTTCCGCGATAGAGAGAAACCATGCCGCGCTTGCTGGCGGCGTCAGATAGAGCCAGCGGGATTGGCTTGTCATTTGCCTGCTGTGTGGAACCTGCCTTCACGGCATCATTCAGCGCGTACCACGCCTTTCCGCTGGCGTCGGAGACAAACAGAACCTGGTACTTTCCCGAGGAGCGAACGCTGAGCGCGACGGAGGTTTTGATGTACGTCGGCAGGTAGTATCGCTCCAGTGGCTTGAGCGCAATCGCAAAGCGCAAATAGACGAAGAATCCCGCCGCAACGAGCGCAAGGAAGATCGCGCCGTAGGTGTAGATCGGTTGGTGCGGCGGCCAGATAATCGTTTCCTTCCTGCCAAAATTCATCTCAGGCATGTCTTGCCTCCTTCTTTTCCTCAATGTACTGCGCGATGACTTCCTGAGCGGCGTGGCGCTTGGTGGTTTTCACATTCCGCATCAACTCCTCATACTGTTCGGCGCTGAGGCGCTCGCCGCAGACAACGGGCGACAGGGCATTGGTGAGGAAGAGTTGTAGACCAATGATTTCGGTCATGAGAAAAGCGACGGCATCGTCAACCATTGCGGACTGCGCAAGCAGCCGTTCGCGCGCCCAGTCGCCTATTGTCTTGCCAGACTTCCAGGCAACATTTTCAAGCTCGTTGTACTCTTCCTCGGTGAGCCGAACCCCAATTTGCCGGCTTTTCACGGCAGGCCGCTGTACTGTTTCCGAATCATTGTTTGTCAGCGTTTTCGTGACCATAATTTTTCTCCAACAGCAGCGGTAGCAGGCGATACCAACAAATATCGTTCGCTACCGCGTGATTGGTAATCGTATTGTTTTGTACGCGTTCCCATTCGCTACCAGCCGGTAGCAAACGCCACCCTTTCAGGGATGGAGTGTCGAGATAAACCCGGTGCAAAGCACCGAACGGGCATCAGAC
>Ga0255354_1000841_pt1 | contig 18671 bp, 13 predicted proteins | sample HBST50metaG_FD_189942 | JGI IMG/M metagenome (GOLD analysis project Ga0255354, IMG submission 189942) | Peat soil microbial communities from Stordalen Mire, Sweden - H.B.S.T50 | ecosystem: Environmental > Terrestrial > Soil > Wetlands > Peat | place: Sweden: Norrbotten County, Stordalen Mire...
GTCGCGGTAGTTACTGGGGCCCATGGGGAGATCGCTATTGATCCGGGGAGCGGTGCGATTCTTCGTCTGACTGTGGAAGCGAATCTTGAACCGCGTCTGCCTCTCGACAGGTCCGGCATTATGGTCGAGTACAGTCCGGTGACGATCGGCGGGATCACCTACATCTGCCCATCAAGAAGTGTCTCTCTCGCAAGGCAGCGGATGGTGGTCGCGATCGACGAATGGGGCGAGAGCTTCAAAGTCTATGGACACTTCGAAACGGTCCTGAACGATATGGCGTTTGAGAAGTATCACCTCTTCCGCTCGGAGTCGCATATACTTCCAGACTTCACGCCCGCGACCGAAAAGCAATAGCGGAATTGCAGCCTCTTTGTCAACCTCACAACTTTCGAGGCCAGCGCTCTGAGAATCGGTCCGGTGGGTCCCAGCCATGACGCGAACCCGGAAGAGCTGCCCGCTCCCGGGATTGGGAACGATATGTCGCCCAGCGATGCGGAACCTACGAAGATCCCGGCGGGTCCGGCTCGATTCCGATCCGATCATTGACGGCGTTGTGGAAGCGCTGTTTGCCTCCAAGGTATCGCTCGGTTGTTTGCACGGAGACATGACCCAGCAGGAATTGTATCTGCTCCAGCTCGCCACCTGCCTGATGACAAAGGCGGGCACAGGTCCTACGGAGATCATGCGGCGCTAGCGCTGGAATCTCACAGATCTTTGCTTTCTCCTTCACCACACCCCAGATGACCTTAGGGCTGAAGCCGCAACCCCAGACACGGCCGGCTTTGTTGATCGACGGGAGCAGAGTGCCATCCGCGATTCCGGACACCGTCATCCATGCATCAATCCCAGCTTTGACCCAGTCCGGAACTGGGATGGTGCGTATATGGCCACCCTTGCCAACAAGATCGGTAATGACCCAATGCTCCTCTCTTTGCTGGATATCTTCAACCGTCAACGCAGTCAGTTCGGCACGCCGCAGACCGCAGCCCAAGAAAATGGCGAGCGTCGCATAGTCTCGCTTGCCGCGGAGACCGTTACTGTCTACAGTCCGCAGAAGACGCTTACCTTGGTCCGCGGAAAACCAATTGCCTACGGGCATGCCCAGTCGTTTGGTGCCCTTCACACGGCGAATCCTTGCCGCCAGATCGGCGCTTAGAAGTCCGCAATCAGCTGCTTCATAAGCAAGCCTACGGACTGCCGCGAGCCGCAAATTGATGGTCGCGGATGCATAATGCTGCTGTTCGAGAGAGATCCTGTACCGGGTGACTACGGTCTTGTTGAAGGCTAACCTCGGTTCCGAACAGTACCAATCGATGAATTCTCTGATCGCGTGATCGTAGGTTCGCTGTGAACTTGGTGAAGTCAGGCCGTTCAGAACGGCAGATTTCGACTGCTCGAGATCCGGGAGCTTGAGGACGGATTTCGGAGCACGTTTACGCTTTATCTTGCTCTCTGCCATAGAAACGGCCTCCTGTCGCCGTGGCAAACAGCATGATCCAATTCTCAATTTCGCACCCTACGGCGCTACCCAATACTAATCGGTACCAGAACCTTAGTTGCGGACCTACGCTTCCGATCTGGCAATCACTCATTTGCTTTTTGACGCGCTGCGTTTGGGGTTCGCCCTGCGCCGAGTTCTACAGCCCTTCCAAAGTCCAAAAGTTCGCTGCAATTTTATTTTGCAATTCTACGCAGCCATATTTCGTACGGTTTGAAACACAAGTCAACAAAGTACAGCAGATCACCTGGAAAATCACCGAACTTGCTTATGTGGACCACGGCCGTATCGGCGAGCCGACAGCAGTTTCAGTGCAAAAGCACCGCGTCCGAAGTGAATAACAGGCGCTACTCATCACAACCGGGCTGCAAATCAGCCGGGTTGTGCCAAGAGTGATAGAGTTTTCCCGATCCTGGCGCATTAGAGAGTGTAGGCAAAATCAGGAGCCGCTGGAAATTTATCTGGCGGAGATTCTTCCCCCCCAAGAATTTGCCCAACTCAGAATTGCAAAGGATACACTCCTATGACTCTGCAAGCAGCACTTCGTCGCATCCCTGACCTGACGCACAAAATAGCTGCCTTGTTGGGTGGCGTTGTGCTGTGTGCCGCAAGTACTCACCTGACAGCACAGACACCAAGTTTTGCGTTCGCAACGGCGCAAATTCTTCCCCCAACTCAAGCGTCTCAAGACACCTTCGACTCTGTCGCGGTAGACCATGCCGGTAACCTGTTCCTGGCAAGTATCAGCCGGGGTTCGGTTGTAGAGCTTCCCGCAGGCAGCAACCAGTTAGCCCCAGTGAATGTGAAGGGCGTCAGCAATCCGCTGGGGATCGCGGTGGATGGAGCCGGAAACCTGTATATCGCAAATGATTCGACGACTTCTGGCGGGCTATCGACCAGTTCTATTATCAAGTTCACGCCGGGTGGAGCGCAGAGCACAATCGCGTCGGGATGGATAAGTCCCGTAGCGATTGCAGCCGATCTGGCTGGCGATGTGTTTGTGGTGGATGCAAATGCGAATCTGACGAATGTTTCCGGCGTATTCGAGGTAGCAGCAGGGGCCAGCACGCGCACTCAGTTGAACATCAGCGGACTGAGTTCACCCAATGGAATTGCGGTTGATCCGGCGCAAAATGTGTATGTCACCGACTATGGCCAGGGCTCGATCATCAAGCTGTCTGCCAATCGCACCGCGCAAACCACTCTGGTCACCGGCATCAGTTCCGCATGGGGAATCGCGACCGACCTGGCCGGAAATGTCTTCTACGACAACGGCACAGAGGTCGACGAGATTCCGGCAGGCAGTACGACTCCGATTACGGCGTACAGATGGCAGAACGCGGCGGTCGATAATGATCCTTATGTCGCGCCGACGGTAGGCATTGCAGTAGATATGAACGGAAACCTGCTGTTCACAGCGGTGAATGGCAGCAATTCAAACTATTTTGTAGCGAAGACGCAGCGCGTTTCGGTGGATTTCGGATCGGCGGAGATTTGCGTTCCGGGTTGGACGTCGGTGTCCGCGTGCAACGCGACGCAAACGTTGTGGTTGTATACCGCCGGAGCGGTTACGCCGACTGTCCGGTTCATGTCGGGCGGTGTGGTGAATAAGGATTTCGTAGCAAGCTACGCCCCCAATGCATGCACACCGACAGCACTGAGCGCCGGGTATGGATGCCCAGTGGACGTGACGTTTTCGCCAAAATATAGCGGGGCGCGCAGCGCGGTGATGCAGGTCTTGGACGCGAGCGGGAAGGTGCAGTCGAGCACACGAGTCTATGGAATGGGCATTGGGCCACAAGTCGTTTTCAGCCTTCCCGTGCAGACTACGGTGGGCACGGGGAACAGTTTCATGGCCATTGCTGTGGATGGCGCAGGCAACGTGTTTGCCGCAAACCAACCGGGACACAATGTTGTGGAATTCCCAGCCGGCGGCGGGTCCTCGAAGACGATCGGTAGCGGTTTTGTGAATCCAGTTGCTGTGGCCGTTGACGCCCCAGGCAACGTCTACGTCGCAGACTCAGATGGCAACCAGGTGGTGAAGGTGGCGCCCAATGGAACGCAGACCAGCCTGGGGAAGAACATAACGAATCCGCTCGGTGTAGCGCTGGACAACGCGGGCAATGTCTACATTGCGGACGAGGCCAATAACCGTGTCGTAAAGGTGTCGCCGATTGGCGGCTATCAGTCTCTTGTGGCTGGAAACTGGACGCTCCCGCAATCGGTAACTGTGGACAGTGAGGGGAATGTGTATGCCATCGATGGGCCGGGTGTCACCGATCCGAAGGTGTGGAAGCTGGCCATCAACACTGGCGTCTCGACCGTTCTCGGAAGCGGCTTCATCAAACCCTGCGGTCTGGCGGTGGATGCAGCCGGTAATGTGTACGTGGGTGACTCAGATATCAATGCTGTGGTAGAAATTCCGGCGAGCGGGGCGTCGCAGGTAAATCTTGGAACGGGCATTCTGAATCCTTGCGGCGTGGCTCTGGACGCAGGCGGAAACGTGTTTGTGGCGGACTACGGGAACGGCCGCATCCTGGAAATCGCTCGGGCGCACGTCCCGTCATTGAGCTTTGCATCGACGCAGGTGGGCACAACGAGCAGTGACAGTCCCAAGTCGGTACAGATTGAAAACGTGGGCAATGTGCCTCTGGTGGCTGCCGGCGGATTGACCAACGGCACGAATTTTGCTCAAGTGGCTTACACGGGAGCAGGCACAGACTGCACCGAGGTCTTCTGGCTCGAACCGGGATTCAATTGCGAACTCAGCTTCAGCTTTACGCCCACCCTCGCCGGGACTCTGGCCAGTTCAGACCTGCTCGCTTTCAACGCAAATCCTGACTCAGCCCCGATCGGGCTGAATGGCACAGGCACGGATGTGGCGACAACAATTACCAACGTCGGCGGATCGGGCCAAACGGCAGCATACGGAGCCGAGTTTGCAGCACCTTTGCAGGTGCTTGTGCAGAACGCCTCAGGGGCCGGAGTGGCAAACGCGAAGGTGACTTTCTCGGGCGTTGGAATCAAATTCGCCTCATCGACAGTGCGGACCAATGCCAGCGGGTACGCCACCGTCATGGCGAGCGCAGCCAGGGTCGGTAAACTCGCTGCGACCGCAAAGGTCGCCGGCGTCACCACGTCCGCTACCTTCACCGAAACCGGCACCAAGGCCACTTTGACCGTGACTCCCACGACATTCGCCTGGGACTTGAACCAGGGCTTCACGCTCACGCAATATAGCATCACAGGACTCGTCAATGGCGACAAGGTCACCGGCGTACCGGTCTTGACGACCACGGCGAAAAAGGGTTCGCCGGTTGGCTACTATCCGATCAGCGCGAATATCGGGACACTGGTTGCGCCGTCAAGCTACACAGTTGTTCTCGGAACCGGTCAATTGGTCATTGATATTCCGAGGACAATTGCCGCCTACTACGGTTCGGGTCAGTCTTCTCCCAAAGGCACGCCATTTGCCTACCCGCTGAAAGTGACTGTGTCCGGAGCACTGAGTGCGAACCTGGGGGGTGTTCCGATCACTTATACGTCCACGCAGATGACATTCTCGAGTAATACCGTAACCACTACCACCTCGGGCATTGCCGGGGTGACCGCGACACCAACCGCCGTGGGGAGCCTGATTGCAACGGCGACAGTCGCCGGAACCACACTCAGCACGACCTTTAATGAAACGGGAACCGCGGCCGCAGCGGCTATCGCGATCTCTATCGGAAATGGCCAGACGACCTTCCATGGCAGCAACTTCGCCCAGCCATTCAACGTGCGAGGGACCGACCGTTTCGGTAGTTCATCGAACAATGTGACCGGCATGTATCTGAGCCCGCTCCCCATGGTCACTGATACGGTCACCGGGCTTGTCAACGGGGATAATCTCACCGTTGTGTCGGAGGACCCGGTGGAGACCATACCGGCAACGATCGTGTCACCTCAAGAAACATATCCAATTGATAACGCGCAAGGCATCCATACCTCGTCGCATTAGGCGTTCACTGACTTCGCGTAAGGAACGCTGACAATTACGCGCGTCGGAGCTCAGTACAATAGGCACTGCAAGCAGCATGGCCCTTGCGTCAGAGGCAAGGGCCATGCTGCTTTTGCGATGAACTTTGAGGAGCAATGCAGCCGGCATCCTGCATGGGCTGCAATTTGCAGGTCCGCCTATGCAACCCCGGGGTATGATAGTGGGCAAGTACGGCCATGCCCACACTTTTGACATCCCGAGACTGGATTCGCCTGCAGGAGATCTTCGATGCCGCCGTGGAATTGCACGGTGAGGCGCGCTCGAACTATCTCGACGGGGCGTGCGCGGAGACTGCGGATCTGCGCCCTCGGGTGGAATTGCTGATCGCTTCGTTTGAGGCTGACACAAAGCTCGGCGGGCTGGTTGAAGCGGCCGCGAGTCGAGCGCTGAACGTTGCGCTACCCGCCTTGGGCGGACGCGTGGGGCCGTATCGAATCACTGCGATTCTGGGTCGGGGCGGCATGGGGGTGGTCTATCGAGCCACTCGCGACGACGCCGAATATGAGAAAGATGTGGCCATCAAGGTGGCCGCACTTAGTTCGTTGACCAGCGACTTTCGGGAACGGTTTCTACGCGAACGCCAGATACTGGCCAACCTCGACCACCCGCACATCGCGCGCCTTCTTGACGGGGGCACGACAACCGACGGGCTTCCGTTTGTCGTAATGGAGTACGTGCCCGGCAAGCCAATCGACGCCTTCTGCGCCGATGCGGCGCTCGACCGCCGCTCCCGCGTCCGACTTATGGTCACCGTGGCGAGGGCGGTGGACTATGCGCACCAGCACTTGGTGGTTCACCGCGACCTCAAGCCGGACAACATCCTCGTTTCCGCCGGAGGTGAACCCAAGTTGCTGGACTTTGGCATTGCCAAGGCTCTTGACCTGGAGGCGAAGGGTATTCTCGGTGCGCAGACGATCGACGGCACTCGGTTGATGACGCCCGACTACGCAAGCCCGGAACAGGTGCGCGGGCAGGCCATTACCACGGCGACAGATGTCTACCAGCTTGGGATTCTTCTCTTCCAGTTGCTCACCGGTTCGCGGCCTTTCAAACCGACAGCCAGCATGGGGGAGTTGGAGCGGGCGATCTGCGAGTCTATTCCGCCAAAACCAAACCTGGATGCGGACCTTGATCGCATACTGCTTCACTCGCTGGAAAAGGAGCCCACGCGCCGTTACACCTCAGCCGGTGCCCTGGCAGATGATCTTGAGCGGTATCTCAACGGTTATCCCGTCCACGCCCGTTCGTCCTCTTGGACTTATTTGACCGCCAAATTCGCTCGCCGGCACCGTCTCGGCGTGGCTGCGGCGAGCCTGTTCCTCCTGTTGCTGGCGAGCTTTGGTGTTGGTATGGCTATTCTCGCCCGCCTCGCCTCTCAGCAGGCTCGCATTGCCAACCAGACCACAGCTTTTCTGCTTGGCCTTTTCGAAGCCAACGACCCGGAGCAGGGCCGTGGCGACAAGATCACGGCCCGTGAATTGTTGGACAAGGGCGCGGCCCATCTCAACGACAGCGCGGACCAGGACCCCGTTATTCAGGTACGCCTGCTGGACAGCATGGGGACCATTTACAACGCCCTTGGGGCATCGGACAAGGCGAAGGAGATGCTCGAGAAGTCTCTGCGCCTTCGCCTCGAACGTCTCCCGAAAGACGATGTCGCCGAGTCCGACACCTTGGCTCGCCTAGCCGACGTTGAAACCGATCTGAGCCACTACGACCAGGCAATCCAGTTGAATCAACGCGCCCTGGCCGCCTATCGCCGCCGCTTCGGAAACAAGCTTGGAGGCGAGGACGAACGTATCCCCATTCGTCTGGCAAGGATCAGTTCCGACTACTGGGAGCAGGACAAGATGCCGCAGGCGGAAGCGTATGAGCGCGAAGCGTTGGAACTTAGTACCCGCCTGGTCGGGCGCCATGATCCGCGCACGCTGGAGATGATTGGAGATTTGGGGACCATCGTCGACCTTGAGGGGAAGGCGATCGAAGCAGAGCCTTACTACAACGAGTTTCTTTCCGCAGAGCAGGCGCTCAGTCCTCAGAATCTCCCCAACCTCGGCCTGGCCTGGAATTACAACGGCTGGCTTCACTACCGTTTGGGCAGGTTTGCCGAGTCCGAGCAGGAGATGCGCAACGCACTCGCTCTCCGCATTCGGGCCTACGGGGAAAAGCATCCGGTCACAGCCGGCGCAAAGACGAGCCTAGCCTACATCCTGCTTGATCGCAACAAAGCGGACGAAGCGCTTACCCTCGCCACCGAGGCCAAAGAAACCGTGGTCAATCTCTATGGACCGACTCACCGCGAAACCGCCTTCGCGGAAGATTCCCTCGGTCTCGCCCTGCTGGCCAAGGGGCGCACCGCCGCGGCGCGGCAACAATTTGAGTCCGCGCTCAATGCCCGCCTCATCCTGCTCCCACCCAACCACATGCAAATTGGCAAGACCTGGATGTTCCTGGCAATGGTCGATTTTGCCGCCGCGGACCTTCCGCTGGCTGCGGAGGAGAGCCGCAAATCGATCGAGATCATGCAGCGGGCTTACGGCCCCCACGGGCATCCCCAATTGGCCGAATTTGACGCCGTAATGCTTGAGATTCTGGCAGCGCAGCACAAGCTGCCGGAGGCCGAGGAGTTCGGTAAACAGTCGGTGGCCAGGTTCCGCCAGATTCTCCCGCCCAGGAATCCTCGCCTCGCGGCAATTCTGTCCGGCCTCTCCTGGGCACTCTACCGCGATGGCAAGCTCGATCAGGCGGTGCCACTACTCCGCGAGGCCTTGTCCATTGATACCGAGACGTATGGTCCTACCCAGTATCAGACCGCCCAGGTGGGCATCCGCCTTGCCGCTTGCCTGTTTGCCTCAGGACGGCGGCAAGAAGCCCAAGTGCTTGTGCGCAAATACCGCGCCCCATTGCTCGCCTCCCTCGATGGGACCTACCATGAAGAGCGTGAATGGCTGAAAGCGCATCATTCACTCGTTAACGCGACATAGGTCCAGTAACTAGGAGAAGTTTCTCACCATGGCGGAGTCAATCTCACAAATAACCCGGCTGTTGCATGCCTGCCGCTCTGGCGACTCCGATGCCATGGACCAGCTTATGCCCTTGGTGTACGAGCAACTTCGTTCGTTAGCGGCGCACTATATGCGGCGGGAGCGCACCGAACATACGCTTCAGGCTACGGCCCTGGTTCACGAGGCATATCTCAAAATGTTCGACGCAACGACCGACTGGGAAGATCGCGCTCATTTTCTGGCCATTGCCGCCATTACCATGAGACGTGTTCTGGTGGAACACGCACGATCCAGCAAGCGAATGAAACGAGGCAACGGTGCGGAAAGAATTGAGTTAGACGATCAGCTTCTGATTCAACCGCCTATGAATCTCGACATTTTGTCGTTGGACTTTGCCTTGTCGCGGCTGACGGAGCAGGACTCGCGCAAGGGGCGCCTTATCGAACTGACATACTTTGGCGGAATGAACGCCGAAGAAGCGGCCCTTGTCCTGGGCGTTTCGACCGCCACGGTTAACCGTGATTTGAAATTGGCAAAAGCCTGGCTAAGGAACAAAATAGACAGTTCACAAGCACGCTCAGAATCGTGAAATGGCAGATAACGCCGTATCTCCGTGGAAACACAACCAAGCCAGCAAAGCCTTATCGGCCGTTCGATCGGTGAAGCTTGCTTGCAGCGTCGTGTCTCGGTTTACCTGCCCTATTCCTTGGCCGCAATCCGAACGCTCGAAGCGACAGAGCTAGGCTCACTCAACTTGCTAGGCATGAAAACGACGGAAGATATTTCGCTGAATACGATACTCGATGGTCTGGCACCCACGCTTCGATAGCAAATTACTACACGTTTGGCTTCGAAAAATAGTGCGTCAGATCTTGTGGTCGATGGGCGATCCGCCGATGATGACATCGGTAAAGCTGGCGTGGCTAATGTTGGAAGCGACCGACTGGGGCCAGTGGCAGCCGAACGTGCGCATTGAGAACCCGTCTTGCCGATGAAGTTGTCGCTATTCAGACGCTTTGCGCGTTCAGTCAGGTAACGCTTCTCGATTCTTACCGTTCAAGTTTCGATCAAAGGAAAACATGCGATGGCCTACACGCAGAATCCTGAAGCAGGGTACCAGTTGTGTACTACCCGACGTTCGCCACAGTCTTTCCCTGGGCTACTCCCGGAATGTCGCCATCGCGAACGTTTTCCGAGGCTGCCCGTGCGCGATAGTTGCTATTTAATAGCTACTGGCTCACGGCAAATCGAGACGCCATAACTCTGCCATTTCCGTCCATTAAGGTTACTTTTGGCTCGTGTTGATCAACGCGACTTATTACTTACTTATGTGTTATTACACGATACATAGCTAATACTTTGGCGACCTTCTCCTCATAATTCCGTCATCAATAGAGTGTCAACCACGGAGTTATACAGATCGGCATCGCTTTTCCATTTCCGGACAGGCTGCATGTACCACCGATGAACGACCTCTGTGACCTTCAGAGATAAATGGCGGGGTTTCTTCGGCGCTATATGGCGAATTCTTTCGGTAGAGCACAAATATCCCTCTATATAGTTACGGCACCCGATAGATGGTTTTCCGTCTAACTTTTTCAAGGGCTTGCATGGGTTTTATGCCAAGGCAGAAATGAACTAGTGAAACCGGCTTCGGCGCTCTCGAGAATTGGCCCGGGTTTGCTCGCCAAAAGTGAACCATCATCTTGTTTCAGGCGTCGTGGCGGTCAACCTTCTTCGAAGTAAGATGAGGACCGTTTGGCCAAGTTTGGCGCGCGCCAAGCAGTAAGAGGCGGTCCTTCTGGACATTTCCAAGTACTTTTCCGGTCGGCGAAGCACTCTGGAGGCCTTCGGCATGGATGACACGAGGCGGAACCCCGCACGCCCTCGGCGTGGATGATGCTTTGCGCTCTTTTGCCCTCGCCATTGAGTGTTCTTGGTGTAGGTAACTTTTGGTGAGCACAAGTGGGTCATTCTTCGTTAGCGCCGAAGTGCAGTGATGCCAGAAACCGCAGATGATTTAACCGCGAGAATCCTACGTAGCAGCCCAACACCTTCCCCAGGATGAACCCGAAGATCGGCATCGAGCGCGTCTTCCGCATCACTGTCAGGCTTTCCTCGACTAACTGCAGGAAGCCGAGCTTCTCTAGCATCGTGGCCACCGGCAACAGTCCGTCGTAGTCGCTCAGATTGCGCGCATCGAAGTCAAAGGGCGTGGAGGCTCCGATTGTATTAGGTTCCGGAATATCTTCCAGTACCCCTTGATTCACGAGCTTCCGGCGTTTGCTCTGGTTTGCATTGCGCACCATTTGGGTGACTCCTGGGGATTGGTTCGCGAAGCTTGCAACTCCGCGTCCTTACTGTTCTAAAACAGAATTCCCAGGAACTCCAAATGGCCTTGTGTATTATTCAGGCGGCAGCAAATTGCAAATAAATCCGACGTAAGCGTGGCCGAGGGCAGCGGTGAAGGGCAAATGCTGGCTGCGTCTTATGCCGATGAAAAACTGACGGATATGCTGCTTCGCCACCATCAGGGAATACTGAACGGCTACTTGACCAAGGGAAAGCCAGGAGTCGCGGAGGCGGTTGACGGCAATTTCAGAGCATTTCTGCGCCGTGGGCGCGGTTACCGCAGCTTCAACTACCTGCAACTGCAAGCGCAACGGCAGGTCGCCACGAGAACCGAATTCGTCGTTTCTCAGAAAGCCTCGTAAAAACACGCACATTCCCAGTTTGTCTGATTGGATAGAGCCGAAATTCTACTTCTAAGTATTGGAAGGCAAACGGAATGTGTTGAACATCGTGGGCAACATTCTACTCGTCGGAGTTTCGTGCCATATATTCTGATTGGCTGCTATACAACTATTGTCACTGAATAGATAAGTACACTCTGCCGATAGGCAAGTAAACTGTTCAGCTCGTATCGTATAGAGAATCCGGCCGAAATCTGAAGGAGAACTTGATATGTCGTGGTTTAGAAACCTGAACGCTAATGCTAGACTGATGCTCAGCTTCAGCGTCCTGATGGTATTCATTTGCGGCATTGGATATCTTGCACTCAATAGTCTGAACGCAGCCAACGAACGCATCGACCTGCTTTACCACGACGATATGAAGGGCTCTCTTGCCGCTGCTGACATGTCTATCGCACGGCTGTCGATTGCACGATCCGGACGGGACGCCATTCTCAACATCGACGACCCAGCAATAGTAGCAAAGAATGAGAAGGTAATGGTGGAAGGCTTCGCCAGCCTTCATTCGGACCTAGCCATTGTTCAGAAGACTCTCCATTCAAAGGATGCAGACGCCGCTATCGCGGCGATTGGTAGTGCATTGCCAGGCTACGAACAGTCGCAACGGGATTTGTACGCCTGCGCTGCCCTGAAGGACACAGTCTGCGCCAGAACTGCGCTGGATTCAGTGGTCAAAGTGAGCACACCTTTGATCGACGGCGTCGCCGTGGTAATACCCGTCATGCTGTCAAACGCCGAAATCCGATTTCAACAGAACAGCAAGTCGTATCAGTCCACGCGGAATCTGATTATCGGTGCTACCGGCTTCTCGCTTCTTGTGAGTGTCTTGCTGAGCATTGTCATCGCGCGTGAATTTTCAGTGCCTCTTGCACAAGCCATGACTGTATTGGAGCAGGTTGCTGAGGGCGACCTGACCGTCACGCTTGACCTGGACACTAAAGAAGAAGTGGGTCGCATGGCTATGGCGCTGAACAGAGCGGTGCATAAACTGAACACTACCTTGCAGAAGGTGGTGCGCAGCGCGGCGAATGCAGACGCCTCCTCGCACCAACTGGCAGCGGCAGCAGATGCCATTGCGTCCGGTGCCCAGGAACAGGCGGCAAGCCTGGAACAGACATCGGCGAGCCTGGAGGAGATTACCGCGGCTGTGCGGCAGAGCGCCGACAATGCGCAGCAGGCCAATCAGGTTGCGAGTGGTTCGAAGGACTCGGCTCTGCAAGGTCAGGAGGTAGTCGCCAAGGCGATTACTGCGATGTCGGACATCAATGTTGCTTCGGCCAAGATTTCTGAGATTATCTCCACCATCGACGAGATCGCCTTTCAGACCAATTTGCTTGCGGTGAATGCCGCGGTAGAAGCGGCGCGAGCTGGCGATGAAGGACGCGGTTTCGCCGTGGTAGCCTCCGAGGTGCGGAGCCTTGCGCAGAGAAGCGCCCTGGCCGCCAAAGAGATCAAGGGTCTGATTCAGGACACATTGCGCAAGGTGGACGCCGGCACAGCATTGGTAAACCATTCGGGCGAGACGCTGCAGGGCATCGTCGGATCTGTGAAACACGTAACCGACATCGTTGGCGAGATAGCTGCGTCCGCAGGGGAACAGAGCGCAGGCATAGAACAGGTCAGCACAGCAATGACGCAGATGGACCAGGTGACGCAATCGAACTCTGCGCAAACTGAAGAGCTTTCTGCAACGGCACAGTCGCTCTCCGAAGAGTCGGCACATTTGCTTGAGCTAGTAAGCACCTTCACTCTCGTCAGCGACAAGAAGAGTGAGCCGGAACGGCCCGAACGGCATGCGTTCCACCCGCGTGCGGCTAATCTTGTGATTCCCGTGACGCCGGTGAAACAAACGATGCCTGCGCAGCACTCTAGCTCAACGCCGCGGCCACCCGCCGAGCCAACCCGAGCCCATGTGGCAGCAAAGCCCGCCGCGCATTTGTACGGCGACAAAGCAAGCAGGAACAAGCAACCGGTTCTGACCGCGCCAGTTCCAAGCTTGCCAGCTATAAACGATGCCAGCTTCCAGGAGTTCTGAGGCTTGGTCTCAGTGCGCGTGATGTTGTACCAGCAATGAGTGCTCCAAGTCTCGATTTTGACAGACGAGATAAGCATGAGCTCAAGCGGTTAGGGACCTGGAGCGAAAGAGCGAATCAGGGACTCAGATCAAGTTATGTCCAATGACCGTGGAACCGGGCGGAACACAGGAGAGGTTTAACAATGAAGGCATTGGTTGCACATCAAGTTCAGGAGTCGCAGCAGTTCCTCACCTTTCTGCTCGATGACCAGGAATACGGGCTGGAGATTTTCAAGATTCGAGAGATTCGGGGGTATTCCCCCATCACCCCGATCCCCAACGTCCCTTCGCATGTGCGCGGCGTGATGAATCTGAGGGGAACCGTGCTGCCAGTCGTCGACCTGCGCATGAAGTTCCACTTGCCAGTGGTCGAATACAGCAAATACACGGTCATCGTGATCGCGACAGTAGGCGATAAGACGGTTGGACTGTTGGTCGATGCAGTCTCCGACGTCCTCACTGTCGCGCTCGACGCAATCCGCGACGCTCCGGATTTCGGCGCCGCCGTCGACACACGGTTTATCAATGGCGTTTTTCAGTCGAAAGAGCACCTCACTGTGGCATTGAATCTTGAGGAACTGCTGACAGATTCTGAGCTGGCGCTGCCGCAAGCGGTCTAGAAACGCTCGCTTATGGGAATTAGAGAGACTGGAACCTGCTCCAAGAAAAGGATCGATCAATGAATTGGTTTAAGAACCTGAATGCAGCACCCCGGTTGATGCTCAGCTTTGGCGTTCTCTTGCTTCTGACTCTAGGAATCGGCTACCTGGCAATCACCAACCTGAGCAAGGCCAACGACCGCGTGCAGTCGCTCTACCAGAATGATATGAAAGGTATCATCGCTATCGAGGGTATCGATACCAGCAGAATCGATCTTGCGAAGGCGGATCGGGACGCTTATGTCAAAATCGACGACCAGGCCAGCGTAACTGCCGACATTGCCGCTGTCAGGGCAGACTTCAACCTCATGCGTTCCAATATTGAAGTAGCGGATCAGTGTTTCTATACCAGGGAAGGTAAGGAGATCCTCGCAGACATGCGGCAGAGTCTTCCCGCGTATGAGAAGTCAGTTGAAGCCGCCATCACTGCAATTGAAGCAAAGGACTTGCCCGGCGCAAAAGCCGCTTTTTACGCGCTCGCTCCATTGGCGGCGCACATGAGCGGTGATATCAATCAAGCGCTCAAACTTAAGGAGGCGGTCGCGGAAGAGCAGTATCAAACGAACCTTTCCTCCTATCATGCCGCTCGAAATCTGGTGATCGCCGGATCGGTTCTGTCCTTGGTACTCGGGTTGATTCTCAGCTTCGTCATTGCCCGCGGATTCTCGCTGCCATTGGGGAAAGCCGTGGAAGCTCTGGAGAGAGTGGCTGACGGCGACTTGACCGCATCGCTCGATGTGGACACCAACGATGAAGTGGGCCGTATGGCCGGGGCACTGAACAGAGCCGTGGAGAAGCTGAATAACACCATGCAGGAGGTAGCTGACAGCGCCGCCAACGCAAGTGCTTCATCACAGCAACTGGCAGCCGCATCCGAGGCCATCGCCTCCGGCGCACAGGAACAAGCAGCGAGCCTGGAGGAGACATCGGCGAGCCTGGAGCAAATCTCCGCGGCCGTCCGGTTGAGCGCGGAAAATGCTGCAAAAGCCAGTGAGCTTGCATCCGGCTCACAGAATTCCATTGATCGCGGCCATGAGAGCACCAGTGCCGTGGCAGCAATGGCAGAGATCAGCGAGGCATCGGCCAAGATATCCGATATCATCTCGACTGTCGACGAAATTGCATTTCAGACCAATCTTCTGGCGGTCAACGCGGCTGTCGAAGCAGCCCGCGCGGGCGATGAAGGGCGCGGCTTTGCGGTAGTTGCCTCCGAAGTGCGCAGCCTTGCGCAGAGAAGTTCTGTTTCTGCGAAGGAAATCAAGTGCCTGATTCAGGATTCCCTGCGGAAGGTCGAGCACGGCTCGAATCTGGTACAGCGAGTAACCCAACTGGTGGGCGAAATCGCGCACACTTCCGAAGAACAGAGCTCCGGCATCGAACAGGTAAACACGGCCATGACGCAGATGGACCAGGTGACCCAGTCGAACTCCGCGCAGACCGAGGAGCTTTCGGCGACGGCGGAAGCGCTCTCCGACCAGGCTGTGCAACTGCTGGAATTGATAGGCTCCTTCACCCTCGGCAATGACCGGATGAGGCAAAAGGACCGAGAGACACATCCGTCGAATCAGCCTAGCCTTGTGAAGGCCACCCAACGTCCTGGTCCCGCCCAACGATTGAGCGTAGGCGCGCGCAGACCAGCCAAGGTCATTAGAAGCGGCACAGCGTCAAAGTCGGTCGCACAGGCCTACGACAACAAGCGACCCAAGAATCTGCCACCGGCTTTAGCAGTGACCGCCCCTGAGAGCCAGTCGGTGAACGATTCCAGCTTTGAGGATTTCTAGAGCGTTTTCAAGTCAAGTGTTAACAAACACCTGGGTGCCCCAGCCATGAATCGCTCTTTGATTCATGGCTGGGAGAGCACATATCTCAATTCGAACCGTAAACAGTCAGACGGAAAACGCTCTGGCCTGAAGAAATCCGAATTCCACACTGCCCTACAGGACGGTGATCGTCACATTGCCATCGCTGGTATGAATGGCCAATGGCGCTCCACCGGCATTGAGCCGCCCGCGCAGGCTGTGTCCGGAGTTGCTGGATGAGTTATAGCCCTCCGTCGTCACCGGCAGCGAGCAGTTGATCCGACCATCGCTGGTGTGCACATCGAGATCGGCTGCCAGGGTGCGCGGCAAACGGACCTTCATCTGTCCGTCGGAGCTCTCGATATGCGACGCCGCAGTCAACTTTGAGCCTTCCGCCAGGGTCAGGTCCAGGCTCCCGTCGCTGGTATGCACCTGCAAGGCCGTGAAGCGGCCGTCGATGGCCACACTGCCGTCGGAGGAGCGTGATTCCAGCGTTCCCGACGCGTTGTGAATGCGGATTGCGCCATCGCTTGCCGTCAGCCGCACAGCTCCCGCCACATCCCACACGTCCACCGCGCCGTCACTGGTGTGAAGCTCAACGCCGCCCTGGATGCCCGAAACCTTTAATGCGCCATCGGCTGTCCGGGCTTCAAGATCAGCCACCGAAGGAGTCTCGACCGTGACGTGCGGACCGCGCCGCACTCCGCCGATGTGAAAGCCCAGGTGCGGCTTCTCCTTCAGCTCGAAATTGACGTGGTCGCCACTCTTGAATTCGTTCAGGATGTAGTCGCCCGGCCCGCGGTCGTTCCACTCGACGCGAATTCGCACTTCGCGGCAACTGCCGCAGGAACGCACTTCGGTGGAAGCGTCTCCGGTGCTGAGGGCGACCGAAGCCTTGCCTGAAACCGGATAGGATTTCTGCCAATCCGCACCGCCGGCCTGGGTCGACACAACACCGACGGCCATCAGAATCAGCGCGGGAAGACAAAATGGGACAAGACGCACAACGCGCATAGGTGTCACCTCTGCACGTTGTACGCAGCGGAAACCGGAGCGGTTCCGTGGAAGCAAAGCAGCCGGCTTCACCCTATCTGGCTGCACTCCTCCACCGGAATCTTTACCTGCTCGACGATCTCCAGCCCAAAGCCTTCCAGGGCCGGAATGTGCATTGGCGTATTCGAAAGCAGACGGATGCGCCGGATGCCCAGGTCGGAGAGAATCTGGCCTCCCAGGCCGATGGCGCGCAGGATGCGCCCGCTGCGGTCCTGCATGCCTTCGCGGGCACGCAGTTCTTTATGCAGCACCAGGCGTCCGACAGCGTGCTCCGTCGCGAACGCTTCTGCTGGCCCGGTTGCGTTCTCTGGAGCTGCGGCGGGCTCAATCTCAAATCCGCGCGAGGTGTTGTGCAGATAAATCACCGCGCCGCAGCCTTCCTCGGCAATCATGCGCATCGACTGGTCGAGGGTCTCGTGGCAATGGCAGTCCGCGGCAAAGAGATCTCCCGCCGTGCAACGGGTGTGCACGCGCACCAGCACCGCATGGTCGCAGGGCGGGCTCAGCTCCCCTGGGCAGGGCGAAACCGCGTTGAACTCCCCCTGCGCAATGTCGGCCGCAGGGCCGCCGTGGAATGCAGGACAATCAGCGCAAAGATCGCCGCGCACCAGCGCGATGTGGCTCTCTCCGCCGTTGACTTCACTTTCATAGGCAATCATGCGAAACTCGCCGTAGCGGGTTTGGATGCGGCTCTCGCCCGCCCGCACAATGTACCGCTCGTTGCGTAGCCGGTAGCGGATCAGTTCAGCCACAGTGAGAATCCGCAGCCCGTGCTCCTGGCAGAAAGGAATCAGGTCGGGAATGCGAGCCATCTCGCCGTCGTCGCGCATGATTTCGCAAATGACGCCGGAGGGAGTCAGACCGGCCATCCGGGCAAGGTCGACGGAGGCTTCGGTCTGCCCCGCGCGCACCAGAACCCCACCTTTGCGCGCCCGCAGCGGAAAGATGTGTCCAGGTCGCGCCAGGTCGGTGGCGCTGGAGGCGGGATCGATCGCGGTGCGAATGGTCTGTGCCCGATCCGCGGCCGAGATTCCCGTGGTTACTCCCTCCCGTGCCTCAATGGTCTCGGTAAACGCTGTTCCGAAGCGCGACGAGTTGTGCGCCGACATGGGAAACAGGCGTAGATGGTCCGCTCGCTCCTCGGTCAGCGTCAGGCAAATCAGGCCACGTCCATAGCGGGCCATGAAATTGATCGCCTCCGGGGTCACGAACTCAGAGGCCAACGTCAGGTCGCCCTCATTCTCCCGGTCTTCGTCGTCAACGACGACCACCATGCGGCCGGCGCGAATTTCGTCCAGAGCGCCGGGGACATCGATAAAAGGAGCTGCGATGGTGCGAATGGAATCAGGCATGGCCACACCTCCATTCTCGCGCATGGCAGGCACAAACAGCAAAGCACCGTTCCAAGAGAACAAAAGCGCCGCCCGAAGGCGGCGCTTTCTAGGAAACGGGAAAAACAGTTGCGGCTTATAACGTCGATTCGATCTCAAACCCCCAGGCTTCCAAAAGCGCCTCGGGGATATACTTGGAATTCTTGTTCCGGCGAGCCCATTCCCGGAGCCGAGTGGACCTGATGTACTGGTCCGGGGTCAATTTGAATTCCTTCACGATCTGTTCGAAGGAGGTCACTGTGGGTACAACCGGGCCGATGGGCTCCGGCTTGCCCCAATTCGGATTTCCACGACGCTTTGCCATCGATTTGGTGTCCTTAAAGGGTGGGATTTACTTGTGCAACCTAGGCCACGGGCTGGGGGGGCCAGTGGGATCTGTGGCAACTCTAAGGTCTTATTT
>Ga0255354_1000842_pt1 | contig 18669 bp, 13 predicted proteins | sample HBST50metaG_FD_189942 | JGI IMG/M metagenome (GOLD analysis project Ga0255354, IMG submission 189942) | Peat soil microbial communities from Stordalen Mire, Sweden - H.B.S.T50 | ecosystem: Environmental > Terrestrial > Soil > Wetlands > Peat | place: Sweden: Norrbotten County, Stordalen Mire...
CTCTTACGCTTTTCTGCGTGAAATCTACGGCCCCAATCGCGCCGGCAACTGGCTCAGCTTTCTTTACGTCTGGCAGGTGAGCTTCACCGCGCCCTTGTCCATCGCGTCCGGCTGCATCGGCCTTTCGAGCTTTCTCGCCTGGTTCTGGCCGGGGCTTGACGCCGCGCCCATCGCCACCTGGCCCGCGCTCCACTACACCAACTTCGCCGCCGCTGCTGCCTGCCTGCTGGTCACCGCGCTCCTCTATCGCAATCTCTCGTCCATCACGCGCCTCGCCTGGGTGCTCTTTGCCGGAGTTCTCGCGGCCATCGCGGGAGTCATCGTCTCCGGTTTTTACCACGCCGCGGCCACCGGCGGCTGGCAGATGCCGGTCTCGCCGACACTGACAATCCCCGCAGCGCTCGGCGGCCTTGCGCAGGCTACCCTGCTCACCACTTATTGCTACTGGGGCTACTACAACATCTGCTTTCTCGGCGGCGAAGTGCGGCAGCCCGAGCGGACCATTCCGCGCGCCATTCTGCTCTCTGTGCTTTTCGTCTCGGCGTTTTACGTTGCTATGAACCTGGCCGCGCTGCCTGCGATACGCGATTTTGGGCGCGACGCCGCTTCGCACGGTGCCGCCGGCGCCTCTGTCCGCGTGCAACTAGTGGCCGACATCGCCGCTTCCGCTTTTGGCAGCCTCGCCGGCCGCCTTATGGCCGCGCTCATCGTCTGGACAGCCTTCGCCTCGGTCTTCTCGCTGCTGCTCGGCTACTCCCGCGTGCCTTACGCCGCCGCCCGCGACGGCAACTACTTCCGCTTCCTCGCCGCCGTCCATCCGCGCTACAACATTCCTCACCGCTCGCTTGTCGCTTTGGGACTGGTCGCAATGGCCTTCTGTTTCTTTTCGCTGGTGCAGGTCATTACGATGCTGGTGATTACGCGCATCCTGTTGCAATTCCTGCCGCAACAGGTTGGCGTAATGCTGCTTCGCATCCAACGGCCTGAGCTTGCGCGCCCCTTCCGCATTCCGCTTTACCCTTTGCCGCCGCTCATCGCGCTTGTGGGATTCATCTTCATGCTGGTCAACCGCGGCCACGCCCTGATTGAACTGACCGTAGCCGCGGCAATCGCCATCTCCGGCACGCTGATCTACCTCATCCGCGCCCGCCGTCTCGGCCAATGGCCATTTCTCAAAGCTCTGTCATCCTGAGCGACCCCGACCCTGAGCAGCAGCGAAGGGGACGGGGAGTCGAAGGACCTGCGGAATGAAGAGTCAGGCCGGCATCTACAGTCACGAAAGTGACTCAATCCGCCCGGCGAGAGAAATAAAGGTCATAGCTTGTGGCGCTTGTAATATACTGGGCACCTAGAATCCACCTATCCCTACTGGCCTCGGAGGAGTTCCTTGAGCACTGACCCCTCTCTATTCGTTCCGCAGCCGATAGATTACCAACCGCAGGTGCTGCCATTCGGTTCTGTCTGGCGTCGCCTCGTTGCGTACGTCGTGGATAGTCTTCTCCTCGGCTTTGTTGGGTTGGGAATCGGCGCGGTTCTCTCCGACAAGCTCTGGGGGTTGGGCCCATGGGGCCGGTTGATTGGCTTTCTTGTCGCTTCGATTTATTTTGCGTCGTTGGACAGTTGGGTCGGGTCGGGGCAGACTCTGGGAAAGCGGTGGATGAAATTGCGGGTAGTCAACGCAGCGGGCAACTGTATTTCCCCAGTACAGGCCCTTGCACGTTTCGCGATCTTCACCATCCCATATTCCTTGTATGACCTGACGCTGCCACTGACTCGAACGCCGTGGATAGTTTTCTCTATCATCTCTTTCGCTGTGTTATGGACCGGTGTCTTGACCTGGCTCCTCATCGTGTTCAATGCGCAGTCCCGACAGGGGCTCCATGACTTGGCCGTTGAAAGCTACGTCGTCTATTACGACCATGCAGGCCCAGTCAACGCGCAGTATATGCACCGATTTCTTTTACCTGTCATTGGGGGATTGCTCGTAAGTATCACGGCTGCCTCAGCAGCGGTGCAAGAATGGACGGAGAAACAACCTTCCAACATTGAATTTTATCGCGATTCACGGCCACTAGAGGTGATGGACGGCGTACAGCGGGCACGACTATTTGATTCCTTGTCTCACAGCCCAGCTGGCGGTCCTGCAAAGAAGATTCTCCATGTATACATCGTTTTGAAGTCAAAGCCCGCCAGTGAAGAGGCCTTTGCCGACGGAGCTGCGAGAGCCGTCCTTCAGGAGGATCGCAATGCCCTCGACTACGATGAATTGAGCATTAGGCTCTCTTATGGGTATGACATTGGAATCGCGAGTCACTGGGATCACCGGGATTTTGCGCATACGCCAGCTGAATGGCAGCATACGCTCGGCGGGGTTGCAGCGGTCCAACCGTGATTGCTGAATCTGCGAGAAGTTTGCTCGATTGTGACTGAACGACAGCCAACCCGGCTCCATGGCTGAAAAACCGCGAATCTCTCAAACAAATCTTGTAACGTCCATCCCTTCCATCGTGTCTAATGATTGTGTTCAGAACTTCCCCGTGCGAGGTCACCCCATGCTCATCAGCAAACCGCCCGACATTCCCTCTTCCGAAATCACTCCCCAAGACCAATACAATCAGTACCTCAATCGCCGCCGCTTCCTGCGCACAGCCGCATCCACTGCCGTAGCTGCACTGGGCGTCGAGCGGCTGGCCGAGGTCTTTTCGCCGCGCATCGCCGCACAGGCCGGCACAAAACTCCAGACCGTGAAGAGCCCGCTCACCACCACCGGCGAGCAACTGACCAGCTTCGAAGACATCACTCACTACAACAACTTCTACGAGTTCGGCGTGGAGAAGGATCAGCCCGCGAAAAATGCCGGTGGCCTGCCCATCCGCCCCTGGACCGTGCGCATCGAAGGCAAGGTCAAGCAGCCGAAGACCTTCGACATCGACGCGCTGCTCAAGCTGCGCCCGCTCGAAGATCGCGTCTATCGTCATCGCTGCGTCGAGGCATGGAGCATGGTGATTCCCTGGGCCGGCTACTCGCTTTCTGAGTTCATCAAGCAGTGCGACCCGCTGCCCAGCGCAAAATACGTTCAGTTCCTCAGCTACTACGACCGGCACGTGGAGAAGTGGGCCGGCCAGTCCACCATTTCCTGGCCTTACTCCGAGGGGCTGCGCATGGACGAGGCCATGAACCCGCTCGCACTGCTGACCTTTGGATTGTATGGCGAGGTGCTGCCCAATCAGGATGGCGCGCCGGTGCGCATCGTCGTGCCGTGGAAGTATGGCTTCAAGTCAGCGAAATCAATTGTCGCCGTGCGCTTCCTCGATAAGCAGCCGCCCACCACATGGAATGACCAGGGGCCCAGCGAATACGGCTTCTACTCCAACGTCAATCCCAGCGTGGACCATCCCCGCTGGAGCCAGAAGACCGAACGCCGCATCGGCCAGCCCTTCTATGCGCAGCGCCGCACCACCTTGATGTTCAACGGCTACGGCGACCAGGTCGCCTCGCTGTACAACGGAATGGATCTGCGCAGGAACTTCTGAGAACTTGCTGAAAAACTCCAATTTTGTGTCAGGGCACTACTTCAGTCGTGCCGCAAAGGCCAAGAAAATGAACGGGCTTTAGCCTCGGAGGGAATCTTCGCTGTGCCAGCATGACTTGCGCTGGAATTCCCTAAGTTTGACGTGGTATAACCCCACCTTTGAAGGGAAACGCCATTTTGAAGCAAAAAGAACCTCAGTTTGACGGGGCATAACCCGACTTTTGAGGCGGAAACCTCAAATCGAAGAGGAAAACGCGCCAATTTCGCGCAAAAAACGTCATTTTTGCGCCAAAATGCGCCGTTTTTCAGCTAATAATCTCCGATTTCCGTGTACCTTCAAGTTCACTCACTCCGTACTCAAAGGTGACTCCGTACATACACACACTATGAAGCAATCAACCCTCATCCTGCTCAAGACTCTCACCTGGCTGGCCTGTCTCTGGCCGCTAGGCTGGCTCCTCTGGGGAGCAGTCAATAACAACCTCGGCGCTGACCCCACGGCGACGATCACCTTTTCGACAGGCCTGGCCACGCTGCGCCTGCTCACCATCTCGCTGGCCATCACACCGGTGCGCCGTCTTTCGCCGCGCCTCGGCTGGCTCGTCAAATTCCGCCGCCTGCTGGGCCTCTTTGCCTTCTTCTACGCCACGCTCCATCTGTTGACTTACGTCGCTCTCTACGCCGTTTTCGACGTGAGCACAATGGCTACCGACATCGCCAAGCGCCGTTACATCACCGCCGGTGTGGCAGCGTGGCTGCTGCTTCTTCCGCTGGCCGCGACCTCGACAAATTGGGCCATCCGCAAGCTGGGCGGCAAGCGCTGGAACCAACTGCACAAGCTGGTTTACGCGGCCGCTGTATGCGGCGTGATTCACTACTGGTGGCAGGTGAAGCCCGGCGTTCTGACGCCGCTCACCATGACGATTGTGCTGGGAATCCTCCTCCTCGCGCGGCCCGTGCAAGCCTGGAATCAACGGCGAAAAGTGCACCTGGTTTAGCCAAGCCGTTCCCGGCTCCGCGCCGCAGCAAGAACCCTCCCACGGCAGGCGTATTCTAAGCGTAGCGATTGATGATATCCCTCGGGAATCAGCGGAGATTCAGTCCCGCTCTCCTGAAATCATTTTCAGGAGAATCAAGGCCGCGCCATGCCATTTGAGGAGGATGTTCTTATGAAAGAGTTCAATTCGATGCGCCGCGATTTTTTGCGCACCGGCAGTTTAGGCGTGGCCGCTGCCGCCATTCCAGCCGTTTCTCTCGCAGCTTCGGGGCAGGACAGCGCCCCGGCAGGCGAACCCGCCCGCATCCTCTTCGACGTACGCAAATACGGCGCGACCGGGGACGGAAAAACGCTGGATACGGATGCCGTGAACCGCGCAATCGAAGCAGCGGCGGGCCGTGGCGGCGTGGTTGTCTTCCCGGCGGGATCGTATCTTTGTTTTTCGATCCATTTGAAGAGCCAGGTTCATCTGCTCCTCGAGCAGGGCAGCGCAATCGTAGCCGCCGACTCCCCGCTCCCCGGCGACCAGACCGGCTATAACGGCGGAGTTTACGACAAGGCCGAGCCGAACACTGCCTGGGACGCCTATCAGGACTACGGCCATAACCACTGGCATAACTCCCTGTTGTGGGGCGAGGATATTCACGACTTCAGCATCACAGGCCCCGGCCTGATCTGGGGCAAGGGACTCTCAAACGGTCGCGGACGCAAAGGAGACGGCGCGCCCTTCAAGGCTGAACAGGCGGGAGTGGCCAACAAGGCAATTGCGCTGAAGAATTGCCGCAACGTTCTTTTGCGCGACTTCGCAATTCTCAAAGGCGGTCATTTTGGGCTTCTGCTGACCGGGGTCGATAACCTGACCATCGACAATCTCAAAATCGATACGGATCGCGACGGCATCGACATCGATTGCTGCCAAAACGTGCGCGTCTCCAATTGCACGGTCAATTCGCCATGGGACGACGGCATTTGCCCCAAGTCGAGTTATGCCCTGGGTTATGCGCGGCCCACCAGGAATGTGACTATTTCCAACTGCTGGGTTACCGGGTATTACGAACTGGGTTCGGTGCTGGACGGAACCTTCAAGAAGTTTGCGCCGGGTGTAGCCGTCCACCAAACTGGCCGCATCAAATGCGGCACCGAATCCAATGGCGGCTTTATCAACATCACCATCAGCAATTGCGTATTCGAGGGATGTCAGGGCTACGCATTGGAATCGGTCGATGGCGCGCTGCTGGAGGACATAACCATTACCAATTCAACCATGCGCGACCTCGCTTCCGGTCCCATTTTCATGCGCCTGGGTGCGCGCCTGCGCGGTCCCAAAGAAAGCACAAAAGTGGGAACCCTGAAGCGCATTCTCATCAGCAATCTCGAATGCTGCAACGCCCCCCAAAACGTCAGCTCGATTCTCGCCGGCATCCCAGGCTATCCGATTGAAGATGTGAAGCTCTCCAACATCTACATCGAAACCGTGGGCGGCGCAACGGCCGAGATGGCGCATATACAACCGCCCGAGCTCGACGCGGGGTATCCGGAGCCAAGAATGTTTGGAACGATGCCGGCATCGGGATTCTTTCTGCGGCATGTGCGCAATGTGGAGATGAGTCATGTGGAGATAGCGAATGCGGCCGCCGACGCGCGCCCCGCGTTCTCCCTGACGGATGTTGAGCGCGCGGATTTCTTCGCCGTTACGGCTCCGCGCGGCGCTGGCGGCGCTTTTGCTCTATGCGATGTGAAGAACCTGCGCATTGGCTGGAGCCGCGCTGCCGCCGACGCAACACTGGACAGAGTCGACAACAAGATGTTGTGAGAGGCGTGAGGGGCCATGCCGGCCAGCGGCGCGTTTAGGCTTCTGGGAATCGCAGCACAGCCTGCGCCACCGGGCGATAGCTCTTGCGATGCAGTGGTGTTGGCCCCAGCCGCGCGAGGGCAGCCAGGTGAGCGGGGCATGGGTAGCCCTTGTGTTTCGCCAGCCCATAGCCGGGAAACTCGCTGTCCAATTCAACCACAAGCCGGTCGCGGTGGACCTTGGCCAGAACGCTGGCCGCGGCGATGGAAAAGCTGGTTGCGTCGCCTCGAATAACAGCCCTCTGCGGGCACTCCCAGTCGATAGTATCGCGGCCGTCGATGAGCAGAAAGTCGGGGCTGAGCGCCAGTTTCTCGACAGCGCGACGCATCGCCAGGAGAGACGCCTGGCGAATGTTGATGCGGTCGATGGTTTCCGCATCCACTTCGGCGATAGCAAAAGCGATAGCGTTCGAGCGAATCTCCAGATCGAGCTGGTTGCGCTTCTTCTCCGAGAGTTTCTTTGAGTCGGTCAGGCCGTCAAACTGAAAGCCGGAAGCCAAAACCACCGCAGCAGCCACCACCGGCCCGAAGAGCGGCCCGCGGCCCACCTCGTCCAGTCCAGCAATGCGCAACGCACCGCGCCGGCGCGCGGCCTCTTCCAGCGTCCATCCGCAAACTGTGGATTTGACCATGTTCTCAGTATAGAAACTCGGCGTGCGCGGCAGGCGCGGCCGCGGACTATCTTGCCTTGAGGGCAATCGAAGCGGGATCGCTTTTCCAACTGACGACTTTGTTATCGCGAAAATACACTTCAGAGCCACCGTATTCGTACTTGTCGCCAGTAAACGCCGTGGGAGTTCCCTGAACCACCAGAACTATATCTTTGGATGAGCCAATCGTAAAATACTCCGGGCTCGGATTAATCGTGTATTGCGGCCATAGCTTAACTCGAATCGGGGATGAAGCACGATCAATTCGCCAGCCGGCGACAAAGCCATCTTTGAGATACAACTCGGATTTGCCGTAAACCAGCTTATCTTCCGAAGCCGCTGTCGGAGTTCCCTGTTGAGCCAGCACTTCCTCCCTGGTGGAACCGACGGTAAGGTACGGCTTGACGATGCCTGCCGCGGACTGAGCGTTGCGGGCCGCCGGGTGAATCTTCCCCGTCTGCACGGGATTCACATTCTGGGACGCGGGCTGCACGGTCTGCGGGTCCGCTGTCTGCTCAGACTCTCGCGGATCCAAGCTCTGCAAATCCTTCTTGATTTCATCCAGCAAAGTTTCCTTGCGGGCCTTCACGCCGCCCCGCAGATGAGAGACGGTGTCGATTGCCGCTTGCGCGGTACCGGGATTATGAGCCTTTATCACTGTCCAGAGGTATCCGCTCATGAAAAGCGCAAAGGCGAGAGCCGTAATCTCTAAAGGTATTCTGAGCTTTGGCCAAATCTTTGCGAAGGTCTTGATCCCTTCCCCGGACGGCAGGAGGGAAAAGGCATTGGGATTCAGGGCAGACTCTTGACTGTTCGCGGCCACGCCGCTGAGAGCGGATCTGGCGTCCACCGATACCCCATCGAGAGGGTTGGACTGAGCCACATACGATGGCCGCTCATCCCGGTTTAGTTCCATGGAGGTCGAAGTCAAGAAATAGAATGCGGTTTCGACATTCTTCAGCTTATTCTCGGCCGCTTCTTTCAGCTTCTGGTCGTCTTTGAAATTCTCGGGAGCCCAGGCCTTGGCGAGCAAGTGATAGGCGCTTCGGACATCCTTCTCCGTCGCATCCGCTTTAACGCCGAGAACCTGCGTAGCCTCGCACCGCGGGCACTGTTTGTACTTGGCTTCAACCAAAATTCCACAAGAACAGGTATTCATGGCCCGGTAGCCCTTGCCCTTCGCTCTCTTTTGGGAGTCGCCCAATTATAGCCGAGCCCGGCCCGGCGCGCAGACACATAAACTGGGGAATCCGTAGAATAAACATATCGGCACTTTTACGGGGTTCAATGACCTTTTCCGAAAAATACGATGTGGTGGTGGTGGGCGCGGGCCACGCCGGGTGCGAGGCGGCGATGGCGGCTGCGCGCATGGGCATGAAAACGGCCCTTATCACCATGAATATGGACCTGATAGCCCAAATGAGCTGCAACCCGGCTGTTGGCGGCGTGGCCAAAGGCCACCTGGTCCGCGAAGTCGACGCGCTGGGCGGAGTGATGGGCGAAGTGGCTGACGCGGTGGGGATTCAGTTCCGGCTGCTGAACTCGTCGCGCGGGCCTGCAGTTTGGAGTCCGCGAGCACAGTGCGACAAGCAACTCTACCGCGTGAAGATGCGCGAAGTGCTGGAAAGCCAGCCTGGGTTGCATATCAGGCAGGCTGAGGTGGTGGGGCTGATTGTCGAAGGCACTGAACAGTGGACAGTGAACAGTGGTCTGCGCCGCAAGGTTTTAGGTCTCAAACTGCGAGACGGCCGTCAAATGCTCGCGGGGGCCACCATTATCACCACCGGCACTTTTCTGAACGGGCTAATCCATTGCGGTGAAGAGAGTTATCCCGCAGGGCGCAGCGGGGAGCCTGCCTCTGTCCTGTTGGGCGAGGCGCTGCGCGCGCTGGGATTGCGAACCTGCCGGCTCAAGACCGGGACACCGCCGCGGCTGGACGGACGCACCATTCGCTGGGAGGCCTTCGAGGAGCAGGCGGGCGACGCGGACCCCACGCCCTTCAGCTTCCGGACCAAAAGAATTGTGCAGCCGCAGATCAGTTGCCACATCGCCTTCACCACGCCGGAGACGCTTCGCATTGTTCGTGAAAATGTGCACCGCTCGGCGATGTATTCCGGGCAGATTCACGGCATTGGGCCGCGCTATTGCCCGTCGATCGAGGACAAGATCGTCAAATTTCCCGACAAGACGCAACACCAGTTCTTTCTGGAGCCGGAGGGGTTGAACACGCACGAGGTCTACGTCAACGGCATGTCCACCTCGCTGCCCATGGATGTGCAGTGGGAGATTGTGCGTTCCATTCCGGGACTGGAGGCGGCCGAGATGCTGCGTCCCGGTTATGCCATCGAATATGACAGTGTGGACGCGACTGAGCTAGACCGCGCGCTGCGCGTCAAGAGCATCGAGGGCCTTTACCTGGCTGGGCAGATCAACGGGACCAGCGGCTATGAAGAGGCTGCCGGTCAGGGCATCATGGCCGGCATCAACGCTGCGCTTTGGCTCAAGGGCGAACCGCCTTTCACCATGGATCGGAGCGAGGGTTACATCGGCGTTCTGATCGACGACCTGATTTCCAAAGGGATCAACGAACCTTACCGGATGTTCACCTCGCGCGCCGAATTTCGTTTGCACCTGCGCATCGACAACGCTGACCGGCGGCTGACCCCGTACGGGCGAAGGCTGGGGCTGATTAATGATTTGGCCTGGGCGGAGTACGAGCAAAAGCAAGCGAGAATGAGCGCGCTTGAAAAGCTGCTCACCACACGCAAGGTTGATCCCGATAAGCTGTCCGCCGCGGGCCTGGGCGAGCTGACCGCGACTGCCGGGCTGACCTGGGCGCAATTGCTCAAGCGTCCCGAAGTCACGATTGAGCCGGTGATGAGCGCACTGCGCGAAGACCTTGAAGCTGAGCCATTGCTGAAAGAGATGGCCGCGTTGACCAGCCAGAATCCAAGCCAGGCCGGGACAGCCAGCCTGCGCAATGAAGCTCGCGCCGTGGAAACCGAGATCAAGTTTGCCGGCTACCTGGAGCAGCAGAAGAAATCCATTGCCAAGCTGAAGGCCGCCGAGGCCGTGGCGATTCCCGAGTGGCTAGAGTACGGCGTCATCAGCGGACTCTCGCGGGAGATGCGCGAAAAGCTGGAGCGGGTGCGCCCCGGCACCATCGGCCAGGCCAGCCGCATCTCCGGCGTGACGCCGGCCGCGCTTAGCCTGGTGCATGTGTCGATTCGCCTGCAAGGAGCCCGGCGTCAGACGGGGAAACAAGCCGGCGTCGTGGCCGAAGCCTCTGGGGACAAACGCTACTGACTGCCCTTGTCACCCTTGCCTAAAAACGGAATATGGAAAGGCTCTTCGTTGGATGGCTTTTTGTGCTTGCCGCCGGCTTCCTCGGGGAGCTTGGTGCGCTGCGAGTTGATGCACACCCAGCCGCCGTGCGTCTTCGAGAAGACGTGAGTAAACACGCCCTTTTCGTCCACCTCGCCTGATCCGGCTTTGTGGTGCAGCACGTAAGTGCCGTTGGCCACCGCGATGTCGCCAAGAGTGCGCACGGCAACCACCCGCTGATCGAGATGGAGAGTTTTGTCCTCGAGGGTAATCAGTTGGGCCAGTTGCTGGTTGCGGGTGGTGATGTCGCCGCCGGCTGAGACATCCACGAACAAGGGAGAGAGCACCAACTCAAGACCGTACTGGTCGCGCCGGTTGATGGCGGTAGACCAGGCGTCTTCAATCTTCTGGAACTCGCGAATCTGCGGGCTTTCGGCCGAAGCAGCGGCCGAGTGGGGCGCGGTCGCAGCCGGCGCCGAAGCCGGATTCTGGGCCACAACAAAGCAGCATGAAAGCAAAAAAACAGACAAAACAGCCACGAGACGGGTCATAAGCACCATGAACTCCAGCTAACAGTTGTGAGGAATCAAGGGTCAGTTGCCGTGGATCCGGCTGCCTTCGGGGGAGGAGGCCTGTTCCCTGTCCCAATTCCCTTTCTACCGATGATAGCTCTTGGACTCGGCCTGAAGGGCTTGGGGAGCGCCGAAACAGAAGAAAATCAGCAGAGTGATTGCAGCCGGTCGGGCTCGTGAAGGGTAATCAGGGAATCTTCGATGGAGATCCAGCCCTCTTTGCGGAACTGGCCCAAGGTGCGGGTAACAGTTTCGCGGGTGGTGCAGGCCATGGAAGCCATCTCCTCGTGAGTCAGCAGCAGCGGGAAGCGGAAGCCACCCCCATCCAGGTGTTCGCCGATCTGGTGGGCCAGCTCCAGCAGCAAGCGTCCCAGCCGGGCGGCCACGGTCTCGGCCAAGGCGATGCGGCAGGCGTCCTGCAGGGCAAAGCGATACTCCTGGCAAATGCACTGAACGGCGCGCATCTGGGCCTCTTTGTGGGTGCGCAGAAAAACAAGGAACCGCTCGCGCTCGACAGGACGGAGCTGCGCGGCAGTCAGCGACTCGGCTGAAACTTCGTAAACGCCATGGGAAAGAACCGCGTAGAGGCCCAACATGGAACCCGGCCCGGCTACGCGGACAATCATTTGTTTGTCCTGAAGGCGTCCGGCGGTGAGCTTCAGATAGCCGCCGCAGATCAGGTAAAGGCAGCGCGCATCATCGCCCTGAGTGAAGAGCGCGGCCTGAGCGGGAAGCGCGATGGTGCTGGTGGCAAGCTCAAGATCCGCCAGTACGGCGCTGCCCAGCGAACAGAACCAGCCGGGGCGGCGATTAGAGCATGCCGCGCACCCCACCGGCACCTGCCGCGCGATGTGCTTCTGCCGTCCTTGTACTGTAGCCGAGATCTCTGTGTGCGCCATGGCCTTGCCCCGTCTGCCGCTGGTTCCATCTCTCCAGCCCGGCTCTTGAAGCGACCCTCAATGCAGCGAGAGAGCCGATTCCGAGGTGGAAATTACCCCGGCCTCCTTGGGGAAGAGACACTTATCTAATTGAGAGTCTGCCGGAGCTATCGACCCTATGGATGTGATGGGCCTCACGTCTATGCCAAGGGCTGGCAAATGTGATCTGCGCCCGCTACATAGCCTTCAGAACCAAATCATTTTCCAGTTCCCGCGCCGGGTAGGTCTCCATCCCCAGCGGCGGATATCCCTGACGGCCTAACGCCATAGAACAGCATGGGTTAGCGCAGCTTTATTTCGTATTCAGCCAGGTGTATGGTTTTGCTCAGACGCAAAGCCATATTCATGTTCTCCTTACGCGAGGAGAGTGGCTAGCATCCCAGAATTGCCGGTTTCGGAGGGGGCACTCGAATTGTCTGGACTGTTGGCCTTTTCGCGGCTGCGCCTGTACATTTTCATGTCTCTGGCCGTTAACATCACCTAGAAACAGGAAATTCAAACCGAAGAACGCCACTTTTACGGATGTGACGAACATCACCGATTATCATTATGGCGTGACCGTAAGCTCTCGGTCATGAGTGATGCTCCGCACAAAATGCACCTTCCGCGACAGAGTGGCTGAGGCAGAAGCCGAGGAGCGGCAGTCCCGAGAGGAAATCTGCCGTTCTGAGCGGCCGGACACCGGTATATTGTTTGCAGAAGTAGCAATGAGAGCACATGAGGCGGTATTCGATGCATAAGAATTGGCCTGTTACGCAATTGCCGAAGAATGCGGCTCCGGGCAAGAGGCCGGGGTTGCGAGTTGGTTTGATGTTTCTGCTGGGCGCGGGTATGCTGTGCGTCCCCGTGCTGGCGGCTCAGGCGCCCGGCGCCAAGCCGGTGGCAGCGCGTGCCACAGCGCAGGTCAAGGACACTGCGGCGGCGGATTATGTGGGCACCGAAACCTGCGCAACCTGCCACGAAGAAGTAGTGAAGGGGTTCGCCAACAATCCTCACACCAAGCTGGCCCTTGAACACAGCAAGAACGGGGTCACCTGCGAGGGTTGCCACGGTGCGGGTAAGGGACACGTTGAGGGCGGCGGCGACATAACCAAGATCTTCGACCCTGCCAAGGCTACGCCGAAAGAGGTGAACGCGAATTGCCTTGGTTGTCACGCCAGCGCTCACCCCAACTTTAGCCGTTCGCCTCACGCCAAGGCGGGGGTAAGCTGCATCAGTTGCCACAGCGTCCACAAGAGCATCACCCCGCAGTTCCTGCTGAAGGCTTCGGAGCCGGCGCTCTGCTTCCAGTGCCATTCCGACGTGAAGCCGGCATTCAACATGCCGTTCCATCATCCGGTGAACGAAGGCGTGGTCAAGTGCAACGACTGCCATGACGTTCACGGCACCTTCTCCAATAGCAACCTGAAGGTCACGGCCGATCAGAACTTGATCTGCACCAAGTGCCATACCGATGTGCGCGGACCTTTCGTGTACGAGCATGCGCCGGTCAAGGCCGAGGGATGCCTGAGCTGTCACTCGCCGCACGGCTCGCAGAACCCGCGGATGCTGAATATGCCGAACGTCAATGTGTTGTGCAACCAGTGCCATAGTCAGGTCGCGGCCGACACGGTTCACGGAATGAGCGCGGGATCGACGGATAGCGTTCCATGCACGAGCTGCCACACGTATATTCACGGCTCGAACATGCAGCCGGCGTTTCTGAGGTAGAGGAGTTTTGCCGCGCCACTCGGAACCATCGGGTGGCGCGGCCGGGATCCCGCAGCAACTTGGCGCACGAGTTCAAGATCGTCCGATGCAAGCGACAATGCTCTTTTTCAAGTGAGGCTTCATATGAGAAACACAGGCTGGTTTTCCCGGCTGTTCAATCAACAGCCCGCAACCGCAATGATCCAGCGCATCGCTGGGGGCGTTGGAGTAGCCGCTTTACTGATGATGACGGGCATCGCTGTCGCCCAAGATCCGGCCACGCAAATGCCAACGCCGGGTTCACAAATGTCTATTCCCGATGGGTATTCAGCCCACGGGACCGCGGACCTCGGTGGGCACACGTCCGGCGTCACGGGCAGCAAAGCCATGTACGACACTCTGGTCAACCTTCAGTCAGGACCGCGCGTGCTTGGCGAGACCTTTGAGATGCGTGCGCTGCCGGGCAACAAGCACCCCCTGTTCGATTCGCTGAACGCCATCGGCACCGGCTTTGGCGGCGATCCATACAGTTTCAACAAGCTGGACTTCCACAAGGGCAAGTTGTACGAGTTTTCTGGAACGTTCCGCCGCAACCGCCAGTACTTTGACTATGATCTGCTGGCCAACCCCGGCATCCCCAGCGGGTCTTCGATTCCCATCAGCGGCTCGACGACTCCGTATGCCTGGCCGCAGGTCAATCAATCGCCATTCATGTACAACACGGTGCGCCGCATGACCGACACAAACCTTACACTCCTTCCGCTCTCGAAGGTGACGTTTCATGCCGGATACTCGAAGAATACTTTTGAGGGACCGAGTCTGAGCCCGAGCGGCTATTCGGTGGCCGGATCCGAAGTCATCCTCGAGGAATACCAGCGCAACAGTTCGGACGACTTCACCGGCGGAATCGATTGGAAACCTGTTCAAGGCACTAAGCTGACTTTTGAGGAGGAGATCGACCACAACAAGCTTGACTCCTTCTTCATGATGGATCCCAGCTACTACACGGTGCAGGAGGCGGACGGAACCAAGGTCGCCTTGCTGGCCAGCTACCAGAACTTCCTTCCCTATGGCTATAGCGCCACGGGCGCATTCAGCGCCACCGGCAGCAAGGTCTGCAGTAGCAGCGTAACGAACACGAGCATTCTTAGCGCTAATCCCACTGGCGGCTTGCCGATCATCGATCCGGCGTGCAACGTGATCAGCAGCTACTACCGCTCTCAGCCGACGCGCGAGATTTTCCCCACGGAGATCTTCCGTCTGCAAAGCACGACGCTGAAAAACATCCAGATGAACGGCGACGTTCGCTACACCAAAGCGAACATGAACTTGCCGAACTACTACGAGGACTTCAAGGGTCTGAACGTTGCTACCCGCGAGCTCGCCTATACGGCATTCGCGAATGCGAAGCGGGATGTGATTGCCGCCGACTACGGCATCGTCTGGCAGGCGACGAAGACCGTCAGCCTCTCCGATCAGTTTAGCTTCTCGAACGTTCACCAGCCCGGAACCTCTGAGTTCACGAGCGGCACCACGGTGACGGTGCCCGCGACCGCAGGCAAGGAGACGATCAATTACGCCGGGTTGACTTCCACCACCGCAACCACTGGCTCGGCGCCTTTTGACAGCGTCTCTGCGATGGGCGCGCCCACGTTCAACTACTTTGGTCAGAAGTTCGTCACGAATGATGTGTCCCTGACATGGGACGCGACTCCTCGCTCTTCGTACTCCGCGACCTATCGCCACGGCGCGCACGACATCACCGAGGGCGATGCGAATATCACGTCTTCGCAGACGGGCGCAGAAACTTTCTCGATCAACGAAGATGGAGTCATCCTCAACGCCGCCTTGCATCCGGCCAATAACTGGGACCTGAACGGCAGCGCGGAAATCCTCTACAACGACAACGCCTTCACCCCGGTTGCTCCGCGGCAAACGAGGCACTACCGGGTGCACACAATGTACAAGCCCAAGACCTGGGCGACGGTCACAGGCGCTTTCAACGACCGGGAACGGCACAACAACACGAACAATACGGGCGCCGTCTCCGTCTCCGCCGCCGGCACCACCCCCTTGGTTCTGGGTCATGAGGATCACTCCCGCGTGGTGAGCCTGGGCGCGAACCTGGCGCCGAACGAACGCTACGGATTGGACCTCAACTACACGTACGACGACGTCTACACGGCCACTAACATCTGCTTCTTGAGTACTGCAACCGTGATGCAGGGTACCGGCATTGTTGCGCCGACTGCTACGACCCAGAGCCCAGAACTTTGTTACGCTGTCGCAAAGCCCGCACACGGTTCCGCAGTCGCTGTCTCCGGTCCGGCTAAGGACTTTGAGAATGCGCCGACTCAGTACGGATCGGTGGCTCTTGCGCTGTCTCCCGTTAACAAGCTCCACTCCGACATCGGCTATCGCGTCAGTTCTGTGAACGGCACCCGGTTCTTCACCGACGCCAGCGATGTCAATGGTTCGCTGGTATCCACATACCAGACTCCCTTTGTGAGTGCCGATTGGACGGTTCACCCAGGGTTGATCTTTAAGGTCCAATACGACTACTTCGGCTATGGCGAGGGTGGCCGTTCCGGCGCGCAGTATTGCAGCCTAAACGCGAGTCCGAGCGTGGGTGACACATCGGAGCCGGTCGTACCTTGCAGTTCCGTGCCCTATACCGCGATGTCTGCGGCGACCCCGGTTTACGGATTCACCGCACCCAGAAACTTCCATGCAAATAACGTGACCCTCGGAGTGCATTTCGCGTTCTGATTTCGTAAGTTGAATGACTAAAGCACAACCGGCGCAGTTCCCTTGATGCAAGGGGGTTGCGCCGATTGTGCGAGATGACATCTCGCTGAGGTTTCGGTGGCCGTTCCAGCGTTAACGCTCGCCGCCGGAGTTAAAGTATAAGTAAGCAAGCACTCGGCAGGGACTTCTCCCGCGTATCCCGGCCGGCAGAAAGTCAAGGAGATCTGTAATGACAAAGATGAACCGTTCCCTGTTGGTGTTGGCCGCAGTAGCGTGTCTGGCCGGCGCCGTGAGCTTCGCCCAATCCGGCGGCGAAGCGACTTACAAAGCCAAGTGCGCAATGTGCCACGGAGCCACGGGCACCCCCAGCGCGGGGATGGCCAAGGCGATGGGCGTAAAGCCGGTCTCCGACCCCGCCATCAAGAAGTTGACCGCAGCCGAGATGTTTACCGCTGTGAAGAGCGGCAAAGGCAAGATGAAGCCAATCGCCGGGCTCACCGACGCGCAGATCAAGGACTCGGTGGCTTACTATCGCGGCTTGAAGTAACGATTCAATCAAAGCGAGAAATCGAACCCGGCCCGCCTCTCATCGGCGGGCCATCCGCATGAGAGTGGAGGCAAGGTGCCCGTGTTTCAAAAATTCCGTGAAGGCTGGGTGCGTCCGGCGCTGTTTTTCGGCAACAATCCCATCAGCCTGGCCGGCGGAGCCATTACCACAGCCTCCGGCGTGACCATGATCGCCTATTGGCTGGTGGAGATCTTCGGCCATTTTAGTGACAACCCCTACCTCGGCATCATCTTCTTCCTGCTACTGCCCGGCCTGTTTATCGCCGGATTGGCGCTGATCCCGATTGGCGTGTGGGTGCGCCACAGAAAGCTGCAAAAGGCAGGGCAGATTCCCGCCGAATTTCCCAAGATCGATTTAAACGACCGCATTTTCCGCCATGGCCTCGACATTGTGCTGGTAGCCACCATCCTGAACCTGCTGGTGGTTGCTGTGGCCAGTTATCGCGGCGCGGCCTACATGGATTCGCCGCAGTTCTGCGGCCAGTCCTGCCACGTGATGCACCCGGAGTACACGGCCTACAAAATCGCGGCGCACTCGCATGTGGATTGTGTGGCCTGCCACATCGGCTCGGGCGCGGCTTCGTATTTTGCCGCCAAGGTGAACGGCACCAAGCAGCTTCTTGAGGTCACCTTTGACCGCTACCCCACGCCAATTCCATCGCCGGTCCAGAGCCTGCGCCCTGCCCGGGAAATCTGCGAGGGCTGCCACACACCGGCCCGGTTTGTCGGCGAAAAGCTGGTGGTCAAATCGAGCTTTGCCGACGACGAAAAGAATACCGAGACGCAGACCGTGGTCTTGTTGCACCTTGGCGGGCTGGATGGACTTTCGCATCTGACCGGAATTCACGGCGTTCACCTGGGCCACATCGAATACATAGCCACCGATTCCACTCGAACGGGCATCCCCTGGGTGCAGAAGCGCAACGCGGACGGCTCGGAGACGGTCTACGCCGCGACCGCGCTGAATGGCGCAACTCCCAAGGGCGAGCGCCGGGTGATGGACTGCATCGACTGTCACAACCGTGCGGCCCATCCTTTTGTGACCGCGGAAGAAGCCCTCAATCGGGCTATGGCTGACGGCCCGGTTAGCCCGGAGCTGCCTTGGATTCATAAAGAAGGGCTGGTGCTGCTGAAGGCCAACTACGTCAGCCAGGACGAGGCGCGCACCAGGATTCCTGCGCAGCTTGAATCTTTCTATCGCTCCGAGCATCCAGAAGTGCTGGCTGCGCAGGCCAATCTTGTGAAACGCGCCGGGGACGGACTGGTGACGATTTACAGCCAGAATGTATTTCCCGCAATGAAGATGACCTGGGGAACGCATCCCAATCACATCGGACACATGAGCTATCCCGGCTGCTTCCGCTGCCACGATGGCGATCACATGGCCAAGGATGGTTCGGCCATTCCTCAGGACTGCGCAGTCTGCCACAACCTTCTGGCAGTGGACGAATCCAAACCCAAGGTTCTCTCCGATCTTGGCATTCAATAAGCGGGCACTCCGGCAACCGCTACCAAGGTTGCCGGAACCGCTTCTCAAGCGGATGGAGCGTCCAGAGAGCAAACAGACTGGAAATCCCGCGCTATTCCGCCCCTAAGCTACAATAAAGAAAAGGCCAAGGCCAAATTTTCTTGCGGAACGCCCGCAAATAGAGCAAGGAGCTTCAAACTTTATGTCGATTCCCGCCACACAAATGCGTCCCGGCATGATCATCAAACACAAAGACCAACTGCATCTGGTCTTCAAGGTCGAGCACCGCACCCCCGGCAACCTGCGCGCCTTCATCCAGGCCAAGCTGCGCAA
>Ga0255354_1000844_pt1 | contig 18652 bp, 18 predicted proteins | sample HBST50metaG_FD_189942 | JGI IMG/M metagenome (GOLD analysis project Ga0255354, IMG submission 189942) | Peat soil microbial communities from Stordalen Mire, Sweden - H.B.S.T50 | ecosystem: Environmental > Terrestrial > Soil > Wetlands > Peat | place: Sweden: Norrbotten County, Stordalen Mire...
CATCCATAGTTACGAAGCATCCACACCTTGTTCCGCATCCAATAATAGCGAGACTCCGGTCGGTAGTTGTGAGTAACAACTTCTTTCCAGAGCAAGCGATGGGAGGTGGGTCTTCCGGATCGATGCAGAAGGACGGCAGTCTTGCTCTCGGCGATCGAGAATCCTTGCTGCCTTATGCGCAGGCTAAAATCATCGTCGACGCAATAGATGAAAAGTTCCTCCCTGAAAAACCCGCACTCCTCGAACACTTTCGTTGGAAACACGCTGCCAGACGTTATCGTGACGAATGGGCCTCCGTCTTTGTCCAGAGGAGTCACGCGTTCCACGCCAGTTTCTGGGTCGCGATACCGTGGAATGATCTGCATAATGTTACGCTGCTCACGAAGAAGCTTGAAGTCTCGAATCATCTGGGTGATGAACCCATCCGTTACGGCACTATCCTGATCGAACAGCGCTATCCATTCAAACCCATTCGACTTCGCCCACCGCACGCCAATATTTAATGCCGCAGCAATGCCGAGATTCTCACCGTTCTCGATGAGTTCATAACACTCTATGAGACAACTAGCCTGCAATCGCTCGAGTTCCGCCGTACTTGAACCATTGTCCACGACCACGAGGCCCTCCACTTGTAATCGCAGGGCGGACAGGTTTTCAAGATCCTGGTGTTGCGGGTGGAAGGTGACGACTACCGCACATACCCCATTCATCAGCAATGGCTGCTCTCCACGGTTCACAGTTCAACGACCTTGCCCATTCGCCCTCGAAAGGCATCGACAGTCCCACGGATCGTATTCACAAGTTTGCTTACTGAGTGCTCTTCAACAGCGCAGGCCGCAAGTGAATTCTTTATGATGTCTTTGAAGGTTCTATAACACCAGCGCGGATTCTGCCTCCAATACCTGCGGATGAGAACGAGGCGATTCCGAGTTATGTAATAGCGTCTCGCGGTACTGTGATGCGTCGCATTGAAACTGAGACCCAGGAACTTGTATTCTTGAACCGCGCCGACTGAGACTCGAAGCACGGCTTGTGTACTCTGCGCCAAGGTATATCCCCGTGATCGAGCACGAAGGCAGTATTCATGGTCTACGCAGTCAATAATCAGGTCCTCTTCAAAAAAACCACATATATCAAATATCCTAGTTGGCATTAAACTACCGGACGTGATCGCGACGAGCGGTCCGCCGTCCGGTAAAGTCTCGAATAGTCTTGCGCGTCCCGTGCTCTTTTCGATTTGGGAAGGAGTAACAATTGCTAGCCTGTCACGATGGGGAAAGTCGCAATACGTTGCGAGCATATTGTGGATGAAGCCGCTTGTGATGGTGCTGTCCTGATCGAAGAGGACAATGAAGGGATAACGCTGGGACTTCGCCCAAGCCACGCCAATGTTCAACGCCGCTGCTATACCCAGGTTCTCTCCATTTTCGATAAGAGTAAAATGAAGATCACCGCTTGCTTCTCTAAACCGATCAAGCGCTTCTGCGGAAGATCCATTATCGACCACAACCAGGTCCTGCACCTGCGGCCGTACCTTCGCCAAGTTCGCAAGAGCTTCAGCATTTGGGCGAAACGTGATAATTACCGCGCATACGCCGTTCATTCCTGCAGGCTTCGACATTCCATTCATGCTGCCGCCTCAATTGAAGAAATCTGCATCGATAGCCACCAAAGGAGCAGCGCATTGAGCAAAGCCAGCAACCCATCAGATGCCACACTGGACCACGCGGCGCCAATCCACCCATAAGCAGGAATCCACCATAGATTCAGAAGAAAATTGATAACGGCCACTGCCAACTGAGCTACGGTTCGCACTCTCTGATGACCCGATCCGGTGAGAGCGCCTCCCGTAAAGCGGTGAATTCCCCGAAGCAAGGGGAGCCAGCAAAGCCATCGCAAAGCAACCAGGACGCCGGAGAAGTCCCGTCCGGCAATGTGCGGAACTATTGGCGCGATCAACAAGGTACAGCCCGCGATCACAAGGCCGAGCAGGGCCGCTACTAGCACGGACTTGGTTGCCAGCTTAACGACTGCCCGCAAGCTCTCGTGACTGAGGCGAAACATGCGCGGGAGAACGGCAGAATCCAGAGCTGCGATTGGGGCTGTCGAGAAGTCCACGATTCGATATGCCAGCGAATAGAAGCCGTTTTCTCTATTCAGGCCATAGTGGCTCAGCATGGTCTTGTCCACATCGTTGTAGATCGACTGAGTGCTTCCGGCAAAGGAAAAGCCCAGACCCTCCCAGATCCTGCTGAACAGTAGCTTAATGTCGAACGAAGTTGCGCCTATCTCCCAGCGAACCCAAAGCAGGGCCAGAATCCCTGCACAACCTGAAGCGCCGAGCACTCCGACAGACCACTCGGCGGCGGATGCATGATGAAGCGTTGCCAACATCACCAGCAGGATAAGGAATCGAGCGCAATTTGAAAGAAAGATGAGCGCCGCGGTAGAACCCATTTTTTCAAAGGTCTGGAAAACGGCGCTTGCGAGGCTGGCAATTTGGCCAAACAGGCAGTTTGCAAGCGTAAGCACCACAAAGATCATCCCACTGCGGATATGGGTGAGGGCTGGGCCTGCGAAGAAGAATGCTACTGCGATGACTGCGGTCACCACTGAAGTGACGATCAGGGTGTTTCCCCAATAAACGGGAGCCTTGGTGTGGTCCGCGCACACATAGCGCATGAACAACATGTTCGCGCCCAGTGAACTGTATGGGGTGATAATATTTACGAGCGCAAAGGCGCCGGCGAATATGCCGTACTCGGTTACTCCCAGCAGCCTTGCGAGCAAGATAAAGCTGGCAGCCTGCAGGAAGAAGTTCGCTCCTTGTCCAAGCATCATCCAGAAGGCGTTGCGTGCCAGACGGTGCCCGACAAAGGCTCGCAGATCCATTGTTATTTTTCGCCCCTGCTTCCGCCGTCCATCGAGCAAACGCGCCACTAATCGACTCCTTCCATCATGCTCGCAACCTTTTTACATACAACTGCAATGAGAAGGACCGACACCGTCCACGAAAGGGCGTTTTCGCGCAACATCCACAAGGCGCTGCGCGCGACCGATTGCGTCTCTCCATTTCCAATTGTACCCAGTAATTGGCACTTAGGAGACCCGCTCGCCTGAGGTGACGCCCAAATCTTCCCGTAACGTCATTCTGGAATCATTAATCAAGGGACTACCTCGATCCGCCAAGAGCCTCCTGGCAAACAGGAACTCGTAAACAGTTAAGACAGCGCCACCTAGCAGAATATGCGTAGCTCGATAATCCAAGAGGAGGTTAGATCCTAGCCAGAACAGTATCCAAAAGGCGAGCCAAAGGTACATCACAACGGATACAGCCTTACCCTTCCGGAACCCGTTCCAAAGATAAGAAGCCAGCACTCCAGCCATAAACAGATACCACAGAGACCACCAGCCTATATCGGTATAGAGATATCCAAATGCGCCCGACCAAATGAACGCGGGGTTTAAGCCTGCGCCGGCAGTGGATGTAAATTCAGATAGCCAAAGGTCCTGTTTCGCAGGCCATTTGAGGCTACTATGGACACCTAGGAGGCTACTGAGCCAGTTGTCCGACTGCAGATAGGTCACTAGATAGGCTCCCCGACCCCCATAGGCATAGTGCATGGTCCCGGTGAGGATAGCTGCTAATCGGTTATAAGACGTTATCGTATAACCAATGATAGCGAACATGAGCAGCTTGAGCCCCGACGCGCCACGTAAGAAGGAGAGGAGCGAAAACATTGCTGTAACGACAATAAAGGAACCGCCGCCTACTCCTACTATCGAGCTCACTTTTGCATTTGCGGCGCCTGCTTTCCGATACAAGTAGATCAGAAGTAATCCGGCCAGAAGAGGCATCAGGCTTGATCTATTCACCTGGGCTACACATGTGACAACATCGAGGAGCAGTGCAATCATAAAAATCACCCGATATGCAACTTTGGCCCCCCCACGAATTCGGAACTGGCTCACTCGATATTCTGCCCACCATAGCACGGAAGTCAGAAAGAGAGGGGACATTGACCATCGGCCTTCTACCGTGAGGCCCCCACTCATCCCAGCCTCTTTGATGACATTTCCTTGTTGCGATGCAAGCAACGCGATGAAGTTAAGTTTGCCGCCAAGTAGGATTAGATAGATGGCACAAAATGCCGCCGCCACAAGAATCGGCATTATCAAAAAAATTGCGGGTTTCCCGGTCGAGATTTTTTGCTCTGGAACCTGCCTACCCGTCAGCCCCATATATCGACTGACTCGCACCCCAAAGAGAAATGCTGCAACGCAGCTCGTAAAGAAGGCAAAAGTCAGTGGGTCCAAGAACATTAAATCCGGTTCGCGGATGTAACTTGTGTAAACATCCGGCGGAAAAACCCATCCAAACAGAAAGACCGCGTACGAGAACAAAGCCAGCCCATAAGGCGAAACGATGTTGCGGATTGTCAGCCGCCGAAAATATCCAAGCATGCATCAGCCCCGTTGACTGCGGATTAGAATCGGTAAATCGAAGCCGAGGCGGCAGCAGCCAAGATGCCGTTGATGCTCAGTGCCATATTCTTCATATAGCTGAAGGGAACATAGACGACGTCATCTGCCTGCATTGCTATATCCGGACGTTTCCCTTTCTGCATACTGCTTAGGGGCAGGGCGATATCGACATAAGATCCACTTTCCATTTTTCGTATCAGTCGGGCCTTGGATGGTACTGCGTTGGCAGGGGTTCCCCCGGCGAGGGCTACTGCTTGAAGAACTGTGAGCTGAGAATTGTTAGTGGCGGCTGGATAGCCGCCAGGGTGGCCAACATCACCGAGGAGATAGACGATGCTCACCTTGGGCACGACCACAGTATCGCCGGGGTACACTAGGGGCTGGTCCTTGAGCGCCAGCTGCGAGTTGTTCGACACAAAATATGAGGCCCGCTCCGTCGTTTCGACGTGATTCACCGTGATCTCGCGATCGGCAGCGTCCGTCAACCCTCCAGCAAGCGCGAGGACTTCCAGAATGGTGCGGGGGGTGGCAGTCTCGTAGCTGCCCGGGAAGCGCACCTGCCCTATCACGCTGACATTCTTTGTGGCAAAGTGTTCGACCATCACACTGACATGCGGGTTAAGCACGTAGTCGCCGGCGACCAGTGTCTTTTCAATAGCAACGGCGGCCGCATCGGGCGACAAACCTAGGAGGCGCACCTTTCCACCCAGAATAAGCGACGCGTCTCCAGAGTCGGTTACCCGGACATGCTGCTCCAAATCAGCCGATTCAAGCACAGAGATGTGCAGCATATCCCCTGGGCCAATGGTCAGGCTTTCCTTTTGAGCACTGCAAACTGCAAGAGAGAGAAAGAAGATCGGAATTAGCGTTAGAACCTTCACTTTTGGCCCCCTTCCGCATAGTAGGCGGTGTTCTTGTCTCCGTAGTAGCCGTAGAAGCCGTAGTAGCCCGCCGAATGAAGCGACACTCCGTTGAGAACGACTCCTATGCTGGGAACCCGCTTGTCCTTCGCGTGCTTAAGAAGGATTTCATAAGCGCGCAGCAGCGCCACCCTGGTGGTCCTGCCGGCTCGCGCGACCAAAACCGTCGCCTCGGCCAGGGAACTCAGAGAACGCGCATCTGCGATGGGAAGTATCGGTGGGGAATCGATTACGATAAAGTCGAATTGAGCTTGCCATTCTTGCAGGAGGTTCTCCATGCGCGCCGAGTCAATTAACTCGGCGGGAAATGGCGGCACAGGTCCGGCCGGCATAATGTACAGATTAGGGCTCGCCGAAGGCACCGGTGCAATTGGGCTTTCTTGATTTGCCAGGAGCGTGCTCAGTCCGCCTACGCCTCCCAGATTCAACCTTTGTTGCAGGACTGGGCGTCGTAAATCCGCCTCAACCAAGAGGACGCGCTTATTCTGCTGCGCGAGAGATGCTGCCAGATTGAGAGCAATAATTGACTTGCCTTCGTCAGGGCTGCCGCTCGTGACCAATATAATATGCGGCGGGGACTCAATACGCGAGATCAAAATTGCCGACCGGAGCGCGCGGATAGCCTCAGTGAACATCGAGTTTGGCTCCTTCGACACCATCGGCGTGTAGGAGACGCCGACTTTCTTGGCCTCGGGCAGGATCGCTAACAGTGGAATGCCCAACTCCTCAAACTCCTCGACTCCTTGAAGCTTGTTGTCAACAGAATCAGCGAGTAGGGCACCCGCAGCGCCAAAGAAGGTGCCTAGTCCCAAACCGAGAGCCAGATACAGTGGGATATTTGGCTTGCTAGGTTTCGCAGGCGGCGATGCTTTTGCGACGATTGTCAGATTTGACGAGTGCAAGCCCTCAAGAACACCGGCTTCCTTCAGCCGTTTTAACAAGTCTTGGTAGAGATTCTGGCTCTGGTCCGCCTCTTTGGAGAGAATCGCATAGGCAATGGTCTTATCGTTCTGGTTCTCCGCGGAATGTCTTGCTGTGTCATAGGTGCCCCGGGCCCCGTTTTCCGCCCTCAGTGCTACTTCATAATCATTTTTCGCACGAGCCGTCATGCGATCGACTTCGTCCTGCAGCATCTGCTGCACCCGCTTTAGTGCTGCGCGCTCTTCAATCAATTTCGGATAGGCAGATCCAAAGGCAGCCGCATCCTGCCCGACCTGCGCTTGCAAGGTGGCTTCTTGTGCCCTCAGTGTTTGAATGAGACTGAGCGAATTCTGGACACCCTGACTTGTTCCGCTCCCCATCGTCGTTCCGCTCAGCTGTGAAATCAACTCGGCATTTCCGGTTTTCACAACCTGATAGACCGCACCTTTCAAGACACGATTTTCTTGAGCTGCAGACAGCTGCATCGTCGTTTGTTGCAGGGTTTCCAAAGCGGGACTATAGACAAGTGGCTTGCCCTGAAGATCCGCTCCTCCAACCCCAAACAGGCCAGTGTCCTTCTGCATTCCAACGACTTTTGCCTGGAGATCCTCGCTCTGCCTACGGAGGTCGCCCAGTTGCCCCTCGAGCCAACTCGAAGTCTCATTTGTCGCCTGAAATTTTGTCTGAAATGTAAAATTGATCAGCTGCTGAATAAGATGATTTGTCACCTCTGCTGCGACTTTGGGATCTGGGTTGCTGTATTCGACATCAAGCAGACGAGTCCCAGCTACAACCTTCACTTTCAGGTTATTGTTGAAGGTCTTTAGGGCGCGCGCCCTGCGTACCGGAGACTGCTCAATGCTCGCATTCTCAGGATCCTTCGGCCCTGCTGGACTTATCAAAGTAAGAACAGGCCCAAGTAAGCTGAACTTTGGTTGAAAATCTTTGTTCCGCTCGAGGTCAAGTTCCTTGATCACCTTCAGCTCAACCTCATCTGACTGTAAGATGCTGGATTGAGTTTGAAGGTCAAGGTTGACCGACATCGAATCCGAAGCCCCTCCCGAAGCAGAGCCCATCATGCTTTCGAGATCTAATCCGTCCGAACTCGACTTCTGCAGTTCAATCTTACTCGAGGCTGTATATCTTCGCGTCGTGAAGATACATGCGCATATAGAAAGTAGGAAAATGCCTCCCGCCGTCAAAAGCACAGTTCGCCTTCTTCTATCAAAGATCTTGAGCAGATCTCGCATCGTTGGGTCATGTTCTTGAGCAGATGGCAACTATTCTCTCCCGTACGCATCGGTTGTCAGATTCGTGAGTATTGCCAATTTTACCATATTGCGCTCTTTTACCAGGCAATGACGCAGGCCGTCAACAGGTCACTCCATATCAGAACTGATGACGCATCATGATCTTCCCTCAACCAGGAGCTGCCAGAGGAATACGTCATCCCGGGCAAGCTGAAGGCGTCAAGCTTGCCCGAAACTCCCCGGCAGGATGGGGCGGCGCATCAGACTTTCGTAACCTCAGACCTGCGAATGGATCCTCTTGAGGAGCAGACGTGCCCGGCCATTCCGTAATGAGCGGGATTCTGATGAGAAGTTTGCTGGGCAACCTCGTGGCGAACGGTACGCTATTAGCGCGCTTCTGAGCGATAAGTCGTGCCGCGTCAAGTTGGTTATTATGGTTGGCATATGGGTCAGCCGGTCATTTCGGTGGACACCAAAAAGAAGGAATTGGTTGGCCCGTTCAAGAATGGCGGGCATGAATGGCATCCTGTCGGGGAACCTGAGCAGGTCCTTGTCCATGACTTTATGGACAAGGATTTGGGTAAGGCAATTCCCTACGGAGTTTATGACCTGAGTCAGAACGAAGGTTGGGTCAGTGTTGGCATCGATCACGATACGGCGCGGTTTGCCGCGCAGGCCATTCAACGTTGGTGGAAGAAGATGGGCTCCAAACGTTACAGCAATGCCCAGGAACTGCTGATCACCGCCGACGGCGGCGGCAGCAACGGAAGCCGCTCCCGACTATGGAAAGTCGCGCTACAAGACTTGGCCACGCGTTTGGGCATTCCAGTGCGAGTCTGCCATTTTCCACCGGGAACCAGCAAGTGGAACAAGATCGAGCATCGTATGTTCTGCCACATTACGCAGAACTGGCGAGGACGACCTCTGGTTAGTCATGAAGTCATCATCCAACTGATCGCCAACACCACCACCAGCAACGGCCTGAGAATTCGCGCCGAGTTGGACAAAGGACAATATCCCACTGGAACCTTGGTCAGCGACCAGCAACTGGCCTCCCTGAATCTCAAGCGGTCCGAGTTCCATGGGGAGTGGAACTATTCCGTCATGCCAATCTTGAAATAATTAGTCAGTTTATGTTGACGCGGCTCCTTACGACGCAGATCATCTCCAAGAGGTTTCCACATCGTTGTGTCCGCCGCAGAGTCTCGCCAAATACAGCCTACACTATTTACTAAAACGCTCTAGTCAACATGTTTGTAGCACATCAGGCTTTCGCTGCATACTGCTTCGTGCATTATTCAGGCTAAGGCGCGTCATGCTGCTGGACAAAATGAATGGGCCTCACTCCTTCTTCTAGCAATGCGCTATATTCCGAGCCTATTGCTGACACCATTTTCTCCAACGAGTAGCGTTCTGCAATGGCTTTCAGCCTTTCTCGGTGTCTCGCCGCTAGTTGTGTGTCTTGCAAAATCGACGCAACAATCTCGACCAGATCTTCAGGAGCAAATGACTTCGAGATCGCGCCCGGGAGGAATTCTTCCAAAATTGCGACCGAACCGTGATTCCTGGTGGCCACAATTGGAACCTGGCTCGCAGCGGCCTCCAGTAGAGTGTAGGGCATTGCTTCGTACTGGCTCGTGTGCACGAGGACATCTATCTCCCGGAAGGTCGAGCCAGCTGGCACACTGCCGCGCCACTCGATTCTACTGCCAACCCCGCAGGTCTCGGCATATTGGACCATCGACTCCATGAGCCGACCATCACCCACAACAATTGCTCGAGCTCCTGCAATCCGTGACGCAACGCCACGAAGCACATCGATAAACAAAAGGGGATTCTTCTGATCGTCAAGCCGCCCAACAAAGCCGAGGCAGGGACCACCTTGATTAATTGAAGATTTGCCATTCTCGCTACTGATGAACGTATTCGATCGGATTCCGTTGGGTATGTAGCGGAGACGTTCTTGTTTTAGGCCCATCGCGAGCGCGTAGTCTAGCTCTGCCGGTGCAACCGCAATTACACGATCGTAGCATCCGGCGAAATGCTTTTCTGCTAGCCTGATCGCTTTTGCCTTTACTCTTCCCAAAGTTGGGTCAATGCTTCGGAATGCGTGAGGAGTATAGAGGGTCTTATAACACCATGGTCGCAGCGCTACTCCTAATAGCCCCGCTTTGGTTGAGTGAGCATGCAGAATGGTAGGCAAAGAACTCTCCACAATCCGCTTACGAATTTGCCGGATGTTATTCAAGTCGCTTGGGTGCGGCGAGCGACGCATCGGTACTAGCATCCGATCGGATTCAGAAATTGACTGAAGTTCACTTCCGAATTCTGGATACATTTCCGGAGGCGTAATTACTACTGTTACATTCCATCCGTGTTCTTTGAGGCCCGCATAGAGGTCGACAACATGGCGAAGGGTCCCGCCACCACGCGTCTCGCACAACAGCATTATCTGGGCTATGTCTTGCATTATTCTCCTTCTACAACTAAGTGTTGTGAACAGCATTGCAAGTTCGCGTTTGAGCCGGTGACTCTGAAAACTTCCGCGCATCAGACTCAACCGCCGCCGCTTTCAGTTCCCTGCTCTAGCATACGACAAATGGGGACGTCAGGAAGGTGGTAAATCACTGAGAGCCTTGCCGTTGGGCCTCTGTCAGCCCCGTCTACAAATGACTAAAGTTCATGCCCTTCCTTGAACTCTTCCCTGCTTCACGCCGATAAGGGAACTGCATTCGGTCAACCGTCATGCCAGTTCATGGTGCCGCTCCGCTTGTTTTGCGAGCTACGAGAGCGCGTGCTCGGAGGCGTATATGCAGCATTACAGAGCAACATTTGTCGTCATGTCGGGTCTGCTTTTGGCTCTTTCGATTGGCTGTTCCTCGTCGTTCACTAGCAACAGTACCAATCCAGGTTCCTCTTCGACTACCGCCCCTATCTCGAATGCGTATTGGACCGCTCCCGCCATTGGGAGTGTCAACACTCTGGGCACTGTTTACGCTCCGGTAAATGGCACGCAAACCGCGGCTGTATTGAGTCCGGCGATCAAGGCAGTGGCAGGCTCCTTGGTGTGTGCAGCGACGAGTTGGAACAGCGCAGGATCGGCGTTGACGATTACTTATACGGATTCGACAACGACGGTGCATGTCGTGGTGCAGGTAGCCACGACCAGCGTGGGGGTCAGCGCGCAACTCGATGCAGACCAGGCGGTGATATCGTCCGTGGACATGGGGAGTTGGACCAAGGGCTTGAGTACACAAGCGGTTGCAGTCCCCTACTACACCGGAAGCGTATGGTACGCGCAGGGGCTATCTGCTTTTGTAAATGGATGGTGGGACTGGCACTCAACGCACGCGACATCCTTCAGCGGAACGGCGGCGCAGTATCTGGCGAAATCGGACGGCACTTTGAACGAGTTGCACGAGCTGCTTCAGGTGGCTGTCTCTGCAAATGTTGATAAAGTTCTACCCGCCCCTGGGAATCAGGCCTCCCCGTACATGTCAGAGCTCTCGGGGCGGACTGTGCTCGATATCTGGGATGCAGGTTTCTCCGGAGTACAACAGTCGTTGGCGGACTTGGGGGATTATGGGATCACGAATTGCGTAGGTATCGTTCACAATTGGCAACATGCAGGATACGACAACGCACTGCCGCAGCATTATTCGGCCAATGCTGATCTGGGAGGGGACACGGAGATGCAGGCGCTTCTCGACCAAGGGAAGACGAATGGCTGTCTTATGGCGCTGCACGAGAACTATGTGGACTACTATCCGAACTATCCGTCTTTCAATCCAGCGGCAGTAGCTTTGAAAAGCGATGGCAGCCAAATGCTGTCTTGGCTCAATCCAACCACCGGCATTCAGTCTCTTTCCACCAAGCCCGGTTGGATGGTAACCAATGCTCAATATGAGTCGCCGGTGATCCATAACGCGTTCGGGACGACAGCGGCCTATCTGGACGTTCATTCCGCCGCTCCGATTTCTTCGCATGGGGATATGGATTCCAGTTCCCCGGGAGCTGGGGCACTCACTACTTGGATGCAAGAGAATGAAGCGTTGTGGGCATTCGAACGAAAGACGCATGACGGCCCGGTTCTTGGCGAAGGGCTCGATCACTGGTATTACAGCGGTCTACTAGATGGCGTGGAGGCACAGTTGGGGGCAGGCAGTGTGTCCATGAATTTGGGCGAAGCCATGCCTTTGTTTGTCGATTTCGATCTTCTCAACATTCACCCGCTACAAGTGAACCATGGAATGGGGTATTACAGCCGTTGGACGCAAGCTGGAACATCATTCATGACAACAGCGCAGATGGATGCTTACCGAATGCAGGAGATTGCTTTCGGCCACGCTCCTTTCCTGGGCAGTGGCACATGGAACGACGTTTCGCGCGCCTTCGTAGACAGCAATCTGGTCCCCCCGGTTGCTACTAGCTACGGCACTGCGCTTGCCAGCTCGATCCAATACGGTGTGAGCGGAGCGTGGGTAAGCTCGTCAGTTGCCGCACAATCCGGTCAGTTTTCGCAGGTTCAGGTAGCCTACAGCAATGGGTTGAGCGTCGTGGCAAACGCGAACGCAACCCCGATCACCTGGAACGGTCTCACAATACCCCAATATGGTTGGGCGGCCAAGAATTCAAACCTTCTTGCCTATACCGCCCAATGCGGCAGCACCATCTGCGATTATGCACAAACAGCAACGTCACTCTTTGCCAACGCCCGCGACCAGTCTGATATGGAAATCGGCTGGGGCTATGCAGCGCCGTCGGTGTCCGCGGTGAAGCAGGCCAGCAGCAACAGCTTCAGCATGACGTTCGGCTGGCAAGTATTGCGCGACTTGGGGACGCAGATCAACTATAAGGTCTTCGTACACTTCGTCAACGATAGCGAAGCTTCGGATGCCAGCGCCGGTATCGTCTTCCAAGACGATTTCCAGCCATCGCCAGCTACCACCCAATGGCAAGCTGGGCAGACAGTGACAACCGGGCCGATCTCCATCGCCATTCCAAGCTCTGTTCCAGACGGCACTTATTCGATCCGGATTGGACTCTATGATCCAGCAGCAATGCAAAGGCTCTTGCTTTCAGGCAACAACGACGGCACTGGACGCTATATCGTCGGTTATCTCACAGTGAGCGGCGGAGGCAGCAAAGTAAGCTTCGCGGCGCCAGTTGCACCTGCAAACGACCCGCGACTCAATGCGTCCGGCAGCGTTGTGAACTTCGGGACAGTGCAGACCGACGGCATGATTTCGATTACCCAAGAAGACGGCCAGTGGGTCTTGCGTCCTTTCCCACGATACCGCAACTTCACGGTGCTTTTGAGTTCGGAAAGCTTCCACGAGCCAACCATTGTGCAGGCCGCCGGAACAACAACTTCTACCGTCGTCCCGGTTGCCAACGGTTCATACTGGCAGCTACCGCTTAACGGTTCCAAGACCTACACTTGGCCGGCAAACTAACAGAAGTCGGCGACATGGACAGAGGTAGGTACCCGACGACCACGTCGGATACTTACCTCTGTCGCGCTAGTGGAGAATGGATCAAAGGTTCCGCACATCCTCATTTTCATAAGGTTCTCTTACCTCGGTTGATGGTAATTCCGATCAGGAATGAACGGAAAAATCGGCGGGAACATCAAATTTCCAGTCTTCGATTGCCGTCTTGAGAGAATAGTGGTAGCTGTAACCGATGGTCTGCAGCCCTTTTGCTTCGATGTTTGTTGACCGGGACAGCTTGCGGATCCAGGTCGGGGAAATGGGTTGCTTGATGCACAGTATCTGAGCTACGACCTCAATCGGATAGGATAATGCCAGCACGAGGCAGCGAGGAAGTGACGCGTACCTACGCTTGACTTCTGCCACTTCGCGCACAGTGTCAACGAAAGTCTCCATCGGCGTGGAGGAATCTGTTGAGAAGTTCAGGAGCGTCGAGCATTCACCTGAATTGATTTGATACTCGATAGCAAATCGAATGGTTTCGCACAATTCCTTCACATATCCGCCGGCCCTTCTTGCGGTGCAATTACCCACGTACATGAAGTAGCCGTTTATCAAACTTCGAACCAAGCGGGTAACGTTTCCGCCTTCCCCAGGACCAAAAATCACGCCAGGGCGTAGAACCAGGAGATGCCTCCCTGGCGCAGCCTGCTGCCACGAGCGATGAACATTCTCGGCCAATAGTTTAGAACTTCCGTATGCGGTCTCGGGCGCGGGAAGCGATTCCTCGGTCTTGGCTTCATCTGTCGGGCCATAGACAGAAATCGAACTCATGAAGACAAGATGCTTTGCTTCAACTGCGGATGCATAGGCGCAAATGTTCTCAGCGCCTCAGATATTTGTCTGAAAGTATTCGATAGGGTGATATCCCAGTTCGCGATGCACCGCTGCGAGATTGAAAACCACGTCCGCAGAGCCTATCTCCGTCTCTTCGATTGGATCGCGGACATCTCGACAAAGAAAGGTCACCCTTCCATCTGCAAGCGCACTCTGCAGCCCTTCCGTGTAGCCAGCTTAGCGGGGAGGGTTGAGATCAACCAGAACCACCTTGCAGTGCGGATCAGTCTCGAACAGACATTGTGACAAATGAGTCCCGATGAATCCCGTGCCACCAAAGATCACATACCGTCTCATCGCCGCGCCCTCTTTCGTCGATCTTCTACCTCATGGACACTGAGAGCAGGTCCCAGGCGTAACCAACAGTAGCAGGAGCATTCTCAGTAGAACGCCGTATCTATGGCACGGGCAATGATCTTCAGGTCCAGCCAGATGCTCGACGTTGCCGCATACTCTGCATCAAGCGAGATATAGGAGTTAAACGAAGGATCCTCACGCGCTTGCATTTGCCAAAGGCCGGTCATGCCGGGCTTCAAGTCGAGGCGTCGCAGATGGCTGAGACATAAATCGTATGTCTCGCCGGCGAGAGGAGGCAGCGGGCCGACGATGCTCATGTCCCCGCGAAGAACGTTCAGGAACTGAGGCAATCCATCGAGCGAGTATTTTCGCAGAAGTACCCCCAGCTTTGTCATGCGGGAATCGGAGCTGACCTCCAAAGTCCCATTTCCCGCTATCGTGCGCAACATGCTGGCGGATTGATATTCCATATCATTGCATTTCGTGCGGAATTTCACGCAGTTGAAGACCCGTCCCCGTTTGCCGATTCGCCGGGAGCCATAGAGAACAGGGCCGGGAGAGTCCAATTTGACACCAATCGAGATAACAAGCATTAATGGTGCGAGAACGATCAATGTAAGGATGGCGATCGCGACATCAAATGCCCTCTTCGTCATCATCCGCAGGGATACAGCGGAAACGCGGGCCATGTGCACTCGGATTCTCCTCCCTCTGCAATCACCTTTTCGAACTCCTCGATCCAAGCCCGGCACGCAGTTTGGAACCATCCGGATACAAGCAGTCCGACCGGGATTCAAGTGCAACAGTTCGGGATTTAATCGCAATGACAATGGTGTTAAGAATCGGAGAATTATTAATAAGTATTTAGGCTGAATTCGGGATTCACATGCAGCGTGGCACCTGGCGTCACAGGTAGCTGAGGCAGAGACCAGATGCCTCACGCGTTGATTGTGGCCTCAGACCGGCAATACTGCCCCCGTATATCCGCTCAGAAAATTCATGAATCGAGGCAGTTCGTCGAGCAAGGATACTCGCAGAAGCATCCCAGCCCTCTGAATATGGGAAACCGGCGCAACCCTGAGCGGCACTCGATCTGCGCCGTTGCGCGCAAACTGCCGGCTGGGCGCCGCGCCGCAGTGTGGGACATTGCCCGGAAATTGATGCGGCGGAAAAAGCACCACCCTTTCCTATATGCCGTGAGCACAATCGAACCGAGCCTCGAGAATCCAATTTGGCGCAAATCGAGACGGCAAGCATCAATGGCGAAAGAATGATCGGCGCAACGGGGGCCATCACTGCATCGAATACACACTTCGTCATCGGTCGCATAACGAACACGAGGGCCACGTGCACTCATATACGCCTCCCTCTGCGTTCATCTCTTGCCAGGTCCTTGAATCCAGCCCGAGACACAGCTTTGGAACCACTCGGAGGCCAACGCCATGAATGCGAGCCTGAGGCGCGACGACATCTACAATTCGAGGGTCGACTGGAGCAATAAAGTAAATCTCATCCACAACCAACCTACTGGCATCTTGGAAAAGCGTATCGAGAGTGCCCACCACATCGACGGGATTGGACGGAGACCACCATTCTGAGCCACTGGCGTCGACCAGACCTTTGACAGTCAGGGATCCTCCCTTCCAGCGCCTGATATGGGCCATGAGCCGACGCTCTTTTTCGCCCGTACCCGCAATAAGCAGGTTGCGCGCGCCCGGCTTCTGCCGGAACTTGTGATACATGAGCATCCTGTGTACCAGCCGACGGAGGCTGAGTGAGATCAGGACCAGGCTAAACGCAACGAGGGTGATGCCAGAGGAGCATCCTCGGCACATAGCAGAAACAGAACAGATCCGACCGGCACGCTTGAAGTAAGAAAGGCCTGAAAAGTTAGTCCTTGATCACGGCCGCTAAAATACCTCGCGGCAGAGAAACAAAGCCATCGCCGGCTGGTGTAGGTGAGCGCGACATACACTCCGCACAAAATGATCGATAGTACTACTCTCGCACTGACTTGGAGCGGCATCTGTTGACAAAACCCAATTGCGCTCGCCGCGGGGGTGGTATGCAAGTCGTAGCAGGCGACCAACACGGCTACACCCAGAACCATCGTCAGATTGATCGCCACCCGACATCTGGCATGCCAGACCGACCAACGCACCGCGCGCCCTGTCGATCCTTCGACCCATAGCGGCGGATAGGACGGGGGAGCATTGTCACAGAGCAGAGATTCGTCCATTTCTTTCCATCTTGCTGCTGAGTCGGCAGGAAACCCAATTACGGAGCGTTCCGAAGTACATGCAGACGAGCAGGTAATGCGCCACGCCACTCTCTACCGAAATGCTGCCCACACGATCTTCGCGACGAGGAGGCGTCCACAGCTGCGTACTGACTCGGCACGCTGCCCACACCGTACAGGCCTGCGAAAAGTGCTTTCTTAAGTGAGGCGCACCTTGGTAGTGGGTTTTTCAGACAAAGCTTCGCCATTCTCGCTTAGGCGAGCTTCCCCTGCTTGCCCGCCTCATTTGCCAGGCAAGCACAACCGACTCACCATCTGATACAAAGCACTCCGCCCGCAAACGTACACTTGCGGGCGCAACTCACTGCTTCTAAATGTATTGAGGGGACATGGAGCCAGAATATCACGGGGATCTCCCTATGCTCGACAATCCCAGGCTTTTTTGGTAATCGTTCCGACAGGTCTTGGTAATCTTTCTCTTCGAGCTTTGGTAACGGCTTCATCAAACTAACTGAAACTTGCCTGGGCAAAGCAGACTTTTTGAACGCTGTCCTTATTCCGCGGTCCTCGTAGTTTCCGCGTCTCGCATCTTGCGATATCGCGCCCGACGACTCGCTTGCTTCTGAACGACGCCAATTAGGAGAAACCTCAGCTCTTCACAGCTCGGCGCGACTGCGCTAACAGCCCCTGTGTGAAAGTCCTGATACCTTGACGCAATATCAGTCATAGTACAAGGCAAGGACCGCGAGCGGCAAGAGGTTTTGTGGGTGGCATATTCGAATATGGCTGTGTGGTCGGGTTACCCGTTTTATGTTCGTCTCAACGAAGCGCTTTGGCGGCGAAGTATTCGACAATTTCGTCGAGACGCTGTGCATAAGGGTCTTTGTCGAGAAGGTGGAACGTCCTGGCCTGTCCCCCGGGATCCATTTCCGGTCGTTGATGATCGGATACTTCGAGAGCGCCGAGGCAGAGCGTCGCATTGCTTGGCGGTTAAAGGGCTCGTTGAGCCTGCGGCATTTTCTTGTTTTCTCGCTGGATGAGGATACGCCCGATCGCTCGACGAAACCATCTTCGTACGCGTCCGCTAATTGATGTGGAGAATCACCAGGAAGTGTTTGCCCGGATGCTTGGTTTGCTTGCCGACCGCGGGCTATTGGATGGCAAGCGGGTCGGCATTGGCTCCACTACGGTGGAGGCCAGCGGGGCGATGTGTTCGATCGTGCGCCGCGACACTTGGGAAAGCTATGGCGAGTTCCCGGCCGATCTGGCGAAGGCGTCGGACATCGATTCCGCCGACACGCGACGACTTGACGCGGTTTGAGCGCAAGCGCAGGAAGCGCACCTCCAACAAGGAGAGGAAGAGTCCCACAAACCAGGATTCCCGCATGGCAGAGACGCGAGACGGCAGTCAGTACACATCTGGCCCACAAGGGCGAACCTGCGGTTGGTCTGGACACAGGCGCGCTGGTGGCCGTCACTTATGCGGCAGCGCCTCCCGCTCAGGCAGCTAGAGCATTTTAGTAATTACTGTAGACCGATTGCGGAGTGATTGAACCATGCTTTTGCATTGTCTGGAGTGATCAGCCGGATGGCTTCGGTGATGGCCTCTTCCAGTGCTTGTTTGTTTCTTGCCTTGGCCGAGCGGAGGATTTGTTTGAGCTTGGACCATGCCTTCTCTATGGGGTTCAGATCCGGCGAGTAGGGCGGAAGATAGAGCACTTCCGCCCCTGCGTTGTCGATCAATCGCCGCACGCCCTTGATCTTGTGTGAACTCAAGTTGTCCATCACGACTACATCGCCGGGCTTAAGCGCCGGACACAGGATGTGCTCGACGTAAGCCAGAAAGATGTCGCCATCGGTGGCCTCTTCGATGGTCATGGATGCAATGATTCCGCGCAGGCTCATCGCGCCCAGAATGGTCATGATTTTCCAGCGCCCGCCGGGTGTGGTTTCGCAAATGCGCCCGCCTCCCGAGCTTCGCGCATAGAGCCGCGTCATCGAGGTAGTGACCCCGCTTTCGTCCAAGAAAATTAGGCGTTCCGGAGAGATCGTCGCGATTTGCGCGACAAACTCCTGGCGCTGTTTGCGATTGGCTTCGGTATCTCTCTCGGTGGCGGTCGCGGTAGGGACACCAGTTGCCTGATACCCCCCGCGCGGATCCGTACGAGCGCTCATTAGCGCATACGGCTCTTATCTCGGATGACTGGCGGC
>Ga0255354_1000848_pt1 | contig 18594 bp, 14 predicted proteins | sample HBST50metaG_FD_189942 | JGI IMG/M metagenome (GOLD analysis project Ga0255354, IMG submission 189942) | Peat soil microbial communities from Stordalen Mire, Sweden - H.B.S.T50 | ecosystem: Environmental > Terrestrial > Soil > Wetlands > Peat | place: Sweden: Norrbotten County, Stordalen Mire...
AGCAGATCTTCCTCCTGAAAAGTATGATCAGCCCCACTAAACCAGGCGGCCCGTCCATCTCTTGGTACAACCCAGTGGAATTCGTCGTAGGAATAACGTCTCGTCATATTCCCGGGCGCAACAGTCGCCATAGCCAGTGAAATATCTTCCTGCTCAGGGTCCGGCCTGCCCATGACCAGCACGCTCAGAACAGGCAGATTTACTGTTTGGAACAGCAGGCGAGGCATCAAGCGAAACTGCCAACCCCAATACCGTGGAGCTTGGTTAAAGTTAATCTCCCCGATCCGGGCCGAGTATGCCATCGACCACAGGTCGGCGACATTCTCGACGCCAAGTTCTCGATAAATATCCGGACCAAAGACCTGTTGGATAAAACGATCAGCAGAATCGGCGGCTTGTGGAATAAGCCTGACTAGTTCCCCGTACTGATTAATGGGCAACCGATCCTGATTCTGCGTTTTCCATCGCGCCAGTCCATCCAATAGCGCAGCAATGGCCTGTCCCCGGCGAACGAAGTAGTTGTTCATGTTCAGCGGAATCTCAAAGCCCGCCGGATCAAGCATCAGTTCCGGTCGCCGGAAATACCATGAGTCCCTTGGGGAATAGGCCGACAGAGTGATTCCGGTCAGGGGGCGGTCGTCAGTACCTCGTCCGCCACGACCTTTGCGTTGCACAAAACTTGCGAGGTTAATGGGCGCGTAGTGCTGGTAAACGAGCGCCATATCTGGATCGTCATAGCCGACTTCAAGAGACGAGGTAGAAAAGATGAGGTCGGAGTTCCGCATCATATTGGCCGTCTTTTCTGATCCCTTCGAAGTTACAGGCCATTCTCCGACTTTCAAATGTCTTTCTTTCTCGTACGGTCCTTGCGCAGTAGCCTGATGCGTATCGTTTGCGGCAAAGTACCAGCATTCACCATTGCGGAATCGCGAGCATGACAAGGGTTGTTGACAGCATGTCGTGCGGGGCTCGCCGGTCCCAGGATCGTCACCATAGAGGTAAGTCCGGTATCGTGCAAGCGCCTTGGTTTCCTCGGCATCGCTATAGTCACTGTGCAACCTTCTCACCTTGTCAATCGAGTCCAGAAAGACCAGGCCACGGAAGCCGCCTTCCTTTCCTGTGCGACGACGCATGCCGTGTGCAAGTACCATCAGGCTTTGGATTGTGGTCGATGCCCCGGCGATGTCTTTTCCGCGCGACTCGATCTCTGGTTGAACGAAATAGAAGTACTCCCGCCCTCTAACGTTCGGCTTCCGCTCCGCAGTTGAAGGACCGAGTTCTGCTACTTCTTTTCTCCCGCAGAGGTTACCCCAAACGAGTTCTGGACGGCCCAAAGTGGCGCTCATTCCGATAGCAATCGGCTTTTGCCCATCAGGCGAATTGAAATGTGCTCTCGCGAGCAACCGCTGAAGCGCATAACCCACATTCGCACCATGGGACAACGCATACAGGTGGATTTCGTCTGCTAGAACGACGCGCGGAGCCGCCCCTGTGTCTCCGAAAATGCGCGAGTATTTTGGCTCTTGCATCCAGCCGTGAAGTGACTCAGTAACGATCAGAAGAATCGACGGAGGGGAAGCCGCAAGTCGATTCTGGGTGCCAACCCAACCGGAAAAACTCCATCCACATTTGTGACATAAAAGCTTGTCAGATCCATCGCATCCCTGTTCCGGTGTTAGTAACAGATCATTCCCACATGCGGGACAGCCGAAGAATGGGAAAGAAAATCCTTCGCCGCGAGGTTCCCATTCCGAGGGGACGTTTTGAAAGAATGTAGCCGGAACGCCCGAAGCCTGTACTCCGAGCGTCAAGTGCGGTGCGCCAGAAACAGCCCAAAAGTGAGCCAAATAATTTGCGAGGCGCTGTGCCTGGTTATGTGCCAAGCGGATTCTTGGGTAAACCAGCAGCGCTCGCGCACCTCGAACGCCCCGCAGATGATCCCATGCAGCACCGGCAATAATGGGCAGACAAGCAGCCTCAGTCTTTCCCGACCCGGTTTCGGCCGTGATAACGAAGGCGTTCGCGTCTCCGCTTCCTGTCCAAGAGCGGAAGATCATTTCGATTGCGCGTTCTTGGAAACCTGCCAGGATTGGGTCGCTTGACTGCCAAGCGCGACGCAGCATTTGGTCCAAGCAATTCAGAGCCTCGGCAATAGTTGCATCGCCTCCAGATTCGCCCTTCATGCGCTCGATCAATTCACTCAGTGATCGATCTCTCGTCGGCTTGTTACGGTCCTTGATAGCCAGTTTCATGGATCGGACCAGATAGGGCCGTTGTTGCGCATCATTCGCCCGGAAACGCTGTTTTACGTAGCGCACTTCACGAGCAAGTTCGGCCATACGACTTCTGCATCTGTCGTCTTCCCCGATCAAAATATATCCGCTTGCTTGAAGACGTTCTGCACTAGCAGCAGTAGCGGACTTGTCCCAGGCCAACTCTGCACCGAGCGCGCGTAGCGTGGTCCACGACTCAAAGATGCCAAAGTTGATCCGCTTTCTCTCCCTATCCTCTAGGAGGTTGAGAAGAACGAAGTCTTCCTCATGAAGGACCGGAGCCGGAACCAATTTGGTTTCAGAAGCTGATATTGCGCGATCAGAAAGTGCGAGCGATTTATCGCTGACCCATTCCAGAATCCCCTCACGCACTAACTGGTCGACATATGGCCTCAGTGCATCGTGGCCATCGAGATCGGGCCACACGAATCGGTTGCGAAGTCTCGAATAGGGAACAGACCTGTTGCCCTGCCGCATCTCTTCAAGAACAGCTATGAGTCGCTGCTTCAGATCGTCGGGATCGAGTGCGTACGGTTTGCACGGTGGGTCAAGCGGTTTTGCAACCCAAAAGGGTGGTGAACCAACTTGTGCGAGCGAGATTCTGCCTAGAACGAGCAAGTCCCGCAACTCCGGGAAGGCTACGTCTCTTAAGGCCTTCTTGTTGATCTCGTAATGCGGAGCGTTTCCATACTGACTTCGCAGCGCAATTTCTCGAATGATGCGCTCGATATCCAAAAGGGCTTCCGTCAATTCGGGAAAGGCACGCTCCTCGCGTGTGCGCGTCGGCACCTGCAATGGTGGTGGCAATGGTGCAGTCTCGAAGCGCCGGACACGCAATTCAACCGGCCACTCTCTGCCCTCTCTATCCGGAAGCGAAAGCGTGCCTTCAACCCGTTCGGCGCCAAAGACGAATCGCCGGAGCGTTTGCGCGGCGTCGATGACTTCCTCTCGCGGGGGCACAACTTCGAAGAGTCGGCGACTTACGATAAACACAAGCTTTCGGCGCGCACGGCTTGTGGTTACATTCAATCGATTGCGGCTGAATAAGAATTCACCCTCTGCCTGAGCAAACTCGGTGTCCGCCACGGTATATGATGCAATGATCGCATCTCTCTCTTTGCCCTGGATTCGGTCCACGGTTTCGACTACGCAACCAACGCCCCACGGTTTACCCGTGAAGTAGGACCGAAGGGCGGCGTTTTGGGCGCGGTGCGGGGTAATAACCGCCATTCGTTCGCGCCAAAAGACCTCCGGCGTCAATTCAGTCTGCCCTTCCAATGGCAGCATCCGGCTATAGAAGGATTGCACCAGTTCGGAAGCGACTGCCTGTTCAAACGGGTTCTCCAACCCCGCAGCGGGGCCATCATGCAACAAAATCACCACCGGATAAGTTGGATCCAGCACAATTTGCTGCCACTCGTCGAGTCCCTCTCTCCAGTTCTCCCGCAGTCGCAATTGTTCATCAGCGATGTCCGCTGCAGGGTAGAATCGGTCCTCGTAGAACTCGCGACTGCCAAATGCAGACAGCGGGCGGTTCATCCTTCGCGTCTCTTCAAAGCGCACTTCCGGAGCGCTTGCGCTCTTGAGAAACTCATAAAGCGATGAGCCAAGTTGCCGTCCATTGATCTCTCTGTCGAACATGGCCTGCACCGGAGGCAGTTGCTGGTTGTCTCCAGCGACAATCACACGGGCCCCCTTCTCGATACCAGCCAGCGCCATGAGTCCCTGAGCGACCATCATCTGCGATGCTTCATCGATGCAGACCAGATCGAAAAGGGGGAGCGTCGGACCCTCGCGACCCGCTTGATCGGAGTCCGAGATTAGGCGAAACAGGGACCATGTAGTAAGCCCGGCAATCACGTAAGGCTGTCGGAGCCGTTCCCACGCTGTGTCCTGATCTTCACGGCGATTAATCGCGAATGTTTCAACGCTGTCCGGAAACGCCTCCTCGGCAGCGCTGCCACAGAAAATGAGCGGAATTCCAGACGGTTCGAATCGCTGAACCTTCTCCTCTACCCCCTCCAACAGGTTTCCGATCGAGTTGATCGTGAATCCGGTGAGCAGAACACGGCAAGGCAAGCCAGCACGGCGCCGGGCGATCAAATAGGCAAGCGCCATCCAGGAAAGGGCAAAGGTCTTTCCTGTTCCAGGTGGGCCAAGAATGAGCCCCAATCTGGAGCCAGCAAGAGTTCTCCACGCCTTTTCCTGCGCAATGCCGAGGCCGCGACCGGAGGAAGCGCTCAGAGGGAGCGCAATCTCCTCCAATGCCGACAACCAGAGTTTGCTGGATTGCTCGCCTACTGCTCCAGCAAATTCCAGAGGTGTCCGGAGAAAACTGAGCACGTCGCCTCGAACGGTCATTTGGGCGCCTCATTCTGGGCAATGAATTCCAGGAACTCTAGCATTCTTGAGGTATTTGGATCGGTGAATATCTCATCCAAGAACCATGGAGAGGCAGGGTTATTCCGCACCTTGGATTCAAAGTGTTGTTCAAACTTGCTGTGCGCCATCGTCGTCGACACAGTTCCAAAACCAGCCCCAAAACGAACGCTCTCGATTCGGACTGTGTGGTCGTCCCAGCGTCCCGGATCGAGCAGGATGTCTGGATCATCCTGGGTCAAGATTACTCCAAACGAATCCGACGACAGTTCAGCTTGCCGACTCTCGAAGGGAACATTGAATACCATTCTGTGTAGGTTCCCGAATCGTTCGTGGCGATGAAGTTTCAGATCAGCGAAGCAACGTAGTCCGTCCCGCCGCCGCTTTGCGGGTTGCGCTAGCGAAACGATTCGATTCAGCAAGCCTGCTCGATTCTCAAGCAGCGCGTATGCGTGCAGGACATCCAGATCGCTGGCTGCCAGGGGATCGAAGTTGCCCTGGAATCGGAAGGGTTTCTTTCGTAGCCGAAGGAAGGGCGTTGCAGCACGAGCATTTTCTTTGAGCAACCACTCGACCATGGACGCCATCGAGAAGAGTCGTTTCCGAATGTCAGTCTGAATGGCGTCAACCGAGATCTCACCACGCTTCAAAGCCCGGGTTATTTCGATGGGAAGCATCGAAGAGAATTGACGCTCAAATCCGGTTTCGGGGAAATATGGCTCGCGCAGCGGAACTGGAGCCTTAGCCAATGCCTGGGAGACTTGCCGTAGGTCATAGCTGACGGAAACTGGCAGTGAGTAAAGTTGGTCGATCACGGTGCGTAGCGCAGAGGCCGGCAGGTGGTGCATCCCTCGGAATTCGGGCTCTGGAACGGCCTGGTCGGGAGGGAAGATCCGGATCATGTTCAGCAGACCCGAGCGAACACCCGCGTCGTCGAGATGGCGGCCTATGGCTTCCCTCAAATACTGCGCTTCCGCAGGTTCGTATACGAAAATGTGTGCGTGTAACGGGGGGTGCTTCTCGGCGGCATTCCATTGATCGACAACTGAGAGATCCGCCAATGCCGCGCCTAAGACTCTCTTGATTGCCGCAGCCTCTTCCTCACGGTTGCCTGATGGCAGAACTTCAATCAACTCCTTTCGGTCCTCACCCTGCATTCGCAAGTATCCGAGCGAAACAAGCCCCCCTCCGACAGGATCGAAGTCTGATAGGAGCAAAAGTCCGACGTCAACCTGCGGTGGCATGTGGAGGCTGTAGGCATTTGGATTGCGCACCACGGCTCCCAATGCGATTGCACGGGCTCTCGATATAAGAGTTTCCGACTTGCTTTGAAGTGACCAACTTACGGTGCGATTTACGGATCCAAGGTTGCTTACCGCAGCCAGGTCGCCCACGGTTCGGATATTCGCCCCCAGGAGTGCGCGTTTGGAATCATGAGAAAGCCCTGGCACTGCCGAGACATCGCGTTCGCGCGGATCGGATTGCGAGATTGACTTGACACAATGCTCCAAAAAAGCGCACTGCTCGCATTTGAAGTAGAGGTGGAAGAAGGTGTCATCCTGGCCGGGTCCGACTTTGACGCTCTCCAAGGATGCGGCCTTGCGGCGAAAAAAATCCTTCACCAGTTCGATGTAGCTTGTAAGTGCGAATGGATCCTCTTGAATCTCACCGCTTGCTCCATCATCATCGTCCTTCAACCTCCAGATATACGCTGTCTGGTCGATGCGGCCAGGTAGATCCAACTGATTCAGCATTCCTTCGAGCATGAGGGCATAAAACGCGACCTGCACCTTATGGAATGGCGTTGCCACATGCGTAGCCTTGATGTCTGTCAATTCAAAGATCGGAATCCCATCATCGAGCGAGACGCGGACTAGATCCGGGAACCCATTGATGATCCGGATATCACTGCCTTCGATCCCAAGTTCCTTCTCTAGCCATGGACTTGTCGCAAATCGCAGTTGATAGCCGTATTCTTCCTTTCGGGAGCCGCGAAGAAAGGGCAACGTCGTCAATTCATCGTGTGTCGCCTGTCGGCTGAGCGGAAGATAGATGAATGCCCCTGTCGAACGCAACCGTTTCAGAACGATCTTTTCAAAATCCACACCGAATTGCGCCCATGCACTGGGTTGGAGCACCTGTAAAACTGGTACCGCTGCGCGTTCGTCGGCCGTGAGCGTCTCATACCGGGTCTTGCGGTCACATCGATACTGAAACCACGATTTGACCGTAGACCCGCTGAAGCGGAGGACCCTATTCTGCGGTTGCATTCACTTCTCCCTAAATCTGTGGGCGACTCCAAACCAAGGCCTTATATTGGACCATCAGATAATTCGCCAGCATCTGAATATCCTTCGGCGTATTTTGCACTTCATTCCACTTTCGTTTGACACCAGGACCAAAATCCCAATAACCGTCTGTCCAGCGACAAACATCAACAAGAGGAAGCAAGTCATGACGAAACTGCTCTTCGTGCGGTATTTTCGCATCCCGAAACCGTTCACCAATGGCGTCCATCAGGTATCCCATTGAGACAATGCCGGCTCCATGCATCAGACGAGATTTTGCTGGAGGAAGACCCCAGGCCTTTGGAAACACAATCGACGCTGCTTTCCAAAAAGATTTAACAATCTGCAACATCGATTCCACGTCGGATTGGTTGGACTCCGGGTCGCGATAGCGATACAGAAGGCCATCGCTTAAACTGTTTTCGAGCATTTTGAGAATGCTGTTATCCTGTACGATTCCAGATGGAGTTGTTGGGGTACGGATTTTTCCTCTGAGCGGAGATCCACTGTCAGAGTTCAGACGTGCCAACAATTGTGCGGGGAAACGACGCTTCTGTAAAAGCGTCGGTAGTTTCATTTCTGTAGTTGGTAACAACTCGTAGATAAGACCCTTTGGGAGCGGTTTCGTCGAATTGACAAGGATAAACTGTTCTCGTTGCTCTCTATCATCGTCCGCAATGAATGCCGTTACACAAATCGGAAAACTGTCAACACGAGCTTCGCGGATAGCCGCTGCTCTCTGTTGTCCATCAACAATCAACCCGGGTCTTCCGTTGGCGTCTCCGGAGTTTACCAACGGAATGATGAGAGTTCCCACCCGGCAATAGGCAGATTTGCTATTTACAGTGGGGACGAACTTCACTCTGCGGTCAAATGCGAGCACTATCGCGTTTGGGAGTAGTGGATCCTTGGATTCGATGTAGTTCCTGATCTCTGATATGTGCGAAAACACCTCAGGTCTTTGGTAGCCCGCAACTAGATCGTCTCCGTCGCGCCGAATGCGTGATACGGTGGAAAACTTAGAGAGCAATTTGCCGTCAACAGCAAAGCTGTAGAAAGTACGATTTCGCCCTTGCACAATTTCAAGCGCCGGCAGCCTCAATTCGTTCTTGTTGTTCATTTTGCATGATCCATTTCGATGATAATTACGAAACACATAGATGCCGTTGCTCTATGTGTCCCTGCAATTGTTGGTTAAAGACAAAAAGATTGTGAAAGCCACGACGCCGATTTCGTTCGGCTCCGCGGAAGATAATCACATGAATGCCAAGCCTTCGACAGATTTCACAGGGACACTTTGACCAAGGTCGATCCTCTAGAACCCGTCGATATGCGTCCGATCGATCAACCGATCCGTTGAAGACCAATTCATAGGATCGAAGGATATCAAGTGTGATGTCGAGGGACGCTTCGCCAGAGTCATACTTCCCCAAGGTTGCCAGACACTCTTGCTCCAACGCCCTCGCTTTTTCCTGGCTGACTTGTCCGGCTACAATGCGCCTGAGCAGTTCAGGATTTGCATCCACTTGCGGCACCCTGATCGCGGAATAGGTTCCGTGAAGGGTATAGTAGTTGTTCTTGTCGTCCTTGAATGCCTTACGCAAAGCAGATGTACTATCAAAACTCACAACACCAAAATCTCCAAAAGCTTGAACGTTTTCACAGCGAGTGATCCCCAAAAGGTGAAACTGTGTTTCAGGTTTCCTCACTAGACTAGAGGCTTGGAGACAGGTGAGGATGTCCCGAGTTTTAAGAGGGACAAAACCACCGAACGCAATATACCGATACCCCAACTCCTGGAGTTTCTTGACAGACAGCGCGTAGGATTGGGGACTCCAACCCTGCGCAACTCCGATTGGAGTGAATCGATACTTCATTCTTTTGGAGTAGCTAAGGAACTGCTCTGCTAATTCAAAAGTCATCTCCTGGCGTGCTTTCCAATCTTCAGGCACCGCATCAAGTCCATCTACATGCTGATCGTACTCGGCCTTATACGCAAGGATTACGTGGTCAACAGACAATCCGTAATCAAAACCGCATTCCGCGTAGAAATCTGCAACTTCCGCAGCAGTGTAAGGAGGCCTTTCTTCTCGAACATAGGTGAAGGCACCACAATCGCCCATGGTCTCTAGATTCTTATTACCTAGTCGGAAATACTCTCTTACGCCGACACGCATGAACCGGTTACGCTGGGCCCCACTGTACTTTCCAGTACCACCGCCGAGTCCATCGACAACTGCTTTCGAGACTAAGACTCCGTCATATGGTGCTTCATGGAAGAGCTCATGTGGATAGCGATCATCCCGCTGGCGAACTCGCAAATCGGAGCGAGTCTCCGACACAAAATCAAACGATTCATCAACAAAGTCTTGACTGTCCGGAAAAAAGAACTTCATCTTGTGAGTCCTCGATTCTGAACATAAGTGCGTATCAGAAAGCTAGACAAAATGCGTATATGCCTCGGGACGTTCTGGATCTCATTCCAGTGCAGATCGCCCAATTCCTCCCATGTGCCACTGCTCCAGTGACAAGCAGGTGCAACGACGCGCAACTCATGCTTGACTTCACTCAATGCATGCGGCGACGAAAGATCGATCGAAGACATTACACGGTCCATCAATCTCCCCATTGAACGGAGCCCTGCACCGTGCATGAGGCGACTTTTGCTAGGAGGTTTTCCCCAAGCGTCTGGAAAAGTCTGCTTTACCGCAGTCCAATACGCAACCAAGACCTTCCAAATGCCCTCAAAGTCCGTTTCACCAGAGGCCATGTTGCGATAAGGAAACAGGCAACCAGACGGTGACGTAATGCTTTCTTGAACGAACTTGATGACTGACGTATCAGAAACCACCGCTTTCGCTTTTCCTGCTGGCGATGAGGAACTACGCCGAATAAGTTGATAAAACGGAGAAGCGGGGTCAGTATTCAAAAGATCACATACAGCAGAGGGAATTTTTCTGGCTTCGAGATTTGCTGGCAAGGGCGATGAAACTTCGGGGAGCAACTCGGAAATCAACCCCCTAGGGAGCGGCTTCGTGTTGTTGACGCGCAAGAATTGATCGCGTTGGAGTTCCACGTCATCGGCAATGAATGCGTTCACCGGAACGAGCAACCCTTTCCGGCGAGATTTGGAAATTGCCAGAGCGCGTTGCTGCCCATCTACGATCCAAGCTGGCTTGCGTCCGCCTTGACGGGGCAATGGAATCTCGAGTGTGCCTGCAACAACCAAACCGTCGCTCACATGGGGGCCTCGGCTTGCGATAAAGCGCACCCGTGAGGAAAGAGCCAGAATCAATGAGTTTGGAAAGAGAACATTATCGCTATTCAGGTAATCAACTATCCCCTGGACATGGCGCTTGACTTCTGCACGTTGATACCCGAGAAGCTTTCCTGCCTCGTCTCTTGAGACCCGAGAAATGTCGGCTACGTTCAGTACTTCAGCTCCAGTTAGACACAACAAATAGAGCGGGTGCCCCTTGCACTGCTCGATTCGGAGAGCCCGACGCCTTAAGACGGATGCTTTTTTCTTAATCATGGATTTCTGGTTGAGCCTCCCGTCTCAGTCGCAGGTAAATCTCGCCAAAACGTTTCTGTTCACATGCCTTTCCTGATGCTCGAAAATCATCAAGGAGTTTAGATTTGCTCGCCAAGGGGATTTTCCTCAACCCAGATTCGATGAAGCGGGCGATCTGTGCGTCTGATTGCTGTTCACGAGGAGCAGGTGCATCTGTCCGACGTTCGATTGACCTAACCAAGGCAGACAAATACTCAACCGTAGGATCGGCATCAGCCTGAAACCCAAATATGAAACGTGCAACGCGAGCGTTGAGTGAAGAGAGGGTCCCCCCCAGGCTTCCCGAAATACTTCCATCACAGGGCAACAAATTATCCTTCCATTGCTGACCATTCGCACGCGTTCCAGATGAAATGATCGAAAGATAGCGTTCGAAGAAACTGTGCTGAAGTACCTGCAGAAGATCTTCTTCGACGGCAGCCAAGTAATCAGCAGAAAGCGCAACAATCATGGGTGTGCGGGGACAATGCCTGGCAAGTTCACCCAAAGAACGGGGGAACCTCTGTTCAACAGAGAATTCATAAGAACAGACGCCGGACCACCAACGCTGAGCAACTCGGCCATTTTCAACCCCAAGCCCAATAAAGTCTGCGGCACTAGGGGAAAATGCTGCCTGATAGGACTTTATAGACGTGTTCGGCTGAATCAGGCCGTAGCCCGCTGAACAGATCCAAAGGCAGACATTCCAGCCCATACTCTTCGCTTTAGGAAGAATGTCGCGAACGACAGAGAAATGTTCCCCCATATAGAGGTCTTCGGCGAGATGCTCCTCTGCCCGTACCTTTCGTAACCTATCCCTCCAGTTCTCAAGACGTTTCTGCACGTCTGTACCCACCAAACTTTGAGCGGCGAGACCTGGAGCGGCCTCATATCGCTTTCGGTTGGTGCAACTGACGACGAGATTAACTGTACGACCCACGTGACAACTCCTGTTGCAGTTTAGGGAACAAACACAATGATAAAACTACGTTCATGGTTTCTCAAAACGCTTAGGTCGCTGAGGGTCTTGACCACTCAATTTCTGCAAAAGCCCCATGATTGTGGATGCTTTCGTGATTGAGTGCATAAACGCGAAACCAGATGAGGCGTTCATCAGCTTGCAGTTTCGCCGCTACATTACGGACGATGTCCTCGACAAAAACAGGATTATCATATGCCTGCATCGTCACATAACGCTCATCCTCTCGCTTCAGAAGGGCGTACACGGGCGCTGAGGCACTTGACTCGGCAACTTCTATCAATTCTTCAATCCAGACAAGAGTCGGGGCTCCTGTCTCCGTTGCGCAACTCCGGACTTCGATAGTGATCTCTCCCCGTTGATTGTGGGCGCCATAGTCGCTAATCGCCTTACTGCATGGGCAGAGGCTGGTTACGGGGACACAGACCGATAAAATGAAGTCGGATTTATTTCCGTTCGCTTCGCCAACGAATTTGCACTGATAGTCCATGAGTCCGACCGCGCCCGAAACCGGGGCAGTTCGCTCCAAGAAGTACGGGAAACTGGCCTCAATATGTGCGCTTTCAGCCGCGAGTCTCCCCTTGAGTTCACCAAGAATCGTAGGCAGAGTTCTCATTGTGACTTCGCCTCGGTGAGCATTCAGGGTCTCGATGAAACGGCTCATGTGAGTCCCTTTGAACTCATGGGGAAGATTTACAGACATGGACATCCGGGCTATCGTCGATTGGCGCTGATTCAATCGATCGAGTACGACGATCGGGTATTGGAGATTGCAGACGCCAACCTTGTTGATTGCGATCTGGCGGTGGTCGGCTAGGTTTTGGATGTCGCGCATTGGCTAAGCCTCCAACTCTCCGGTGTAAATGCAACCGGAAGTGCAGGTTTCACGCAACACTATTCGACTCAGAGATGGCAGCGACGGCTTAAGCTTCTGCCAAACCCAACGCGCAACATTTTCGCTCGTTGGATTCTCCAATCCCTCCACTTCGTTCAGGTAGCGGTGGTCGATTTGGTCCTCAACCAGTTTGAACGCACCCTTGATGTGGGCAAAGTCGATGATCCAGCCAAATTGTGGATCGAGTGGTCCTTGAACGTGAACTTCAATTTGGAACGTGTGACCATGCAATCGACCGCATTTGTGCCCTGTAGGTACAAAGGGGAGGCGGTGGGCTGCCTCAATCGTGAACACTTTGAAAATCTCCATCGTTTCTCCCCTCATCGAATTCCAACGAACTTGTGCGTTTGAAGACTTAAGCGCCAGGTCGGATTGCCAAGGCAGTATCGGAGTGCCTCATCCGTGTTGGTTTTTCGATTTGGTCCGTCCATTGGTTGCAAGAAGAAATGCTGAAATACCAACCCTTGAAAATCTTCTGGCTGAACGCCAACTTGCGGAAAAACCAACTTAAGTTCATTCCCAGTGTTCTGGACGAGTCGAGTGCCAGCCTTGGGACTCACGCAGATCCAATCAAGCCCGCGAGGAGCGGCAACGGTGCCGTTCGTTTCCACGGCAACTTCGAAGTTCCGAGCATGCATTGCGTCGATCAGTGCACAGTTCAATTGCAGGAGAGGTTCACCTCCGGTAAATACCACAAACTTCTTTTCAACAGGACAAGCAGATCGCCAGGTCTGTTCGATTCGATCTGCTAAAGCGGTTTCGGTATCAAACTTCCCCCCGTCGGGGCCACTTGTCCCAATAAAGTCTGTATCGCAGAATTTGCAGATGGCGTTCTGGCGATCCTCTTCTTGGCCTGACCATAGATTGCAGCCGACGAAACGGCAAAAAACTGCTGCGCGCCCGGTTTGAACTCCTTCCCCTTGCAGCGTGTAGAAAATCTCCTTGACGTAATAGTTCATGAGCCAACCTCAGTGGGCGCTCCCTGATATTTCAGCGGGTCGATCAGGCCGTTCTCCCGAAAACCCTTCTGTCGGAGTAAGCAGGAATCGCAGACTCCGCACGGTTCACCTGAAGGGGACGGATCGTAGCAACTACTGGTCAGGCCGTAGTTGACCCCAAGCGCGAGTCCTTTGCTGATGATCTCGGATTTCGATAGCGAGATGAGCGGCGTATGGATTTTCAGATTCAGGCGGCTTTCAACACCGGCTTTAGTCGCCAGATTCGCCATCCGCTCGAACGCTTCGATGAATTCAGGCCGGCAGTCTGGGTACCCGCTGTAGTCCAATGCGTTCACGCCGATGAAGATGTCGCTGGAGCCGAGCACCTCGGCCCAGGCCAAAGCAAATGACAGAAAAATCGTGTTCCGCGCCGGTACATAGGTTACGGGAATGCTCTCCGACATTTCTTCTAGCGAGCGCCCCTTAGGAACGCCTATGTCTGCCGTGAGTGCGGATCCTCCAAAGACCCGCAGATCAATCTGCGCAATTCGATGATCCTTTACACCGGAATCAGCCGCGACCTTTCGGGCGCACTCCAACTCCCACGAGTGCCGCTGTCCATAGGAAAAGGAGAGGGCGTACGTCTCGTAACCGGCAGTTTTTGCGATCGCAAGTACTGTCGTTGAATCCAAACCGCCGCTCAACAAAACCACTGCCCTAGGCATCTGTCCAGTCATGATTCCTCCTCCCGCGGTCCTCTTCCGAAGAGCCCAAGTTGTCGAACAGTAGTTCCGCCTAATTCAATTGGAACCAAACGATTAGCGAATTGCCGGATCAACTCCACCTCGTCGGCCTTGAAAAGCACTTGCCGTGTCCTGTATCGGAGGCCGACAGGAATGCAGCCCTTTTCTCGCCAACGCCAAAGCGTCTGACGGCTAACCTTCAGCTGGTCAGAGACTTCCGTGTTTGTGTAGTACTCTTCGCCTTCGATTGTGACCGACATGTTGCGACTCTCATCACAATCCTACGTCTTGTCGTACTATGACCGCAACGGTAAAGCAAGTTGCACCATGTAACACCTTGTCGCCGGACGAGGAAAACTGGCACGAAACCGTCAGGCAGCCTTTCCTGACCAGACCGGTGCGGCGTTATGTGATTCGATACGATCAACTAGAACTAGGCCCCTGACGCGCTTCGAAGCCGGCACGTACGGACCGATCCATTTGCTGTCCAATTGAACGTTGCGGCAAACATTGGTTGAATCAGCCGAGGACAAGGGCAATCTGCCAAACAGTTCAGGATTGAGCATTCTCAGGCCGTGAAGGCGCGTTCGGGGGGTACCGGATGCGTCACAGCAAACTTGCATCGCACTATTCATGCGGTTCCACCACGCATCGCTCCCAGGGGTATCAAAAGTCCCACTTGACCCAATTGCAACGCGAGGCCAGTCTTTCGTCAAACGTCGGAGGCGCCGGAGACTCTCGTGCATATGCCAAACTGCGCATCCATGCCAACGCTCGAATGGCCAATGTTCCAGGAGTTCATCGTTCTCGTCCTCAGTTCCCTGGATGCAATCAGGCACAACCGCGAAGTCGCAACCCGGATGCCAGATCCAGCGATCAAGCCACGAATAGTAGCGTGCAAAATCGGGTTTTGCCTTGCGACGCCAAACTGAAAATGCGCCGTTATCAAGACAAAATGACTGACAGATGTCCGCTGCCATCTTAATCTGGTCCGGTCTTGCGAAACTGATCATGGCGTGTCGTCCGCGCCAAACGACAACCGCGGTTACAGGATCGCTGAATGGTCCCCCATGATAATGCACCATGGCATCCTCTTTTCGAAGCAGCTTGTCGTCTGCGGTTGAGGTTATTGTTCCAACGGGCGTGTCTATCGTGTGATGTGAGGTCAAAAACATCGGAGTGAAGGCGGAACTGGCGCTACAACGTCTTTGTCGAGCGGGTGTGGAAGCCGACCAAGTATGAGAAGTTCTACTTATAAGCCGCCGAGATGGTCTCGCCCAGGAGGCCAGGACTTTGATCGAGCGCTATCCGGAGTCCTACAATTCCGTTAGGCCGCATTTCAGCCTCTGGGCGCTTATGCCGGATCAGGTCAACTTCAACCGCCTGTCAGAAGCTTTGGCGGACGAAAACAAGAAATTCAAACTGAGAATCAAGAAAATCTGTCTGATCAACTGGAATAACCGCAGTGGTGGCTAGTCACCACATCCAGAAATGATCTACTGCTTGGAGATTCAGCGTGAAGAAGAAAGACCTCAAACTTGGTTGTTTTCGCGCGATTTGGTACGCATTTCGCGGCGAGGACATCTCGTTTTTCCCACTGGTGGTCAGTGGGGAAAATGAGAGCCTCGAAACCCTCCAGATTCCTCAAATTGTTACGGACATTTCAACTGTCGTCTCCAAACTTGTCGTTGACGCTTCCACCGACATACAGGACTATCTGAAGCGTGGACGGGAGTCGCTCGACGAAGTCAAGGCCCTGACCGAGTATCAGGACCAAAAGGCTACAAGGCTGTTGACCATAGTCGCCTTTCTGAGCGCTTTGTCTGGCGCGCTGTTTTCGAAGTTTGCCGACATCTATCCGTTTCGCGCAACCATTGCGCAGTTGGGAATCGGGATGCCGACCGTTCTGGTGCTGGGTTCCTATGCACTCTTTGCGCTATTCATCTTGAGTGCGGTCTCCGGAGCACTGGTGATCTTCCATGCGACCCGTACGCAATTCAAATATCCAAAGACCCATTCGTCGGAGCAATCAGGTGCAGGAACGGGAATCGGCTCGTACCTCTTCTATAGCGACATCGTTAGCCTGACCCCAGCTCGTTGGGCGAAGAGCTTTGTTCATTCGAAGGGATCTGCTCGAGCCGGTGGGGGAGAAGAGGAGTTTCAGATCGATCCGCAGTTGCCCATCTATTATTTCCGGAACTACATTCTTGAAAGCTATCTGATCGCCTGTAAGGTAGCCGACAAACTTCGCTACCTGGAACCTGCACAGACCATCCTGTCATTTTCGATTCGAGTACTTTTGGCTTGGGTATTGGTCATGGGTTCGACCTTGATATTTGTCGCTTCACCTCGATCGGCATCTCAGCCAGTGCATCCGCACCTTGGAAAGCCTCCAAGCCCAATGTTGATTAAGGGTGAACGGGCAACACTATGCATTCTCTCGTAGTACCGGAGAGCGTGTCACACAGCGCCAATTAAGGCAACTGGCGAATCCAGGTATGGCGTATTTCTGACAAGAGGAAAATGCCCATCGCAATTGGCTTTTCGATCTGCGCTAGTGAACTTGCTTCAGGACGACATCGATGATCGCCGGAACCTCCGTGAAGGTAGCGATCTGGCGATCCGGGAGAACGCCTTTCTCGTCAATATCCCACTTCGGCCGGAAATTGCTCGGAAAGAAGATCGTGCTGAGTCCAGCAGTTTTGGCCGGGCGAATATCGCGTTCGAGTTGGTCGCCAATCATGAACCCCTTATTGGACGGGTGAAACACTTTCAGGAGACGCTCGTACAGCCTTTGATTTTTTCGTGCCTCCATGACTCTCGGAAGGTAATTCTCCAAGTCAAGTTTTCTAACGAGATTCTTCACGCGCTCAAGTGTGCCCTCTGTCAATACCAGAAGTGGAAGGCCTTGGGTTGCTAACTGCGACAAACCGGATAACACGCCTGGGCGGAGTGTTGGAATTCTGCGTAAGTTGTCAATCATGCGCACTTCTGCCTCATGCACATCCTCGCTCGTTAGACGGTTGGCCTCGCTCCCACCGGACCATGCCAACCGGATAGCGCTCGTCTTGTCTGATCCTGTGAGAGCAAGCGCAAGAGCCTTGATTAAAAACCGGGGGGGATATCGGAGACCTTCGTGATGGCGTGCGGCCAATTCTTGATCTATGTCTCGAACAAATGTGAGTCGATCCGACTCTGGAAACTGAACGGCGAGGCGGTCTTCCAGTTCATTCAAAAGAGCGAGTTGTGCGTTCGCATAAACGCCATCCGTGTCCCATAGGGTGTTATCAGCATCAATGAAGACCACAGCCGCTGGTGAATTTGAGTTGCGCATCCGAGTACCTGTACCATTTTTGCGGCAAATGATGCCACACATAGTGCGGATTGAAGAGTAGAAGGATTGTCGGGTCTCCCGTTCATCACAAAACACATGGTTTATGGCGACGACTCGACACCCGGGCGGCACTAGACGATTCTATCTCATTATCATTTAGATGGCCGCGAGTGCTCTCCTGTGGTTCTTGGGACCGCCTCCAAGTGTGTGTTTGCGCAGTTCCATTAGCCTCTTAGGCTAAACGCAGATGAACGCCACGCTTGATTTGTGCGCCGGGGACTTCCTCGAAGCGTCTGGCGGCTTCCTTGATCGCATCGCTACTCGGTCTGTCGTCGCGAATGCAACTCACCAATGTTTTGTACGTGTCTTCTGGAAGGAAAGCAAGAACCGCTTGCCATAGCCGGCCTGGAATACGAAGTTCCAGTTCACGGCATGTGATCGGAACCTGGGCAGCATCTGTGATCTCAACCGAATCCTGGCTGTTCTTTTGTATCCGCAGCGTGAACTCCTTGCCCTCGATCTTCTTCAATCCGCGCGACATGAGGAAGTAGAGGACCATGTTCTTTGTGTTCACAACTTTCGCATCGGCGGTGCGTGCGCGTTTCTGAAAGTGTTCCGCTTGCTGGCGGCAGTACTTCAGTCGGCTGTCCATCAATGTCACGAAGCGGCCAATCCTGTCGACCTTTTCGCTTTCCGCCTCACAGAACTGCCGAAATCGTTCGAGCAACTCGGGCGAGGCGGTGCCATTCTCCTCTGCCTCTTCTTCAATCTGATCAAGCATCGAATCGAGTTCGTGATCGATCTCAAAGAGTGTGTTGCCATCGGTCATTGGAAATCTCCATAGAAATGTGTCTGATAGGACAATAACGCGGCTACGCAGCCATGGGCAGGCTGCTGAATTGGGTGCGCGCGGCTTGGTAGGCAAGTGCATCGGCGCGGGACTGGACGGGATGGCCGCCGTGTCCTCTGATCCATTGCCAGCGAATTGTCCGCCGAGTGTTGAGAAGGATCAACTCGCGCCACAGTTCCTGGTGCTGCAACTCAAAGCCACGGCTGTTACGCCAGCCACATCGCTGCCAGCGAAAGACCAGAAACCGCATTCCGTCGATGAGCAACTCCGAGTCAGAGCGCAGTTCGATTCGGGCACCGGTTGGAGTTAGGCGCAGTGCCTCGACCGCGGCGCGGAGTTCCATCTCGGAGACGGTTGACCAT
>Ga0255354_1000853_pt1 | contig 18551 bp, 13 predicted proteins | sample HBST50metaG_FD_189942 | JGI IMG/M metagenome (GOLD analysis project Ga0255354, IMG submission 189942) | Peat soil microbial communities from Stordalen Mire, Sweden - H.B.S.T50 | ecosystem: Environmental > Terrestrial > Soil > Wetlands > Peat | place: Sweden: Norrbotten County, Stordalen Mire...
ACGGGGATACTGTCACGGTAACGTTCACCGTAACAGTATCCCCGTAGACCCAGCCCCCGCTCGGTGCTGTCGCGGCGATTGTTGTTGTGGTCGCGTTGGTAGGATTGGCGCCAGTGCCGTTCAACGTGAGCGTGGGCTGGATGACGGGTATGGTGGAGTCATAGGTATACGTGGCGCTCCGGTTCCCTGTTGCCGTGGGGGTGAAGATGGCCGTCAATGACACGCCATATCCCGCGCCGGGAAATTCGGTGATGGTGGGAAGCGTAGAGGGCGAGAGAACAAAGTCCCCTGGGGCGCTGCCGCCCGGTGTCCAAAACGACGCACCGAATGTCGCCGGTTCTGTACCCATGCTGATGATATCGGCGGCGACAGGGTTGGAGCTTTCAGCAGGCGTGCTGCCATTTTCTGTCTTCTCGGCGTTGGGGAAGTTGATGATCGCGGAGCTGCGAACGAATGTGTAGATCGTATTGTTGAAACTGTCCGCCACGTAAACCGTGCCACTGCCCGCGATGGCAACCCCAGTCGGCGAACCGAGTCCCGTGATGATGGCCATCTGATCGGCTGTGGTGAGAACGCCGTTTTCGTTCGGGATAAAGGCAATGCGGTTGTTCCGGCTATCGGCAATGTAAAGACTGCCAGCCGGGTCAACAGCCAGACCAACCGGTGAAGAGAGGCCGGAACCGAGCGTCAGGGCGGCGCCACCACCAAAGGGAAGTTCAATGATGTTGTTATTCACCGTGTTGGCGACGAAGACGTTGCCATAGGAATCAACCGTCACGCCGGTCGGCCCGCTGAGGGTTGGCACCGTGGTCTGGTTGGCCAGGAAAATCTGCGCACCCGTACCCGCCAGAATTTCGCTGACGCTGTTGGCGGCCGAATCCGCCACATAAACATTGCCGAAGGAATCCACGGCAATGCCGGAGGGGTTTGTGAAGCCGCTGCCAATGGCGAACTGGCTTCCGCCATTCCCAGGAATTTCAATAACGCTTCCACTGGGAAGCGCCGCGTAAATGTTGCCGGCTGCATCGACCGCAACCGCATTGGCGCCCGAAAGACTGGAGCCACGGGTCGATTCTGCCCCGGCAGAGGTCACCGCGACGATGGAACTGGAACCGGGAACCGAAGCGTAGACATTGCCGGCGGCATCGAGAGCGATGCTGTTGACGGCCGTCAGATTCGTATTGGCCAGCGTGCTTTCCGTGCCAGGATCAACCGCCAGCACAGACGCAAGACCGGTGCCGGTCAGCGAAAAGTTTGATGCCTTCCCGCCAGCGCTGGTCACGGTAAGCGGCGCCGTGCGAATGCCGGCGGCAGAGGGAGTGAAGGTAACGGGTAGCACGCAATCATCGGTGTTGTCCGAGTTCGGTGTGCAGGATGCCGTGCCGAGCGCGAAATCAGTGAATCCGCTGGGCAATGCGTAAGCCGAGGTGGCGGCGGGCGTATCGCCAACGCCAAAATGGATATCGATGCTCTGCGTAACCGGCGTACCAACGGCAGTGGCGGGGAACTGCGTACCGACTGAAACCTTGCGAATCAGATTATTGCCCTGATCGGTCACATAGACGTTTCCGGCTGCATCAACGGACAACTGGTACGGCTTGCTAAGCGTCGCCTGCAGGCCGGGGCATCCATCGCCAACCGAATCCGTCTTGGCTGAGCAATATGTCGTGCCCGACTGCCCTGCAACTACATACATCATGTTGGAGGCAATATCTACCCGGGCAAAATAATTGGTGGTGGTGCTGTAGGAGGAGGTGAAGTACACGTTCCCATATGAATCATTGGCAACACCGTATGTATTTTCCACAGCAGTTGTTGACGCAACATGCGACGGCAGTGTGGCGCTGTAACTTCCAAGTACGCCCGCAAACGTGCTAATGGCGCCGCTCGTATTGATAACACGTATCGAGTCGTTGGCTTCGTCTGCAATGTAGATGTTGCCTGTATTGTCGACCGCGACCTGATAGGGGGCATGCAACGTGGCGCTGGTTGAAACGCCGGTGCCGTTGCTCTTGCCGTAGTAGGAGCTGCTGGTGCATCCAGGGGTGGTTGTGTAAGGACATCCCGCACCGGCGATGGTAAAGATTTCACCGGCGGGAACCGTATAACCGGCAATCGTGGTGGCTGCACTGCCCAGGTTCACCACATCGACAACATTGTTGTAGTTGTCGGCAATGTAGAGGTTCCCCTTCTTGTCGAATGTCAGGCCGTATGGACGATAGAGCTTGCCGTTGGCCGCTGTAATCCCTGTTGCCGTGTAGTTGACATTGTCTGCCTTGTAGCCGGAACTCCCCGTTGTGTTGACGATCGTATAGAGGATGCCGGTGCTCTTGCTGACCTCCCGAACCGTTCCCTGGGTATAGTCGGTAAACCAGACATTGCCCTGTGTATCCACCGCGATGCCCTGTGGCGCAGCCAGGATGATGCTGGTCGCAGGGCAGCCTCCACCAACGGTGTCGGTTGCCAGCAGCGAACCGGAGGGGCAGGTGCCGCCAACGCTCGTAACCGTCGCAGTCCCAGCAACAGAGCCAGCGACAGTCGTGATAATGCCGGTGTGCGCATCGACGCGGCGAATGCTCTGGTTGTTCGAATCAACGATGTACAGATTGCCTTCACTGTCTGCCGCGGCGGCACGCGGCGTCGACAACAGAACCTGGGTCGCGAGACAGCCATCACCCACCTTATTCGTTGCCGTAAGTGTGCTACCAGTTGCGCAGGCCTGGCCAACACTGAAGGGCTTTGCGCCAGAACCGTAGGTCGTGCCATAGGTTCCGCCACCGGCCGCGGCGCTCACGGTATAGGGCAGAAGCTGCGGTGCAGCCTGCGCCGCCGCGCTTGAACAGAAACCTACAAGCGCGACACAAGTTATAAGCAAAGACAGACGGCAATTTGCAAAACCAGGGATCTTGATGGATGTAGACACGAAGGAAGGCTCCTTGACGCGATGCGTGCAGGAGATGAGAACAGAAAAGACTCATTCGCTGCAAAGAGCAAATATAGTCGGGGCGCTTTGAAAGGTCTAGCTAAATCATGCTGTGTAACAAGAATTTAATGGGAATCATCTTATATAGATACAAGAGCGAAAAGCGTTGGCAAGGTGCTGATTCTATGCGATATAATCTATTATGCGTGCCATAGATACCGGCCTGCTCGACTCCCGAGTTCCCGGTTAATGTCTCTTTTTCAACAGCTATCGTCTCAGGCGGTCTTCAAGTTACCGGGCAGTTTTTCAGAGGTACTGGATGAGGACACGTTTCATGTGCTTGGTCTCCAGTAACTCCGCAATTCGCTTTACGATATTGCGCCGCAGGTCGAGTTCAACCGGAATGCCGCGCTCAAGTTCGAAGTGCAACAGATCCAAAAGGGATAATGTTGCATGGGGAAGTCGTATAAGCATTTGAGTTTAGTGGAACGGGCTTTGCTTCAAACACAGTTGGTGTTGCGTTGGAGTCCGGCGGCTATAGCCGTCGGACTCCAACGGGCACGCTCGACCATCACCCGCGAGATGGCACGCAACGGCTGGCAGCCTGAACCGAAGATCGCCCTGCGCGGACGCCCCAAGGTAGCTGGCGGCTATCGTGCTGAGGCCGCACAGGAGCGTGCCGGCGCACTCACCTCGAAGCCGCGCGTGGTGCGCAAACTGGTGGTGGGCAGCGAACTTTTCCTGCAAGTCGTCGAACACTTACGGGACGGCTTGAGTCCAGAGCAAATTGCGTTCACACTGGGGTCTATGGATGAACCGGTGCGCCTTTCGCACGAGACCATCTACATAGCGCTCTACGCTATGCCGCGCGGTCAACTGCGCGCCCGCATCCTGACGCTGCTGCGCCGCGCTCATCAGCATCGCCGCAAGCGCTCGGCGGGCAAGGACCGAGGTAAGTCCATACCCAACATGACGTTGATCGATGATCGCCCCATCGAAGTGTTGGAGCGGTTGGTTTCCGGCCACTGGGAAGGAGACCTGATCAAGGGCAAACGCAATCAATCCCAGGTAGGCACACTGGTCGAACGCACTACGCACTACGCTCTATGTGGCTTTGGTGAAGCTGGAAAACGGCCGGGCCGAGACCGCCGCCGAAGGCTTCGCGGAGATACTCAACCGCTTCGATGCCGCGATGCGGCTCTCCATGACATATGATCAGGGGTGCGAGATGGCGCGGCACGAGTTACTCAGTGATCGAACTGGCCTGAAGGTCTACTTCGCGCATCCGCACAGCCCGTGGGAAACGTGGCCGCAACGAGAATACCAACGGCCTGTTGCGCCAATATCTGCCTAAAGGAGAAGATCTCGGCGGCTACTCGCAGCAACAGCTCGACGACATCGCGGCAAGCCTCAATGCGCGACCAAGGAAGTCGCTGGGCTGGAAAGCGCCTGCTGAACTCTTCCTGCCAAAAGGCGCCTTCGACTTCAAAAAATACTGGTCAACACCAAACGCAATCAACCGTGTTGCACTTAGAACTTGAATGCGCCCACAATCCGTATCAGTGAACGTCGGCTCAATCAGCAAGTGATGTGCAAAACTGCGTTCGTCGTTTCCTGCCCGCCTTGCTGCAGTTCTTCAATTGCGCTGGCGGTTGGAAGAACCAGGATTTCAATTTTGCGCCGTTCCGCTTCGCGCATCACCTCTGGCAATACGGGCATTTTCCCGTCTACGCCCGTGCCGATCACCAGACGGCAGCAATTCCAGGGAATGTCTTCTTCCGCCGACAATGGGGTGTGCCCATAATCAGCACGAAATTTTCGGGATGGCTTTTTCTCGCGTTTGCGGACCGCGCCGCCATCGATCACCACATCGTCCTCATAGACGGTGCCATCGATCCGAATTGAGCCAAAGGAAAAGTCCTGAATCTTCATTTCAACCTCCAGCATTTACCACTGGCAAGGAAAAGGCTCTGTGCACCATCGACCAAGCCATTCCCTCGCTGCTGTTCTTCGAGTTTATCCAACCAGATTCAGAAAATCCGCAGGCCGCACCACGCGCACATCCTTCCACGGATCAAGCACCAGCAAATCCTCATCGCTACTGACCAGGACCTCCGCCTCGGACTTCGCGACCAGGGCCAGGAACTTGTTGTCCTTCGGGTCGCGGCAAGCGGGATCAAGCGAAAGAGCATCCTCCTGCACCACGAACCGGCGCACGTTGTTCTCGATTCTTTGCACGAACTTCTCACGAGCTGCATCCGTCAGGTAACGGTGGAACTTCGCTCTGGCCATAACTTCTTTCAACTCGTTCAAGGTTGCTTCACTAGCGCAAAGGTCACAAAAGCGCATGGCCTGGAGCAATGCCTGATGAGGGATCGAGTCCAGTCGCAAGGCGGCCGAAACCAGCGTACTCGTATCGAATACCACACGGTGAACGGTCATCGCGCTTCATGTACCATGCGATTGACTTTCTCGTCCGTCAACTTCGAAGCGGCGGCGGCCTGCTCGGGTGACTGGCTTCTCTTGGCTTCGGCGCTCCACGCTTCCATCTCGGCCACGGCCTGGCTGCGCCTGCGCCGGACGTCCATCAACTCTTCCATATCGCGCGGAGAAACGATGAAAGCGGCCGTACGGCCATGCCGTGTAACGGTGATGATCTCCCGCTGGGCCCCGTCGATCAACTGGCCAAAGCGGTTCTGTGCCTCTACGGATGTGACAGTCACCATCGATGCCTCCAAACTAGCTACTATATATAGTATAGGTATTCTGGCTTGTTTTCAACCCTGCATCCGTCACGGTCAGGCAGCGGCATTCCAACGTGCAAAACTGACTTTGCCCTCAGAATGCGTATCCCTTAACCGGCCGGTTTTGGGGGATGTTCATTCATCCCCGTCGTCGTCGAGGCTATGGGAGTGTGGGAATCGCGTAGCGATTTCCACACTCCCATAGCCTTTTTCATGTGGCAGCTTTGAGCTGTTCCTGCTGCCAGAGTTGTTCGAACTCAGCCGGACTGCGATAGCCAAGCGTCGAGTGCATGCGTGTTCGGTTATTTCCTCAGGATGGCATGGCAAGAGCCAGAGTTGCGAAATGTCTCAGAGCGCGATTACATGCAAAGTTGGTACGCAGAACAGTTTCCGGTGAGCATCGCAGGTAAGATTACCCGGATCATGGAGCAGTATTACCACCTGAACTTCATTCATAAGCCGGAGTTCATGGGTTTTAACGGCAACGATGACGAGATCCGTCATACCGCTTTCAATCCCCTCGCGTGGGGCGATCAGAATGAACAAAGAGTGAAGGCATGGCAGCACCTGACCGGGGAGGCCGAGAGTCTTGCAGCCCAGTTGCCGCCAGAATATCGCAACACATATTTCGAGCTTGTTGGATATCCAGTGGAAGCAGCCGGCGCTCACAACCTGAAGCTGCTTTGGAACGATCGCAGCTATCTTGATCAGCACCGGCACGACTATCCAGGCATGGAGCGCGATGCAAAAGCCGCGCGAGCAGCATATGACCAAGTGCAGGTATTGACCCGTCAATATAATGAATTGGTGAGCGGAAAATGGGAGGGCATGATGTCTTCACATCCTCGGGATCGTCGGGTTTTTGAGATGCCGGAGACTGCTACTGTTCTCGCCACAGTGCCTGTCCAGCTACCCGAAAACTGGAGCGCAGGTCAGGCGGAGCCCCAAGTTGCACAAGCGCCGGGTTTTAGCGAGCAGAACAACACAGTCTCGATCAACGCTACACATTTTCAATCGAAGCACGATACCGAACAGGGTCAATGGCAGGTCTGGCCAGACCTGGGCCTCTCCGACGGATCGGTTTCCATCGCAGATCCGGGCAAAGCAAGAGAAGCTTCATGGACTCTGCCAGTTCAGGCCCTATCGCCGGATACGATCATCGGGACGCCTTCCCTCGACTATGTCTTCACGACCACGAGCAGCGGCGATGCAACCGGTTTCATCTATCTGCTGCCAACGTTTCCCATCGATTCAGATCATCGGCTTCGCTATGGCCTCTCGATCGACGGTCGAGTTCCTGTGTCCCTCGATGCTGCCGGGGCGGAAGAACACAAGCATAATCTTTCGGATTGGAGTTCGAATGTGCTACGCAACTCGATGATCCAGAGCGTTCCGCTCGGCCATCTCGCCGCTGGCAAGCACACACTGCGTTTGTTCTACGGCGATCCAAGTCTTGTGTTTGAGCACATCATGATCGTCTTCCCCGGAGCGCCGCCAGCGTATCCGTTCGCACCGGAGACGGGAAATCCATCACCTTTCATAACGCCACAGAAATGAGCGATTCGCTGGCGCAATAGAATGACCGACGTTGCTGATCTCTAGGTCTCTGACCGACGTATGATGTACCTAATCAGGCACTTATGGAGAGCGTGGGTTGGTCGCATAGTGAAGAGATGCGAACGAGCTATCATCGGATCCATGTGAAGTTGGGGAAGAAGGATCGGCAGCAAATTTCCATGATGCTGACGAAGGGGCGGGAATCGGCGCGTGTGCTGCGGCGGGCCTTGATACTTCGCCAACTTGATCAGGGCCAAACGGCAGCGCAGGTACACGGGGCAGTCCTTTGCCGATGGCGTCATGGAACGGCTCAAGGCCACCGTTCAAGTCGTCAAGCGCAATGAACTGCATACGCTTGTCGTGTTGCCGAAACGTTGGGTCGTAGAACGCTCCTTCGGCTGGCTGGAAAAGTGCCGCCGACTATGGAAAAACTGCGAACGAAAGCTGAACACAAGTCTGCAAATGGTCCACTTGGCCTTTCTCAGGCTGCTGCTCAGAAAATCGTAAACAGGCTCTTAGAATCAACACGATCTTGGAATCTGACTCCCGCCGCCTCCACCATTTATTTTCAATAGTTTACAGACGGTCACAAGAAATAGTACTTCGTGAGTAGTACGTGACCTCAGGCTCTATTTGGCTTTGGACGACGCGTCCCGGCGGGATGCGAGAGCTTGGGCGTGGCGCAGTTTCCACTGGCCATTCAGCCGCCAGCAGTCGCCGACGCATTCAATGGCTCGTAACTGTGAATCGTCCCGGCCCGCGTAACTGCAGCGTTGCGCGCGTTCCACTTTCCGCAGGCACAAATGCCGCATCCCTGCCATTCACCTCGATACCCGCGCCATCGTGCGCCAGCGGAGCAATCAATTCGGTTTCTATCCCCGCGGGCAGCTCAATCTCGATCCGCGGCTCCGGCCTCTGCCGCATCTCGACGCGGATCACCCCGTACGGCGTCGGGACCTTTCCCTTGATCCAGGCCAGTCCTGCCAGATCGGGCCGAATGGTTGCCTTGCTGTAACCCGACTCCACCGCACGAATCCCCAGCACCTGTTCCATCAGCCATGCCGTTGGTCCGCTCGACCATCCGTGCGCCAGACTCACAAAATAGCCCGTTTTGCCATCGGCTTCCAGAAATCGATGCGGATCGTCTTTCGGCCAGTGCAGGTCATAGGCCTCCCAAAAACTCGTTGCGCCTTCCGCAATCATACCGCCCCAGTAGGTCCGCATCCAATCCAGCGCTTCCCGCCGATATCCCATACGCGCCATCGCTTCCAGCACATACGCGTTGAAGTACGGGCTGATGATCTGCGTCTCCTCTTTGCCGGTTCGGCTCAGTGACTCGGTCCAAATCGCGGGATAGTCCTTGCTGCTCGCTACGCCCGCGAGCACCGCCATTGCATTGATCTGCCACCGCTGTCCTGCGCCTTGCGCATCGGCAAACTGCTGTCGCGCCTGTGCCGCCAGCGCGTCAGCGCGCACCCTATACCGCGCGGCTCCGGCCGTGTCTCCCAGTTCCTCCAGCAGCCATGCGCCCTCGCGGTAGCCGCGCACAAACTCCAGCTCCGTTCCTTCCGCAGCCTCCGGCGTAAACGCGAACAGTCCTGCCGACCAGTCCACAAACATCCAATGGTGGCCTTTATTCAGGAAGTTTCCAGCATCGTCGAACTCTTCGTCCATCTGCGCCAGCAACTGTTCGAGCGCCGCGTGTTTTTCTGCCAGTAGACTTCTGTCGCCGCTCCGCCGGTAGAGATCGGCCAGCGCAGTGATCCACAATGCCGTGTATCCGGGTATCCCGTTTACATGCTGCCCGCGCGGCGGAATCAGCCGCGTAAGCGTCTCGTTCAGCAGCGCGCTATCGGCAAACACGTCGCCGATTACCGGCCCCATCACGTCCAGGTCGCCAGCCCACCATCCGCGATCCCGCTTCGGCGCGTCCCAAATGCCGTCCTGCATGCAAAGATGAGCCGTGTACGCGCCTGTCTCCCAAATACGATTCAGCAACGCGTCGGACGACTGGAAGCTCCCCTTGTACTCTGCCGGATAAGCAATCCCTTCCAACCGGATTGCACGAAATGCTGTCCACTGAGCGCCGTCCACGAAGCGCAGGTACACGTAGCGAAAACCGCTCTTCGGTCCCCGCGCCACTCCGCGCGGTGGAATCCGCAGTTGAAAGGTGCCGAGGTAATGTTTTCCGCTCGTAGCTTCGGACTCCGACTCACCGTAGCTCGCTTCGATTTGCGCTTCGCAGTCGCACGCCGACTCGATCAGCAAACGCCCCGCCACCTCGCGCCCAAAGTCCAGCAACAGCGATGGCGCTCCGCCTTCGCGCGCGGAACCGTCCGGCAGCCTTGCGGCGAACTCCGCTGATCTCCGTCTGTCTTGCGATGTGTGGACTGCTCCGCGCGTCAGCGCATCCACATGCAGAAATTCGCCCGCTCCCACTTGCCGGCGGGTTACTGCCGCGGCGCGCAGCTCATACGTGCGCAGGTAAGGTGACATGCCCATATATCCCGGCCAGTCGTAGAGTCCCGCGTCCAGGTTCCATTGGAAAAACTCCGGCCTGCTTTCGATCGCGCCCAACGCCTGCACGCGCGGCCATGCTGTATCGTCGAACCCTGGTAACTGCCAACCCGTCGGAGCTGAGGTTGTACTGCGCCATGTGCCATCCGATGTCACCAGTGTTCGCGCGTCGACTCCCGGCGCGGCGGCAACGATCTTTGCCACCAGCGTTTCACCGTACGCCAACTGCTGCACGGCCGCCGTATCGCTGGCAGCTACAATCTCCCGTCCACGCACCGCCTCTATCGCCAGCACATTGCGTCCTTTGTGCAGAGCGGCTCGCACCTCAGCACGGAAGACATGCGTAGCCAGCGGTGACAGTGCATCGCTCTCTGCATCCAAGACAAGCGAGCCGTTCAGATACGCTTTCGCAGTGCGTGGCCCGGCTACATACAGCGTGGCTGCCGCGGGCATCCGGTCCACATCGAACTGCGTACGGAACATATGCAATTCCGTTTTGCGTTCACGGTCGCGGTAGTTAAACTTCGCGTGATCGGCGCGCATCGCCGCCGCATCGCCCGCTGTCCAGATGTACTCTTCCGCCAGCGGCCGGTGTGCCGATTGCACCAACACCGCGGGGTCCGACGCCGGGTCCAGGCGAAAACTTTGTGCCGGAGCCGCAACTGCCGTTGCCGCAAGCACCGCACAGGCTACTATGCCTTCCATGTGATGTTTCAATATGCCGCCAGCGTGTCGCCGCATGTGTTCTTCTTCACCCGAATGCGAAATGTAAAGGCCGGCTCATCGGGCTTGTTCCTGGGCAGTTGGATGTGCAACCCGTCTTCAGTTTGCCGAAAGCCGATTGCCTCTTGCGCACCCAGCAGTTCCATCGAGCAGACCGGACCCGCCAGGTAAGGGTTTCCCTTCCACAGCGTATGCAATCGCAGATCGCCGTCCGCCGGCCATCCCAGCGCTATGGCATAGAGTGTCGTACCGCGCATCGTGTAACGCAAATCGCCGGCCGTGAACGCCTGCCGATCGGTATTCAGCGCGGAACTGTCCACCTTTGTCGGTCCCTCGCCGAACACCAGCCAAGGCCGCGATCCGTAAATCGCTTCGCCATTGGTCTTCAGCCATGCGCCTATCGCCAGCAGAGTCGTGCGCGCCTCATCAGGAATCGTGCCGTCCGCCTTGGGGCCTACGTTCAGCAGCAGATTACCATTTTTGCTTACCACGTCCACCAGCTCATCCACCAGCGACTTTGCGTCGCGGTACTCATCGTTTTTTACGTACCCCCACGAGTGGATGCTAACCGAAGTATCGGTCTGCCACGGCAGCAGGCGGATCGCGTCCAGCTTTCCTCGCTCAATATCCAGCACTGCGGCGTTGGCGGGAAAATCGTCCTGCTTATAAGTCAGAACCACACCTTGCCGCCGCTGCGCCGCTTCGTTGTAGTAGTAGGCAGCGAACCGCTTCAAATACGGTTGGAAGGCTGGTTGGCCGATCCACCAATCGAAGTAGAGAAAGTCAGGATGGTATTTGTCGACGATCTCCGAACTGCGCGCCAGCCAGTCGTCCAAAAACGCGTGGTCCGGCGCCAGCCACCGCTCCAGGTGCGAGGAATCCGGCTCCTTGTTGTCATCGTCTCCGGCCAACGCCATCGGCCGCGCAGGCCCGTAGAGTCCGGCATAGCGTGGATCGCGCACATCGGAGTCGAACTTCGTTCCGCCGCCATACCACCACCAGTGCTCGGCCCGGTGCGACGACACACCAAAGTGCAACCCGCGTTTGCGCGTTGCCGCTGCTAGATCGCCCACCACGTCCCGCTTTGGCCCCATCTTCGCGGCAGTCCACTCGCTCATTCCGGAGTCGTACATGGCGAATCCGTCGCAGTGTTCCGCCACCGGCACCACGTATCGCGCTCCTGCCTGCGCAAACAAGTCGACCCAGGCATCCGCGTCGAAGTGTTCCGCGCGGAACTCCGAGATGAAGTTCTTGTAGCCGAACTTCGACTGCGGCCCGTAGGTCTCCACGTGATGCTGGAAGGCGGCATTCCCTTCGATGTACATGTTGCGCGGATACCACTCGTTGGCAAATGCCGGAACCGAGTACACGCCCCAATGCAGAAAGATCCCGAACTTCGCGTCGCGGAACCACTCCGGCACACGATACGCGCCCAACGAGTCCCAATCCGCCGTGAATGGGCCACTGCTCACGCCCGTCTGCACACGCTTGAGCTGCTGCTCGACGACTAGCGGTTTCTGTTGTGCTCCTGCCGTTCCTGCACCTGCCAGCAAAGCCGCGACGGCCATCCACACCAAGCCGGAACGAAACCGCGCCAAATGCACTTCAGCCTTCCTCATCGACGTTCCTTTTCCGTAAAATCCCGTGAGCGCGCGACCGAAATGCCCCGCACCTCGTTCGGCCACTTGTGTGAAACCGCACAGTAAAAGTGATAGAGCGCCCCGTCGTGGCTAATCACCGACGTCTTGTGGGCAAACGTCTCGTCCACGCTTCCCGGAACTCCCACATCGACCATCGTCTCGTCCACCTTCGTAAAGTGATAGGGGTCGTGTCCCAGTGCCAGCAGCTCACGCGCCTTGCCGTGCAGATCGAAACCGAAGTAGTACATTCCCCACAGGTTCTTGTACCGCACAACAAACGGATTGCTGGCAAACCGAGCATCGCGCGACTCTCGGCCGCCGTTTGTCAAAATCGGATTGCCTGCATAACGCGTCCAGGTCTTCAAATCCCGCGATGTCGCCACGCCGCTCTGTTCGCGCCATCCACCGCCCTGCGCCTTGGGCAGCGAATCGGTCTTGGCGTTATAGAACAGATAGAAGACTCCGTCCTGTTCCACCAGGTTTGGCCGGTAGAGTCCTCCGTATTCCCACGGCGCGCCGTCGGACGGAAACAGAATCGGATCGGTCAATTCCCAGTGGAGCAAATCGTCGCTCCACGCCAGGCCAATGACGGCAGCTCCTTCTTCCAATCCCGCGTTTGGATACGCATTCCACGCACCCAGATACCGCCTATGCACTTTCTTCAGTCTTCCTGCCGACATCAGCTGGTTCTCGCGTACGATGCACGCCAGCGCCAGGTTGTATTTTGTGTATTTCGCGCTTGGATCGCGCCGCGCCACGCATCCGACGCGCTCCCAGTGCAACAGGTCCGGCGACTTCGCCAGCCCCGTCTGGTAGCCGATCCCGTCGTATCCGATGTAGAGCATCTGAAACGCGCCATCGTGATAAAACACAAACGGATCGTCGACCGTTTTCTCGTCGAACGTTCCCGCTATTCCCGAGGCTGCCAGCACCAGCTTTCCATACTTATACGGTGTGCGGAACGGAGCAATCTCCGGCTTGCTGAATTCCTCTTCCAACGCGTTCAGATCACCTGCCAGCGGCATCGCGGCCAGTGTCAGTCCCAATCCAGCAGTAAACTCCCGTCGTGTTATCACGCGCTTCATTTCGCTCTTTCCTCGCCTGCCGCCGTGCGTGGCATGTCGTCTTCAAGCACTGCTACTCCCTCGGGCTCAAGCGTCACCTTGTCGATCAATCGTCCGTCGTGCAACACATCGCGCATCGCCGCCGGCAGCGTCACGGTTTCCGTCTTTGCGCCATGCCCGCCGTGACGGATGAGCACAAACACCGAATGCCGGCTTCCAGTTCTCCGACAAACTTCGACGTCCTCCGGCAGCGCTTCGAACTCCGCTTTCACTCCGGCGTCTTGCGTGGCCCACTCCACCACGCGCCGCATCAGCTCCGGATCGAGCACTGCGCCAAGATAGCTGATGCGTCCTTTTCCCAGTGGCCGCGAAATCATCGCGGGCTGTCCGTCCAGCCAGCCATTCGCCTTGCCATAGCGCAGCAGAGCCTCCGCCGCATTGCGCATAGAAAGCTGCTCCGCCCACACAGACGCTGTTCCCTCGCCCATCTTTCCGCTCACCGGAACGCTTGCGTCCAGTGCGTAGAACTGCTCCACGCGCCCGCCCAGCGTAGTGGCCAGCGGCCCTGGCTGCCGCTCAACATTCAGTGCATTGTGTTCGTCTTTCATCCCCGAGCGCGGACCCATCAGCAAGTGCCCACCTTGCCGCACATATTCGGTCAGTCGTTCGGCCAATGTTGCGGAAATCACGTTCAGACTCGGCACCAACACCAACTTGTAGCCATCGAGCGGAGCATCCGCGTCCACGACGTCCACCGTCAGCCGCTCCGCGCGCAGCGGCCGATAGTACCCCAGCAGCACTTCGAGCTGGTCGTATGCGCTATTGTGCAACTGGAAGTCGATCGCCCACCGGCCATCGTAGCTATGCAGCAGCGCCACCTGTGCGGCCGGAACCGTTCCGGCCAGCGCCGCCGAGGCCTTCTCGAATTCCTGCCCCTCTTCACGCACTTCTTCATAGATCGGCAGCGGCTCACCATCCGGCCCCACAAGCGCTCCGTGATACTGTTCCTGCCCGTTCAGTGCGCTCCGCCACTGCCAATAGAGCACCGCGTCGGCTCCGTGCCCGATCGCCTGCCATGCCATAGCGCGCGTCTCGCCACGGTCCAGCATCGTATTCACCGGAGCCCAGTTCACCACGCCCGGCTGCGTCTCCATCACCCAGAAATTGGCTCGCTTCCATCCCCGCACAAAGTCGTGCATAAAAGCATTGCGCGCGGCGTTCAAGTGTCCCTGTCCCACGTAGTCGTCCCACGCGGCAACGTCCAGATCGCGGTTGATCAGATAATGATCGAAGTTGTCCGACCAGCCCAACCCGCCCAGGTTCGTCGTAATGAACTGCCGCGGATCGGCGTATTTGTGGATCGCCTCAATCTGTGCCTGCTGGAAGCCACGCCACGTGTCGCCCACAAAATGCCGGTGCTCCAGCAGAAGCCCGGGATTGCCGCCGCCCGTTGGCAGCGGAATCTCGTCCCAACGGTCATAAGTCTGGCTCCAATACGCTGTCGCCCAGTCGCGGTTCAGCGCTTCCAGCGTGCCATACCTCCGCTCCAGCCAGGCCTGGAACGCGCGCCGCGTCTCCGGGTCGAATGACTCGTCCGCGTACTCGTTGCCAATCTGCCAGCCGATCACGTTCCGGTCGTGGCCGAAACGCCGGGCCAGCTCCCCGGCAATCTCAGAACAAAAGACTCGGTAGCGAGGGTTCGCATAGTTGAACTGCCGCCGCCCTCCGTGTTCCGCAACGCGGCCCGTGGCATCCACGCGCAGAGTCTCCGGATAGACCCGTGTCAGCCATGCCGGCGGCGCATCGGTCGGCGTTCCCAGCACGACCGCGATATGGTGCTTCTCGGCCAGACGGATGGCCCGCTCCAGCCAGTCCAGCTCATAGCGGCCCTCTGCCGGCTCCATCGTGCTCCAGGCAAACTCACCCACCCGCACTACGTGCAGATGCGCCTCTTCCATCAGCCGTAAGTCGCTTTCCCACCGCGCCTCCGGCCACTGCTCCGGGTACCATGCGGCGCCCAACAGCAGCGAGGACACAGGTTGCGCCGCCGCTGGACTGAGTCCGGCCAAGATTGCCACCAGCAGACAGTACAATCCCCATACGCCCCTGCGGCACATGGGCGATACTCGTCTTTTCATTCCTTCGTTACTCCGTTCCCCGCTGTGATTGTCATCCCGGAGCCACTTCTATCACACCCTGCCCCATAAACGCTTCCCCTTTCCTGCTGGTTCCTCCCGGCCGGCTTGCAAGTGCCCCATCCATCAATTGTTGCTCATGCATATATCGCTGTTCAGGCTCTGCGATTGCAGAATTCGATTCCATATCGCGGAACACTCCGAACCTTGCATTACTTCCTCGCCACTTCGTCCCATATCCGCTATCGTTGAAAAGCTGTTAGCAGCCGGCGTGCTACTCTCGGTTAGTTTTTTGCACCGAATCAATGGCTGGATTCACCGGTGTGCGGAAAGGCACAAGACTTTGGCTTCGATAACATCCCCCACCCTGGCTCTCATTCACACTAGTCCAACGCTTACTCCTCTTTTTACCGAACTCTGTCACGAGCACATTTCCCAGGCGCACATCTTCCACATGGTTGATGAAAGCCTGATCCAGGACACGATACGCGCCGGCGAACTGCGCAAGATCACCATGCGTCGCGTGGTGCAACTGATCGCCTCGGCCGTTGATGCCGGCGCCGACGCCGTGCTCGTTACCTGCTCTTCCATCGGCCCGGCCGTCACCTTGGCCAAGCAGTTGTTTGACATTCCCGTACTGCGTATCGATGAGGCCATGGCTGAGGTCGCCGTCCGCCAGGCGCTCACCATCGGTGTTCTGGCCACACTTCGTACCACCCTCGATCCCACGACGGCTCTGCTGCGTAGCAAGGCGGCGGATGCCGGACGTACGGTCGAATTGGTAGAGTGCTTGTGTGAAGATGCTTTTCCGGCTGTCATGTCGGGCGATACAGAGACCCACGACCGCATCCTGCGCAAGGCTCTGCTCGAGGATCTCAAGGATGTGGAGGTAATCGTTCTGGCGCAGGCCTCGATGGCTCGCGTCGTGGCGACTCTTCCCAAAGACGCGCTACGGGCTCCCGTGCTTTCCAGCCCCGAGTTAGCCGTCTTGCAAGCCCGCCAACTGCTGTTGAAAGGACCCCTGCCGGAGAGGACGCGCGTTTGAAGCAACGCCACAAAGTGCTGGGCCTGCTGGGCGTTCTATCCGCCCTCACGTTCCTCGATCGCATGGCCATCGCCGTGGCCGGCCCCCGCATCCAGATGGACCTGCACATCCAGCCCCACTACTGGGGATGGGTGCTCAGCGCTTATGTCTTTGCCAACGGCGTTTTTGAAATTCCCTTCGGAGCTTTCGGCGACAAAAATGGCCAGCGCCGCATTCTGCCGCGTATCGTCGCCTGGTGGTCCAGCTTCAATGTGCTGACTGCCCAGTGCCGTTCTTTCTGGCAGCTCTGTACGGTTCGCTTCTTTTTCGGACTCGGTGCTGCGGGCGCTTATCCCAACTGCGCCGGGGTGATTGCCCGCTGGTTTCCACCCGGCGAACGTGCACGCAGCCAAGGCGTCGTCTGGGCCGCGAGCCGTCTCGGCGGAGCGCTGGCGCCGCTCCTGATCGTTCCTCTCCAGCAGCTTTTCGGTTGGCGGCCGGTCTTTGCCCTGCTCGGCATTGTTGGTTTCTGCTGGGCCATCACCTGGCGTACCTGGTTCCGTAACCGTCCGGAAGAAATGCCCGGCATTACGCCCGAGGAGATCGCCGAAATCGGTGCGGACAACTCCGTGCATGACCATGGACCCATTCCCTGGCGGCACATGGCCCGCTCCCGATCCCTATGGCTCATCGTCATAGCCTATGGCTGCTACGCCTGCGGAAGCTGGTTCTATTTTTCCTGGTTTCCTACATGGCTGGTTCACAGTGCTGGACTGTCCATGAACGGCGTAGTGCTGGTATCTCTTCCATTCCTTGTCGGTCTTGTCGGCAACCTCGTGGGAGGCGTCCTCGGCGACTGGCTTACTTCCCGCTGGGGTGCGCGTCTAGCTCTACGCATCATCCCAGGCGTTTGTCTTCTTTTCACCGCGCTTGTGCTCGTCGCCATGGCTGTCTTACATGGCAGGTTAGTTGTCATTGCCCTCTCCTGCCTTGGCTTTGGACTCATGGACCTGATGCTTCCCTCGGCCTGGGCGCTCTGTGTTGCTATCGGCGGCCGTTTCAGCGGCACAGCCACGGCCATGATGAACACCGCCGGCCAAGCGGGCGGTGTCCTGTGCACGGTACTGTTCGGCTACATTGTCCACGTCACCGGCAGCTACAACCGGCCGCTCTGGTTCATCGCCGCCATGGTGTTAGTCAGCGCCGTAATCTTTTCATGCATCGATTGCACCCGAGGTCTGGACACCACCGCAATGGCAGAATCATCTCCAACAAGCAAGAACCAGGATGCCAATGCGCCGGTTTACCGGCCGTCCCGCACCTGAGCAAAAAAGTCTTCCGGCCCGATCTGTCCCCCCTTCAGCACCAGTTCCAGCCCGTCGAGCGGCGAGCCATGCGCGTGGCCCTTGCACAGCGGCGCGCCCGGCGTCAGTGGAGCCGCGAAGGTCAGCGCTTTCAAGCCCAATTGCTTTACCGCATGCGTTGAGGTATCTCCGCCGGCAATCAGCACCCGTCGAACCCCCGATCGCAGCAGAAGGCTGTGCAGCCGATCGCCCAACATCGCGCTGAACTCCTCTCCATATGCCTTTCCGGGGCTCTGCGGTCCCAGAGCCGTATACAGCACTACGCTTTGCCCGCACCCGAGCGCCTCCTGAACTCCCCGTTGCACCTTCTCCCACACCGCACCGGGTTGCAGGCACCACGCTCCGAATCCCTGCCGCTTCGCCTGCCGAATTTGCCGGGCCGTCACCGGCGAGCAACTTCCGCTCAACACCACCAACCGATTCACTGCCGGCGGCCGCTCCAACGTTGGCGGCTCTCCGATCAAACCTGTGCGGCGCCAGTGCTGCAACAGTCCGTAGGTCAGTCCTGAACTGCCCACAGCGAAGACAGGACGCCTGCGCGCCCGCTCGTATAAAAGCCGTCCGGTTTCGGTCAACGTTGCCTCATCCACGCCGTCGAACACAACTACACTGGCGCCGTTGGCGATCTCCGTCTGCAAACGCTTCCCGGCCTTTCCTGCCTGGAATGCAGCCAGATCCACCAGCCCAATGCGCAACTGCGTTTGCCTCCCCAGGTGCAGCCGCAGGTCCGCTTCGTTCATCGGAGTGACCGGGTGCTGCCGCATCGTCGGGTGCCGGTCGATCCGGTACACCTCTGCCCCGTCGGCAGCGAACAGGTTCCCGAAGGCCACCCAGCGGCCCAGGTGCGGCGCACCCACAAT
>Ga0255354_1000855_pt1 | contig 18531 bp, 14 predicted proteins | sample HBST50metaG_FD_189942 | JGI IMG/M metagenome (GOLD analysis project Ga0255354, IMG submission 189942) | Peat soil microbial communities from Stordalen Mire, Sweden - H.B.S.T50 | ecosystem: Environmental > Terrestrial > Soil > Wetlands > Peat | place: Sweden: Norrbotten County, Stordalen Mire...
CAATCGCTTCCGCAAATTGCTGGTGAGTTTCGAGAAAACCAAAGCCAGCTACGTCGCGCTACTCTCTTTGGCCGCAGCCATGATCTGTTGGAGGCAAACAATAGTTATTCACGGATAAGTTCTTAGTTTTAGCCGCATGAATTCTACCCAAAACCCTGAATCTTCCTGCCCATCAATCTGGCCTGCCCCAGGGCAATCGCATGAATTTCATCTTGATGACCAATTGGCCGTTTTCCGCCGCCCCTACGGGGCTCACTGGCTATTGTTGGCCCCTTTCCCCACGCTGAAGCGCGGGGCTAACCAACCCTGCGCCTCCGGCGCGATAGAAATCAGGACGAGTCAGGTCAAAAACCAAGATTCATGCGATTGTCCTGTGGCCTGCACCCTCTGCCAGACTTATGAGAGGCCAATTGGAATATAATTCGAGCGAGAAAAGTTTCGGTTGCGAGACGCCATGAACCGGCATTCGCAACTGAGGAGGCTGTTATGTTGAAGCCGATATTGTTCGCTTCCGCAGTTGTATTATTTGGAATTACCGCTTCATCCACTCCTGGGCCCACCCCTCAGGATGCCACCCCGGCCCATGCATCGGGCCAGAAGAATTCAGCTAAAACCGACAAGGCGCTGGCGCGCGCAAAGGACATTTATAACGTGGACTGCGCCATCTGCCACGGGACCACCGGCGATGGCAAGACGGACCTGGCCAAGGATATGCAGATGACGCTCAAGGATTGGACCGATCCGGCAGCGCTGGCCTCCGTGTCGGATGCGGATCTGATCAAAGTCATCCGCGCCGGCAACGACAAGATGCCTCCTGAGCCGGAGGGCCGCGCAAAGGACGACGATGTGAAGGGCCTCGTTCTTTACATTCGCAGCATGGCTGGCAAGCAGCCTGCCGCCGCGCCTGCCGCACCGACAGCGCCGCCCGCGAGCAACTAGAAGCTACTCACGCAGGTTTCTGACCGCATGAATTCGTTTCTTTTGCGTTTGTGCTATCCCACCCTTTCGCCAGAAAAAAGGCGAAAGGATGGGGCACGGAAGGTTTTTCAAGCGGTCGCGGAAGCGGGGTTTGTCATCTAATTTCCTCCGCGCGGAATTCGATTACGGATTCTAGAACCGGAGCCTCAACCCAAACTGAATCTGCCGTTCGCGGTAGAAGTTGGTCGCGTTGATGTTTAGAGGTTGGCCGAATGCTGAGCTGAGGCCGGTCTTCGCGTTTACTTTGAGGCCGGTGAGAAAGTTCAGCCTGGGCTGCGTTCCCGGCGTGCCGAGTGTTGTTGGCGGGCTGCCGGATTCGATGGTATAGCCGGTCGTCTCCAACTCGGTCACGTTCTGGTGATTGAAGAGGTTGAAGCTCTCGGCCAGCAACTCCAACTGGCGCATATTCCTCAGGTCAAAACGCCTGCCCAGCCGCAGGTCGGCCTTCCATGTTGCCGGATAGCGGTAGGTGTTGCGGCCTATGTTGTAGGAATGACCGTCGCTGCCGAAGCCGTAGACGCGGTTGTCGCCGCCCGAGCCGTTCATTCCCGGCCCGAGCCCTGCGATGGCCGCGCCGGTGGTTGCGTCGAATTCCTCCGGCAGCGAGCCGCTGGTGCGCATGGTGTAAGGCAAGCCGCTGCGATATTGTCCAACTCCCGATAGCATCCAACCGTTCCCCAATTTTCCGGCTCGTCCGCGCAGCTTCCACGGCGCTTTATAGATCGCCATTGCGCCGGCCGAGTGGCGCATGTCCAGATTGCTTGTCCCGTACTCCTGGCTGAAATCGGCCGGGTCGAGCACATCGTTTCCTGCCGCTTGCGCGCTCTCGTTGGGGTTCCAGTCCATGGCGTGCGCGTAGGTGTAATGGGCGTGCAGGCTCATCCCGCGCCAGCCATAGCGCTCCACCCTGAGCATCGCCGCCTCGTAGGTCGAGTTGGCCCGGCTCATCATCTGAGTAATCTGCTGGTAGTTCGGGTTGATCCGCCCGGCAACTCCGGTTTCCGTTGGCCCTGAAGCGTAAAAAGGAACTGTGATCTGCGCGGCTTTGATGGGGCCCTGGCCCGTGTTGCCGCACACGCCATTGTTGAGGCCCGTGGGAGTCTGGTCGCACACGTTGTATGTGATGGTTTGTGTTGTCGTCGGCAGGTCGAGATTGGTGTCGATGGAAATTGGCAGCCGGCGGCCCAGGCTCACCATTGCGCTCGCGGTCACCTCTACGTGGCCGGGCAGCGTCTCTTCCACGGCCGCGATGCCCTGGTGAATCTCCGGGTTGCGGAAGCCGGGCGCAAATTCCGCCGCTCCCGGCTCAACCACGCTCCCGGGGCCCGGTGGCCGCAGCACGTAAGGAAACGGCGGAGCGCCGCCGGAGTTCAGGTTGTCCGTGGGCCGCATGAAGAAGTTCAGGTCTCCATTCAATGAGCCGGTCTGAGTCAGAGCTGTCTCTACCGTCAGGTTCTCTGTGCGCCCAAAGTACATTCCGTAGCCCAGCCGCAAGACCGGCCAGAGCGTTTTGCCGTTGCCCACGGCCACGCTCACGCGCGGACCCCATTGATTGCCCAGGCTGGGCAGCTTTCCGGTCAGCGGCAGATCCGCGTTCTGGAGCGCAGTCAGCGGCGGCGGCAACTGCTCCCGCTCCCAGCGCAACCCGCCGGAGACAACGAGCAGCTTGCTCACCTGCCACTGAGCCGTGGCGAACCCCGCCCAATCGTTGGTGCTCAGACGCCAGTTGGAGGGGCCTATGGTCTGCGAGTAGTAAGAGTAGCAGGGCAAGTTGCCCAGCCCGCGCAGATTGCCCGCCGAGTCGCGCCACGCCTTGCCGGTCGCGTCGCAGTTTTGCTGGTTATAGGGGTTCAGCGCGCCGGTCAGCCCAAACTTGCCGAAGACCAGCGCATCGGAGGCGAAGTTTTCCACACTGGAGTAGTAGTAGGTTCCGGTTTGGTTGCGCAACAGGCTCGTGGCATCCGTGTTGTGGCTCATCTCGAAGCCAGCCCTCACCAGCAGCTTGCCGCGTACCCAGTCCACAGACTCTTGCGCGTGGTAGAGGTGCTCATCCGGATAGCTGCCCTGCCCGAAGCGTGACGGATTGCCAATGGTAAAGCCATAGCTAGAGTCCACAATGATCTGCGGCAACTGCCCCCATGCATTCCCGGCAAGAAAGGTCTGCTCATAAGCCAATGGAGTCTCCGGCCGTGCCTCTTGAATGGCGCGCCCAGCCGAGACCTGCGTCACAGCCAGCAGGTTGGGGGTGACGAAAGCTTCCCAGCGGCCCAGCAGCCACTCTTCGCATGCCGTGCTCGACCCAAAGCTGCGGTTGCCATAGGTTTCTGAAACCCTGGTCAGCCCTCCGCCCGGCGCGTTCCATCGTGCGCCGGTGCCCTCCAGCGTCAAGCGATGCCGCTCGGCCGCCTGCCAATCGAGCCGCCCAAAGCCGGTCCACTGCGTCGCCGTGCGCGGAGCGGGACCAAGCAGCCCACCGAGTGTCTCCAATAGCGCGGAGTAGCCCGCCAACCCCTCGGCCACAGGATTCGCGCTGCTTAACCCCAGCCGCGCACTCAGCACTTGCATCTGGTCGTTCGCGGGCTGGGCAAAGAACACGGACGGAATCTTCACCGTCGCCAATCCGGGATCGTTGCGGTTATAGCTGTCGAGAGCCGCGAACCAGAAGAGCTTGTTGCGGCGAATCCGGCTTCCCATGCCGATGCCCCAGGTGGTTTCCCGATCCGGAGGAGTGTAGGACTCCGGCGTGAAAACAGGGACCGCAGTCCCGGTGGCCGGCGACGTCTCTTTCACCCATTGGCTGAAAGGGTTCTGCGCGCCCCATGCGCTCTGGCGGTCGAAGAGAAATCCCTGGCCATGCAGCTCATTGGCGCCGCTCTGGGTTTCCACGTTCATGCGCCCTCCCGAGGCCCTATCTGCCGCGGCCTCCACGTTGCCGGCCTCTGTCTCGACCGTGCGGATCGCCGCCTCGCTCACGGCAAGTCCATGTCCTCCAGCCCAGGCCTGCGCCATTCCTGCAGGTCCGTTGCCGTTCTGCCCCAGCGGTCCCCGCCCAGACGAACTTTGCCCTGATCCGCCGGTTGAGCCAAAGGCGAGCCCCCGGCCTGCTCCGTCCACCGCGACATTGGCTGGCTCACTTGCGCCTCGCAGTGAAATCTGGCCCTGCCCAGCTGCAGGGGTCGTGGATGCGGGCGTATTGTCCAGCACAAAATCCTGCCAGCGGCGCCCGCTCACCGGCAGCGCCTGCAATTCGGCAGCACTCATCTTTGTCGTCGATGCCAAAGTGGCGGGACTGCTCTCCTGAGAAGCTTTCCGCTCAGGCACAGACGAAGTCGGCGCAAGCTGAACCGCTGTCTGTGGTGCTGCCGTTGCTGGCGCGGTCGGGAGCGGTAATGCCTGGACTGTCGCGCTTGTTGCGGATGCACGGGCTGCGGAAAAACTCCGATTGTCTGGCAAACTTGGAGAAATACATCCCGCAGGGGCTAAAGCCCGCGTTGATTTTGCGGCATTTACGGCACGACTAAAGTCATGCCCTGACACAATGCGGCCTTTTGAAACGGCTTGTACGAGCTTTTCCGCAGTCTGTGTAGCAGAGCCTGCCTTGAGTTTGCCGAGGGGGCCTGATTCTGGGACCTGGGAATCATTCGCGCCAACGCGCGCCGAAGCCTCAACCGTCGATGGTGCAGGACTTTCCAGACTTCGTCCGGACAACGGCAGCGTCCACAACGGTTCCGCTGCCAGGGCGGCTTCTGTCACCGGCAGAGCTTCCGGCTCAGGTCCCGGCAGGCTCCTCTTGCATAACGCCGCCAGAATGGCCTCACGCGGAAGCGGCGCTATCGCCGCCTGCACGTGCGCCTCGTAACCGGCAGCCACCGCAATGCCTTCCAGATGGCCGCGCCCCAGTTGCGGACTTTCGGACTCCAGCGCGTACTCGCCTGGTTCCAGCCCGGTAAAGCGGTAGCTCCCATTTTTTGTTGTGATGGTGCGCGTTTCTGCGCCTGTGGCCTGGTTGCGCGCCACGACAGGAACGCCGCCCAGAGGATTCGAGTGCAGGCCGGTCAGTTTGCCGGTCAACGAACCGGTCAGCGGGGAACCGCTCAGTGAGCCGGGCAGATTGGCCTGCTCCGCGCCACCTTCAAACGACTGAGTCCGGGCTGATTGAGCAAGACACACCATCACCGCGCCCGTCAACAGCGCGGCCACCGCGAGCGTCTTCGTCCAATTGCGCACAACCCCTGCCATCGAGCCCCCTGCTCGCGGCAGACCCTGGGGAAAGCTTCTTTACTCTGCAACTCCGGCCGGCTCTTGCGGCGGGTCCGGATGGGGCACGGTCTTCCGGCCAATTCGAGACAGAATTCTCCCGGCTTTGGCGGTTCTAATTACCCCAACAGTTACGTTTCAAGCGATTCTATGCCCTTCTCCGGTAAACTGAAAAGACGGCATCTTGGGTTTGGCCTTCTCTGTAGGTAATCGGGCATAATTCCCTGATCGCTGACCCCTGATCCCTGAACCCTGGTTTCCTATGTTCATTGATGAAGCAAAAATTCGTGTCAAGGCCGGCGACGGCGGCAACGGCTGCATGGCCTTCCGGCGCGAGAAGTTCGTGCCCCGCGGCGGGCCTTCGGGCGGCGATGGCGGCCACGGCGGCGATGTCGTCATGGTCAGCTCGCAGCGCCACAACACTCTGATCCATTTCCGCTATAACCCGGAGCACAAGGGGCAGCGCGGCGAACACGGCCTGGGCTCCAACTGCTCCGGCCTGGACGGTAAGGACGTTGTCCTGCAAGTCCCCGTCGGCACATCCCTTTACGATCAGGAAACTGGCGAACTGGTCCACGACTTTGAGGAGCCTGACGAACGCGTCATCATCGCCAAGGGCGGCCGCGGCGGGCGCGGCAATCAGCACTTCGCCACCAGCACCCATCAGGCTCCGCGCGAACACGAGCTTGGCCGGAAGGGCGAAGAACGCCTCTATCGGCTGGAACTGAAACTCCTGGCCGATGTCGGCCTGGTCGGCTACCCCAACGCAGGCAAGTCCACGCTCATCTCCCGCATCTCCGCCGCGCGGCCCAAGATTGCCGACTACCCATTCACCACGCTCGAACCCAACCTGGGCGTGGTCACGGTCGGCGAGGAGCCGGATCTGGAATCCTTCGTCGTCGCCGACATGCCCGGCCTCATCGAAGGCGCGCACCTCGGTTCCGGCCTCGGCGTCCAGTTTCTCCGCCACATCGAGCGCACACGCCTGCTCGTCCATCTGGTCGATGTTTCTGATGCGAGTGGCCGTCCTGATCCCGTGGAAGACTTCAAGGTCATCAACCAGGAGTTGGCCAGCTTTACAAGCAAAGCGACAAAGAGCGAGCCCGATCCTTTTTCCGGCGACGCCGAGGAGCCTGCCCAGCCCATCCATCCGCTGGCCGGCAAAACCATGATCGTCTGCGCCACCAAGATCGATAGCGCCAACCCCGAGAAGCTCAAGAAGCTCACGGCCCACGTAAAGCGCCGCAAGCTGGAGTTCCACGCCATCTCCGCCGTCACCGGCCAGGGCATTGACGAACTGAAGTGGTCCCTCGCCCGCCATCTGCGGACTGCCCAGGGAGCAGAATAGGGCAAGAATGGCAACTAGTTGTAAGACCGTGTGATTTAGTAATTGAGCCTGGATATGCGCGGGCAAGGACGCCCGCACTACAGTCGGCCGGGAGGCCAGCGCTACTTTCTGTCATTACAAATTCAAGCGGTGACAGCACCAGGGGGTATCTCGACTAAGGCACCCGAAAGAAGACCGCGGGCGACACGTTGAACCGTCGGCTCAGCCGTGCGATATGGTCCCGGTTCAACTGGCGCTTGCCGGAGAGGACCAGCGAGACAGTGCTCTCGCTTCCCAACTCCGGGGCAATGTCGCGCTGCGTGAGCCCATTCCGCTCCAGCAGATACCGCAGCACATCGGCAGGCTCGGCCTGCGGCAACGGGTAGCGCTCTTGCTCGTAGCGCTCAACCAGCAGAGTCATCAGTTCGACGGCCTCTTCTTCGTCTGCCGTGGGATCGGTCTTGGCAGTCAGCGTAAAGAGAGCATCGGTATACTCTGTCAGCTCCTCATCTGAGTGAATCAGCCGAGGAGCTCCCTGCCGGATCATCTCGCTCGGATTTGCAAGCGCTGTACTCATCGTTTGATCCCCTTGTCCCAGTTAGCCCGGTTGTCGTATTGGCGATGCGTCAGAAAAGACCGAATGTAGATGTGGCCCAATGTGATCTGGCCTTCCTTTTCGCGTGCGTAGTGAATGATGGTAACCAGCCGGTAGCGGTTCTGCCGGATATTGAAGATCACATATCCGTCCACATCATCGGCATCTTTGAAAACCTGCTGCACTTCAACAAAGTTTCGCCACCGCGCCTCGACCGCTATCCCGTACCAGGCCCGAATCTCTCTGGCGGCTTCCGGATACTGTTTTTCGGCCTCGACCAGGTGCTTGCGTGTGACTACGTGCATTGAGGCCTTCCCAAAACGTTCCGAACAGAAAATCTCTAAGCATCCGTTGCTACACTCTCAAGATACTTTGCAAAATGCAAAGTTGTCAAGCGCCTGGGGATTACTGCGGCATGAGCTGACAACAAGGGCCGCACCCCAATGGGATGCGGCCCTTCATGTTTCTTGCGTTGGTTGACCGTCTAGAACGGGTTCAGCTTGGAGACGCCCTTCTTCTTTTTCTTCTTGCTCGAGGATTCGTCGTTCAGATCAGCCTTGGGCTTCTTATGCTTGCCATTCGTAAGAGCCGACTCAGCCGGTGTCGTGCCGGACTTGTAGACATCGTTGACCTGGTCGGGAGCCTCAGCCGGCTTCTCGGAGGCGGGGATAACCGGGTTCGCGGGGCCAACCGGCTTGACTACGGCGTTGGGGTCAGCATTGGGTGCGCTCACCACCTGGACGCCTACGCCTGTGCCGCCCGCTGGCGCCTCAAGCTGCAAAGGCGCCTGGGAGGGCTGATCGCTGCGTGGCGGCTCATTGGGGCCAGTGGGCGTAACCGCTCCGGCCGGAGCAGCAGGCCTTCCGGCATTGACGGCGGCGTTGAAGATCGCCAAGTTCTGCTTAGTCACATCGGGCGCGAGAGTGCGTTTGGGGTCTTCAAGACTGGGCTCGCCCACATGCACCGCTTCAACCACCGAAGGTCCATGCTTGATGATGTCAAAGGTTTTGTCGGTAAAGCGCAAGGGCTGGCGGCTGCGCTCTTCCGCATCGTTCTCGGCAATCGCTTCCTGGGTAGGCTCGGGAACGGGGCGGTTCATGGCCACCAACCGGTCGCGGGCATCTTCTACGTGGGGAGCCATGGGATAGCGCGTGATCACTTTAGCGTAAGCCTCGGCAGCCCGGTCCTGATAGACCGCGCGCAGCCGCTCCCTGATCGCACTGGGAATGTGAGGCGCAATCTGAACCGCGTGGGCTTCACCGGCATAGGCATCGCCGATGCCCAGCAGAGCCTGATCGCTCTTGGAGTAAAGCGGGTATGTGTCTACCACCGTGTCGAGGCGGGCAATGGCGGCTGCGAAGTTCTCCCGGCTGTCATAATAAAGCCCGATCTGAGTTTCGCGCTCGGCCAGAACCTCCTGCACGTCGCGCAGCTTCTGCTTGGCGCGGGGCACCAGCGACGAATCAGGGAACATATTGATCATCGCCCGGTATTCCTGCTCGGCGCGGTCCGCATTGGTATAGTCGCGGTCCGGCTTTTCCATCTGCTGGTAGTAGATGTCGGCCACCTTCATCTGCGCTTCGGCGGCTTCCGGAGCGTTGGGGAAGAAGGTGATGAAATCCTTGTATTCGGCTTCGGCCTGGGTCAAGGCCGCGGTGCCGCCTTCCTTGAACCAACTGTCGCCCACTGCCAACTTGGCGCGCATCCGGTATTCGGAGTCAGGATAGGTGTTCAGCATGGTCTGCAGGTCAAGCCGCGCCACGTCGAAGCGGCCCTTCTTCAGGGCGATCATCGCCTTGTCGAAGAGCTCCTTGTCTGGCTGCCTGGAATTCACGCTGGCCAGCGGGTTGGCGCTCAGATCCTCATGCTTCTTGTGTTTGGGCTTCTTTTCCCTGGCTTGGACCGAAACCGTGCCCAGCACCAAAACCGCCAATGTTACCGCGGCAATTTTCCTCGTCAACCGGTTCATACCACCTCATTGCGGCCGCGGATTGTCTTGAGGCCGCAAGCCAAATCCCCAATAATCTCAGAATGTTACCCGTCTATTCGCCCGCAGCCTTGCGAGCTGCAGCCAGCAGCGCGCGTGCATCGGCTTCCGGTTGACCTGCGCCGAAAACGGCGTTGCCGGCCACCAGAAGCTCCGCTCCTGCTTGGACGATGCGAACTACCGTGTCGTGAGCCACGCCGCCGTCCACTTCAATTCTAAATGCCAGCCCCAGTTCCTTGCGCAACTGGACCAGCCGCCGGATCTTGTCCAGCGAGAATTCAATGAATTTCTGCCCGCCAAAGCCCGGATTCACGCTCATCACCAGCACATGGTGAACCATGGGCAAAATCTCGTGAAGCAGTTCGACGCTGGTGGCCGGATTTACCACCACACCCGGCTTCATGCCATGGCTGGCAACCAGCTCCAGAGAGCGATGCAGATGCCGGCAGGCCTCGTAGTGGACGCTCACCCAGTCGGCCCCGGCCCCGGCAAAGGCCGGGATAAATTCGTCCGGGTTCTCGATCATCAGATGGCAATCGAGCGGCAGCTTGGTCACTTTGCGCAGGCTTGCAACCACCAGCGGCCCAATCGTAATGTTGGGCACAAAATGGCCGTCCATCACGTCCACGTGGATCACCGTCGCGCCGCCACGCTCGGCTGCGGCAACCTGGTCCGCCAGATGGGCGAAATCCGCCGAAAGTATCGATGGCAGCAACTCAACCATGATTTTTTTGAATGCTTCTCCTCGCAGGGTAAGTGTATCAGCGCGGAGCCGCGTCAGTCTGCGAGTACTGCATAAGGATGGGAGTTCAGTGTCTATTGAAAGTACAGGGGGATGGCTTCCCAGGCTGCGGATTGCCTGACCTGGGAAGCCGTGGAGTTAGTGGCGATCGTGATCATCGCGGAAGTGCGAGAAGACCCGATCGTAGCCGTGACGGAAGCCATCGCGGTAGTCGTCTTGGAACTCGCCGGGGACCGGGGGATGGCGGAACGTCCCCCAGGAATCGACGTTAGGCGGAAGCCGGCGATCAAAGTCTCTGTGACCGGCATCCAAGCCATCATGGAAGCCCCGGCGCTGAATGTCACGGAACTCCGGCGGAGGCGCATCCCAGGCACCACCGTTAGCTATCGCGCCCAAAATTTGAGCCCCTATGCCTGGGTGAGGAGGAGGAGGTGGTGGAACACTATCGCGGAAATGCGAGAAGGCCATGTTGTAGCCGCGGCGGAAGCCATCACGGTAGTCGTCTCGAAGTGGGAAAGGGACCGGGGGGTGACGGAACTCTCTTCTCTGCTCAAGGTTCGGTGGATAGTGGTTGTTAAAGTCGTTGTGCGCGGCTTCAAGGCCATCATGAAAGCCTTGGCGCTGAATGTCGTGGAACTCTGACGGAGGCGCATCCCAGCCACCGCGATCATGGTCGGGGCCGTTTGGGTCGTGCCAGTTCTGGGCCGTGAGCAAAACAGTCGTGCCCAGTGAAAGGGTAAGCGTTGTCACAGCGAGTCGAAAAAGCTTCATAGATGAATTCCTCCTGGCGCTCGGGGTTTCAGCTCCCCACCATCGATGAGGAGCATTTGAGAAATGCCCTGAACCTTGTTACGGAAGGTTCAGGACATGAATCTTCTAAAAAGTGGCTGAGTTACGATGTGGCAATAGGTTGGCGGATTACATCATCGAACCGTCAACCCGCTGCCACATGGCGTACCAAGGGCGAGTGCTCAACTAGTTCACTGACCGCATGAATTCGTACCTTGAGTTTAAGCTGTCCCAGGTCCCAAAATCGGGACCTGGGGCACCCAAGTTGGTACAACTTCATGCGGTCACAAATCTAGTACGAAACCGTGACGGCGATTGGATAGTCCGGGTAATTGCGGTCGTACAGATAGTACCCATCCCCGGTGTTGTCAAGATACACATCGTCGGTCTCGTACCAGTCCTGCCCCCAGCTTTCCGGCCACGGATCGACAATCGTGATCCAGTATCCGTCATATTGGAAGCGCGGCTGTCCACCGACGAAGACCAGGGGAAGACCGTAGATGCGGAAGAAGTGGTCGTGCCCGAAGAAGAGCCTGAAACGGGCGTCGGGAATCCGGTAGCCGTTATAGCCGCCGCGCTGGCCCCAGTTTTGATGTTCGTCCTTCCACGAACCGGCGCGAGACTGCCCAAAGCCTGAGTGCACCTGGTCCTGATGCTGCGGAACTCCGCTGAAGTGGACACCGCCGTTGGTAGGACCGTTGAACTGCACGCCGCCGTGATAGGCACCGCCATAGGTTGGTTGGTTCTGTTGCGGTCTTCCCTGGCGTTGCCCCTGTCCGCCGCCCGGCTGTTGACGTCCCTGCTGGGATTGCTGAGGCTGCGCATGTTGCGTTTGCTGCGCGGGCCGCGCCTGCTGCTGTTGCGGTGCTTGCTGCGCGGGACGTGCCGGTTGAGATTGCGGCGCCTGCCTCGGTTGGCCCTGGCCGTTTCCATGCTCATCATGCTGGGCCGTGGCGATGGCTGCGGCTCCGAAGAGTAAAGAGAAAATCGTTGCACTGATAACACTGACTTGTTTCATTTGGGGGAAGCTCCTTTTGAGTTTGGGTAGTGCGTTGACATCAACTGCTTCCAACTAAAGCAGGATAAACCTCCTATATGATGCGGCGCTGCTCTTCGAGCACCAGGTTTGATAATTATTGTTGAAATCCGTGGCAGTCAACGCCATGGCTCGCTAGATTTTGGGGCGGCTTCCAGCTTGCGCAGCAGAATACGGCCGCGGGCACGCATGGCCGGGGTTCCGGAGCGGGCGAGGATGCGGAGAAGATCCAGAACTTCGGGCAGTAAAGACGCGTCCTGGCGGGTCAACTCGGCAAGGCCCTGCATGGCGCAGGTCTTCACGATGGAGCTTTTGTCTTCAAGGCAGGTCCGCAGGATTGCGGCCACGCGCCGGCACTCAGAAATCGTCAAGGTAAGGCGCGGCAGCACGGGCGCCAGGCACCAGCGCAGCTTGTTCTCGGTGGATTCGGAGAGCAATCCGATCAGCGGCGCCTTCCATGAGCGTTGAAGCAGGACCAGAAGCGCATCCCGAACCGGATCAGGCTGCGAAGGCCGGCGCCGCGTGAGCTTTTCCAGCGCATCGGCAGCGCGCATGGCCACGGCAGGCTCCTCATCCCAAAGGCATTCGAGCAATTGAGGCGCTCGCTTCAGGTCCGCCCGAACAAGGTCGATGACTTCGGCCGTCCGGCCGCTGGAGATGCGGTGGCGGCCGGCGGCGAGCATCGAACGGATGGTCTTGCGCGTTGGCATGGGCTTTCTTTTCCCATCAGATTACTCTGCGTGGCTGCTGGCTCCGAGCATCTTTCCGGCCACTCGCCCTACGCCGCGCAGCATCGCCTTCACCGGCCAGTTGCCCTCGGCGTCCGGAAAGAAGATTTCGCCGGTGCGCTTTGCTTCGGGGCGGTAGTACCAGCGTTTGAGCAGCGCCAAATGGCCCTGGCGGAGCGTCGGCGATGGAATCTCGGGTAGGCCAGTCAGCGCGGCAAGTGCGGCTTCCATGCGGGATTCCAGCGTGCCCCGAGCAAGCTTCATCGGCATGTCGGCTTCCGAGCCTTGAACTTCCAAACCAGCAACATTACACGCGGCAGAAGAATCCGAGGCGGAGGGAGGCGGGGGTTTCAACCCCCGCATAAGTTCAGCAGAATCCAATAGGGCTTCAGCCCCGGAAGAAATCTTCTCTTCCGGCTCAACTTCCGGGCCGGGAGCTTCCAGAATCGGCTCAATTGCCATCGGATGCGCAAACAGCGAAGTCGAGCCGGATTGCTCGTTCTGGATTCTCATGCCCAACGTCGAAAAAACAGTCGGCCCGCTCAGTCGGCCATTCTCATAAAGGAAAACGGCAATCTCGCCGGGATTTGCCGAGGCTTGCAGAATGACCGCCCGAAGCTGCGAAAGCGGACGAACCAACTCGGGAGCCAGCGCCCTGACGCTCTCCACGCGAGCAACCTGCGCGTGCAGCGCCGCCGCAGCCTCGAATTCCAGTGCTGTCGAAGCTTCGTCACGCTGGGTGCGAAGCGTCACCAGCTTGCTCTCGCCGCGCGTAGCCAAAAACCGTTCGACCGCCGCAGCCTCTTCGCCGTAGCGCTCGTCGGTGCAGCCTTTGTAGCAGGGCGCGAGGCACATCTTCATCTCGGAGTAGACGCAGCCGGGAAAGCTCGGGTCGGGCGAGAGATCGAAAGTGCAACGGCGCAGCAAAAAGAGCTTGAGCGCCTCCTCGGCATAGCGCTCGGCAGTCGCACGCGATTGAAACGGCCCATAAGCCCAATCCGCCTCGCGCTGGCTGGGACGATTGGTGACCACGATGCGCGGGTAAGCGTTGCTGCCCAGGAAGCGTATAAAGGCGGGCCCGCCAAGGTGCATTCGCTCCAGGGATTTCGCGCCATAAATCTTCTCCAAAAGAGAAAACTGCGCAAGCAGGGATTCAAACTCCGAGCCGGTCAGCCGCCAGCGAATCTGACGAACGCGCCCGGCCAACTGCAAGCGCCGCGGATGCTTTGCCGAGGGCTGCAAGAGCCGCTCCAGCCGTCCGCACAAGTTCGGTGTGCGGCCAATATAAGGCTCCGCGTGCGCCTCCGCTCCCTGCCCCACAGACAAAGACCTGTCCGTGGGGACCCCGTCAAAATAAAGTGCGAAGACCGCCGCGCTCGTCGGCAACTGCGCCAGCGCGGCCTTTGCGTCAGCCGGGTCAAAGGCAATCTGCTGCATAACAATCTCGGAACTTTGCCTCGAACTCGCCATCCCACTTAAACTCCGATAACACGCGCGATGCGCAGCTAACTTGCTGACTCCTTAACTCCCCGCAATCGTCATTCCGTCAATCCGCAGAGTGGGCGAGGCCACTGAACCGCGAAACTCCAGATCGTTGCCAATGGCGGTCACATCGCGCAGCATCTCGGCCAGGTTGCCGGCGATGGTCACCTCCTCCACGGCGTGAGTCAGCACGCCATTCTCGATCCATAATCCGCTCGCGCCGCGCGAATAATCGCCCGTGACCACGTTGACGCCAAATCCGATCAAGCCTGTGACATAAAGCCCGGCTGGCACATCGGCGATGATCTGCTCCGCAGTCAGCAATCCCGGCTCCAGATAAAGGTTGCCGCAGCCGATTCCCGGCGCGCCGGCCAGACCGCGCGAGGCGTTGTGGGTAGACTTCATGCCCAGCTTACGCGCCGTATAAGTGTTGAGCAGATAGTTGCGCAGCACACCTGCTTCCACCACCACCGTGCGCCGCGAGGGAAGCCCCTCACCGTCGAATGGAGAAGTTCCAAAGCCGCCCATCCCCGTCGGCAGCAGCATCGTATTGTCGTCGATGATTGTGAGGCTCGGCGTGGCAATCTGTTCGCCCAGCTTTCCAGCCAGAAATGAAGCCCCGCGCCAGATTGAGTCGCCCGAAGCCGCTTCGAAGATTGACCCGATGAGCGACCGCGCCACCTCCGGCGCAAAGACAATCGGAACTCGCTGTGTGGGAACCCGGCGCGCCCCCAACCGGCGAAGCGCACGCCTCGCCGCCTCCTTGCCAATCGCCTCAGGCGAATCCAAATCCTTGAGCCTTCGCGCACTCGACCACCAGCCATCGCGCTGCATGGCGCCATTCGCATCCTTAGCCAGCGGCGCTGCTGAAACTCCCGCATAGCTCGAACGGTAACCGCCCACAAAGCCGCGCGAGTTGGCCATCGCCTTGCGCCCGGTGGCCGCGTCAAAGCTGCCGCCATCGGAGTTGGTGATGCGCTCATCGGCTTCAAGCGCCGCCGCTTCCGCTCTCCGCGCCCACTCAATCCGCTCCGGCCCCGGCAGCGAGTACACGTCTTCGTCGTAGAGATGCAGGTCGCTCGAAAGCGCGCCGAACTCCGCCGTCTCCGGCAGCCCGCTGAATGTGTCCTCTTCGGTCACTTTGGCCAGCGCCATCGCGCCGTCCACCAGTTGGCGAATTCCCTCCGCGGTCAGGTCGCTGGTCGAAGTCGAGGCCGAGCGCTTGCCAAGAAACACCCGCACACCCAGACCCCGAGAGCCGGACTCCTTCAGCGTCTCCACCTGGCCCATGCGCACGTTGACGCTGAATTCATCGCCCTCACGCGCCACGGCTTCGGCATCGCTTGCGCCGGCTTTCATGGCCTGCGCCACCACATCGGCGGCCAGGGATTCAAGATCGAGATTCGTCTGATCGGGTGGTGCGGAAACTTCGTCCATGGGTCAACAGTACGTGGCTTCAAGCCCTCTGCGCAACCGGGGCAAGATGAACAGAATCAAAGCGGGGGCAATGCGGCCTAGTACTACAGTTGTAGATCCCTTAAATCTCGGGAAATCGGCGCAGATCCGGGCCTGAAGGCCCCTCAAATGCCTCCTCATTCAGAGGGCTAAAGCCCTCTGCTCCCTCCGAAATCTTTGATCTACAACTGTAGTACTAGTCCAAAGGCTCGATCATCCGCCGGGTAATGGGCGAGGATAGGACGAGCATTGTGGTGGTCGTGACATAGGGCATGAGCTTTTTGATGGTATTTTCCAGAGCCTCGGAGGTGGGCACGCAGACTTTCAGCAGGAATGTGTCCTCTCCGGCGATGTGGTGACATTCATAGACTTCCGGCATCTCGCGGGCTACGGCAATGACGCGCGAGATAGCGTCGCCGATGACGCGGACGCGGATAAAGGCGCAAACGGGAAGTCCGACCTTTTGACGATCGATTTCGACACGGTATCCGGTGATAAGTCCCGCTTCTTCCATGCGGTGGACCCGCTCGATGACGGCCGGCGTGGAGAGACCAACACGTCGGCCCAACTCGGAAAAGTGAATGCGCGCGTCGTCCTGGAGCTCCGCCAGAATGTGCCAGCCGATGGGGTCGAGGAGTTTGGTATTTTCTAAGGTTTCTGCCATTTGCGACCTAATAGACTTCCGAAGATACACAAAAGTATCGCATAAATCGTATTCCTAACCGTTGTGCGCCTCAACTAGATTTCAGTATAGCGAAGTGTAGCTTCACTACTCGGCCATCTGGAATGCCGCTTGATCCACATGGACGCGATTTTGCCGGTCATTCCGGCTTACAGGAGCGTCAGACTTTATGCCAACATCGACTCAATACGAATTGCGTCTCGCCGGTCGCATGGCGCGGCTGGGCACCGAAACTGCTTTTGAAGTCCTGAACAAGGCCAAGGCGCTCGAAGCTCAGGGCAACAGCATCATTCACCTGGAAATCGGAGAGCCCGATTTTGATACGCCTTCCAATGTGGTGGAAGCGGCCGTGAATGCGCTGCACAAGGGTTGGACCCATTACGGTCCCTCCGCCGGCCTGCCCGCTCTGCGCCAGACCATCGCCGATTACATCAGCCGTACGCGTGGCATCACGGTCACGCCCGATGAAGTGGTGGTCGTTCCCGGCGGAAAGCCCATCATGTTCTACGCCATCCTGGCGCTGATCGATGAAGGCGATGAGGTCATCTATCCCAATCCTGGTTTCCCCATCTACGAGTCGATGATCAACTACATGGGCGGCAAAGCTGTTCCCATCCAACTGCGCGAAGAGCGCGATTTCACGCTGGACGTGAATGAGTTGCCCGCTCTCATCACCGATCGCACCAAGCTCATCATTCTCAATTCGCCGCAGAACCCGACGGGCGGCGTCATGCCGCGCAAAGACATTGAGCAGGTAGCCAAAATCATCGGCGACCGCAATATTCTCGTGCTCTCGGATGAAATCTACAGCCGCCTGCTCTTTGAAGGCGAGCATTTCTCCATCGCATCCGTGCCCGGCATGAAGGAGCGCACCATTATTCTCGATGGCTTCTCCAAGACATATGCCATGACCGGCTGGCGCATGGGCTACGGCGTCATGCGCGCGGATCTGGCGACGCACATCACCCGCCTGATGACCAACTCCAACTCCTGCACGGCCAGCTTTACGCAGGTCGCGGGCATCGAAGCTCTCACCGGAGATCAGAGCGCAGTGGGGAACATGTGCGCCGCATTCAAGCATCGCAGCGAAGTTTTTGTAGCCGGATTGAATAAGATCAAGGGCTTCAGTTGCCGCCAGCCCAAGGGCGCCTTCTACGTCTTCGCGAACATTACGAAGACAGGATGGAAGTCCAAGCCGCTGGCCGATGCGCTGCTGGAGCAAGCGGGAGTGGCCGGGCTTTCGGGCACGTCCTTCGGCAAATTCGGCGAAGGTTACCTGCGCTTCAGCGTGGCCAATTCTCTCGAAAATCTGCAACTGGCGCTCGAACGCATCGACAAGTGGACAAAGCAGAATCTCTAGGTAATTCGCCGGGTGCCCCATCCTCGCCACGTTTTTGTTCTTGTGGCTAGGGTGGAAACTCTCCCGGTCCGGTATGCATAATTTTTCGATAGCATTGTGCGCGCTTGATTTCCGCGCAAAGGAGCGGGCCATGGCCCTCATAGATTCAGCCACCGGTAAAGTAATCCGGGATTATTCGATTGAACAGCTCAAGGATGCCGCCAACCTGATGCGCGGCTATGACCTGGTCACGCTCTGCGCGGCCGGCTCGGGGCACGCTGGCGGCACGCTCTCCATCATGGACATTACCGCTGCGCTCTACCTCCATGTCGCCCAGCACGATCCTAAGAATCCCAACTGGGCTGACCGCGACCGCATCCTCTGGTCCGCCGGCCACAAGGCTCCAGCCCTCTATGTCGGATTGGGCTTCGCTGGTTTCTGTGACATCGACGATGTGGTTACCCTGCGCAAGCTCCACTCGCGCTTTCAGGGCCACCCGCATTGGCTGAAGCTGCCCGGCGTCGAGGTCTCCTCGGGTTCGCTCGGGCAAGGCCTCAGCATCGCTGTCGGCATGGCGCTCTCTGCCAGGCTCGACGAGAAGAAGCACAAGATCTTCTGCCTGATGGGCGACGGCGAGCAGCAGGAGGGCCAGGTTTGGGAAGCCGCCATGGAAGCCGGACACTTCCATTTGGATAACATCATCGCCGTCATTGACGTTAATCGCCTGCAAATTGACGGCTGGGTAAAGGACGTGATGGAAGTCCAGCCGCTGGACCAGAAATACGCCGCCTTTGGCTGGGAAGTGCTCCACGCTGACGGCAACGACATGAGCCAATTGGTCGAAGCCTTCGCGAAGGCGCGCGCGGTTGTCGGCAAGCCTGTGGTCATTCTCGCCGACACCGTCAAAGGCAAGGGCGTCAGCTTCATGGAGAATGTTGCCGGCTGGCACGGCAAGCCGCCGAATCGCGAGGAACTGACCGCCTCCTTGAAGGAACTGGGCCTGACCGAACGCATTCCTGTCGAGATGCTGCTCAATAAGGCAGAGAGCTACCAGGCGGAGATGACCCGCGAGCTGGAAGCCAAAATGCCCAGGTTCTCCCGGAATTTCTGGTGGAACTCGGGCGACGCCATGAA
>Ga0255354_1000858_pt1 | contig 18497 bp, 13 predicted proteins | sample HBST50metaG_FD_189942 | JGI IMG/M metagenome (GOLD analysis project Ga0255354, IMG submission 189942) | Peat soil microbial communities from Stordalen Mire, Sweden - H.B.S.T50 | ecosystem: Environmental > Terrestrial > Soil > Wetlands > Peat | place: Sweden: Norrbotten County, Stordalen Mire...
CACTTCACCATGGTGTATCGTAGCCTGACCGCTGTTCGTGCAACCAGGGTCCCCGGGGAATACCATGTCCTGCGGCGAATTTGGGAAGATTGTGGATGTCTCGCCCAGAATAAAGCAGGCTACATCCTCGCCGTTATACTGGTGGTTGCGCAACGGGGTGTTGATGGAGTATCCCACACCGTAGTTGATTACTAAATCTTTGTTGAACTTCCAGGTATCCTGCCCATAGAAATAGTTCAAAAAGGCATCCGCCTGAATGATAGAGCCGGTTCCCTGGGCATAGGTCGCCGGCAGGCCCAACAAGAAATCAAGGGACGCATCGCCGGTGCTGTATGGGTTAGACGAGTTGCTGAACGTGTAAGCGCCGCTGTTGCTGGAATCGAATTTGTTGCTGACATTGAAGCGGCGCCCGTCATAGCCGAACTTCAGTGCGTGGCCGCCCAGAACCTTCGAAAAGTTGTCTTCGATCTGGTAATTCTGGTCGATGCGCGGTTGAGGTCCGTTGGTGCTGCCGCCCAGGCAGAAGTAGCTGCAAGTGGAACCTACACTTATATTAGGAACGGTTGAAGCCGATGGATCCTGCGGCGTAATGTCGGTGAAGCCTACGCTGGAAGGCTGTATGACCTGCTGTGGGTATACCGCCTTGTAGTTCATACGCGTCCAGTGGACACCGAAATCGTTCACTGCTGTTGAGCTGAATTGGCGGATGTAATCGAGGCTGTACTGCTGGTCGTGACTGGTGTTGGCATCACCGAAGCCCGGTACCGATGCGCCTGTGAATGGGATCGTTTCGGCCACGTTGGAGAAGAGATAGAGTCCAACAAAGCTAAACTGGTTCTTGGGGTCGGGGTTAAAATCGACGCGCCCATCATACTGGTAGTTAGTCTGGGTTACTGTCTCATTGAAGACGTACTGGTTGGTGCCGCTGTTGATCAGGGATGGTGGTATATATTGATTCACCAGCGCCTTTGAGACGGTATTGAACCCTGTGGTCGGGAAAACGCCCCCTTTGTCGTAGGCGCATTGAGCCCAGGTTTCTCCCGCGGTCGTGCAACCCGGGACAGAGATTGTCGAGGGGATGAAATTACCGAGATAATTACCCCAGCCTGGAATGATTTTGGTTACCGGATCAGGTATGTTCGTCGGGCGAGTGCCAATTACAGTCGGATTATTTACTGTGAAATCTCCGGCCATATTATTGGTCGTATACACCAAGGAATTAGTGTAGCCGCCCGTTTCTGGCGCGCGTTGCGGAGATGCCTGGAATGCGCCGAAAACGAACAACTTGTTCTTCAAGATCGGCAGGAAGGGAGCGACCGGGCCGCCCACCGTGCCGCCCACGATGTTCTGGTGGTAGGGGGAGACTGGGTTAGGTTTGGTGGGGTCCGTGCTCTTATCGATGAAGTTATTGGTGTTCAGGAAGGTGTCGCGATAGAACTCAAAAGCATCGCCATGGTACGTTTTGGTGCCTGATTTGATCGACGCGCTGACAATGCCGCCGGAGTTACGGTCATATTCCGCATTCAGCGGACCGTCAATCAGGTTGAACTCCCCGATCGCATCCAATATGGGAGTGAGAACAGTGGTGTTGAGTGCGATGTCATTGTCGTCGGCGCCGTTGATCAGGTACTCCGACTGCTGCGACTGAGAGCCGCTGACGGAGGCTCCGCCGAAGCGATCGCTCGACCCCTGTACACCGGGAAGGGTCAACTCCAAGCCGGTAAAGTTGCGGTTCATCAGCGGCAGTTGCACCATCTGTGTGGCGTCCACGATATTGCTGAACTCCATATCAGATGTATCCACCTGGACAGACGATGAGTTAACCTCCACTACCGTGGATACGGAACCAACCGACAGCCGGATCGGCTGCACGTATTCCTGGTCGATGTTCAGCACGATGCCTGTCGCGATAAAGCTACTGAATCCCTCATGCTTTGCGGAGACTTTGTACTGTCCAATCGGAAGTTGGGGGAACAGATAACCGCCATCGGCCCCGGTCAACGTTTCGTACTTGACGCCGGTTTCGATGTTCGTGGCTGTGATATGTACGCCGGGAACCACCGCATTTTCGGGGTCGGTGACAGTGCCCCGGATGCGGCCGTTGACGTTTGCGGCGGAAGCGCAAAGGCACGCAACTACGATGGTTGATACGATGACAACACTGCGCCAGAAAGACCAAGTTTGCGTCAGCACAGAAGCCGAACTTTGCAACCGGATAAATCGCATTGATTCCTCCAAAACTCCGTTGAAACCTGAAGTCCACCCAGGGACTCCCGAATTTGTTTCTCGTGCATCAGCTTTTCGGTGGGTTTTATAAAGTCTTCCCCAGGAAGGCGAGGCACCACATATCGCTAGACCTGCAGGTAGTGTGCCATTCTGGAAAAATGTACCAAAATAATTAGTTGTCATTGAAAATAAACAGGTTAACCGATCACAAGCAATTGTGCTCTAAATCACAATATATGAAAATATGTAGAGTTTTTCGCGAGAATACCAAAAATGGACATGGATCCCTTCCCCAGGGTATAGCGGCAGCAGAATGCGACACCATCAAGCCGCTGAACCGAAACGCCCCGTCAAACCAGCCTTCGTGTAGTAAAACCTCCACCAATAACGCCGTATTTGATATAGTCTTGCTCTTTTCGACATGAGATGCAGTGGTTCACAATCGTTCCTCTTCCTGGGAGTTACCTGACCCGATCTACTTCCGGGCCTTTTAGCCTTCTCTGCTCACCACCACGGCTTTTGACCGCAGCGGCCGAAGGTGGTTCGGAGCCTCCTCCTGCAAGACGACTCCGAGGGGCCTACCCTCATCGGCCACTCAGTTTCGCAAAACGAGTCGGCTGTCGCCGACTCGTTTTGCTCGTGGCGCGCTTAGAACTTCACCTTCAGGACTGCTTCAATGATGCGTCCGTTCGCCGCGGAGCCCTGGAAGTTTCCGTAGGGGCTGTTGGGCTGACCGACAGTCTCTGTAATCTTTCCGAAATGACCCGATCTCAAGCTGCCATACGGCCGGTCGAAGTTCGGGTGGTTGAAGAAGTTGATGGCCTCTGCGCCGAAGGAAAAGATTACGCCCTTTTCCGTGACGTGTATCTGCTTCGCGAGGGTGAGATCCGAGTCAAAGTAGCCGGGTCCCCGGAAGTTGTTACGGCTTTTGTTGAAACCGCCACCCCATGCCGTCTGCCACGGTATGTATGGCGTAACCGGAGTAGTCGTTGTGTCTAAAAACTGTCCCGCCGTGAATTGACTTTTTGTGTAACACGGTGAGTTCGGGTCCGGCCTGCCGCAGTTTCCGGTTCCAGCAATGTTCATTTGCGCCAGGGCACGGGCGCTAGCTGCATTGCCCAACAGCTTCGTGGAGATGTTCGTGTCGTACACGCTAAACGGTGTGCCTGACGTGCGCTGCACCGTACCGGATAATGTCCATCCGCCAAACACTTCGTTGAGGTTGGCATCGCGCGTCTTGAAAGGAAGTTCCCAGTAGAAGTTGGCCGTGAGCAAGCTTCTGATGTCCTGGTCGGCGCTCGCGTAGTTATACTTGCGAACGTTGTAAGGATCGATGGCCACGGTGAGCGAAGGATTGTTAAGGTTATTAAAAGGCTCAATGCCGCCTTCGTACAACTCGTCGAGAGTATGGCTCCAGGTATAGTTGAGGGTCCCGGTGAATCCCTTGGTGACCCGTTGTTTGATGCTACCGGTCAGGCCCGCGTAGTTCGCGATGCCGCCGTTGTCGTATTCGCGGATGTTGCCAAACCTGGGATCGGGCGCCGCTGAGGGCAGGTCCTCAAACGCGGCCGGGCAACCTGAGGTTTGATAACTCGCGGTTACTGCGCAATAGGCGTTCAGGCTACGGTTCTGGGTGAACAGATCGTAACCGTGGTTTCCGGCGTAGTTCACTGAGACTGCGGTCTTGACGCCAATAGAGTGCTCAATCTCGAGGTTCCACTTCACGTATTTGGGATTCACGACACGGGTCGCGAAGGCGACCATGCTCGGTGGCGAGAAGGTCGAACCCGCAGCTGCAACCGCTGTCTGGATTGTTGCCAGGGTACCGCCGGACGAGAAACCACCCTGCAGCGCCGTGTTGCTTGCGGAAGCCTGGGTAAACACGTTACCTGTTGCGGCCGGCGAAATTGGGCCGGAGTCAATGACGAAGGTTGCGACGTTGGGCAGGTTCGTAATGGCGCGGCTGGCCAATAATCCGGGATAAAGGTCAGCGAACAAGCCGATACCACCGCGAATGACAGTCTTTTCTCCAAACGGGGTCCAATCGAAACCACCGCGGGGACCCCATACGAGAGGTTCAAGCCCTTGGAATACCTGTTTGACCGCCTTGATGGAGGTGTTATAAGGCGTGGTAGCGCTGTGGTCCATGCTCTCGAAAGAAGTCGTTGGGCGAGAGAAGCAGTTTCTCTGGCATACCTCGTTCGAGTTGCTGTCAGCACGCAGAGCGAGGGTCACCTTGAGTTTATTGTTTATGCGCCATTCGTCCTGAATGTAGAGGCCCAGGCTGAAGGAAGCCACCGGGACTTCAGGAGCCTTGGAGAACGTCTGGGAAAAGTTGCCGCCATCAACCACTCCGCTCGTGAAGGACGTCATGCTGCCGTTGGCGGTCAGGCCCGTGAGGCCGGAGCTGCCGGAATAATCGCTGATATCCTCGCGACGGAAGTTTACGCCGGCCTTGATGCCATGACTTCCTTTGGTCCAGGTAAAGTCATCGACGAATTGATACTGCTCAACGACACGGCCCGATGGATAGGCTGAGAATCCAGTGGTAGTTCCAGTTCCGCCCAAGGTGGAAAACAGTCCATCGGAAAAGGCCCACGTACTGGGAAATACGGCCTCTGCGGCGGCGAGGTTGGGCGGGCCGAACTTGGCGACGTAGTGGAGGTCGGAGGCGATGAATTGGTTCACCATGTTGCCGTTTAGTATCCGGGTCCAGCTCGCCTGGGCTTCATTAGAAGGCTGCACGCTGTTGGCACTGAAGGCGCTGTTGAGGGCGTCCGTGCTGGTGGCCTGGATACCGCGATCGCCCTTGTAGCGGAAGTTGAGCTTATCCTTGCTGTTGGGATTCACATCGACGCGGATTGTCTGCAGGCGCTCAGTATTGAGGTTGTTCACATTCGACTGAAATTGCAAAGCGCAGGCAGTGCCCAGGGGAATTGCGGCGATATTGGTGCTGATCGGCTGGCCGTTGGTGGGACTGTTTTTGACGGTGTCGTCGTTGTAGATGTCGCCGCATCCGAGATTTGGATCAATACCTGACGTTACAGGTACGGCAAGGCTGTATCCGGACGCCCCGTTGTAAACAGCGAATGCTTTCTGGTAGAGCGGAACCGATGCGGGGCTGACGGTATTGAGATTGGCGATCACCGCCTTCTCATACGCAGGACTCGGGATATCGATGGCGCCGCCGCCCGGCAGCACGTAACGAATACCCTCGTTGTCGTAATAGAAGAAGAGCTTGTTTTTGATGATGGGGCCGCCTACGTCGCCTGCCCACTGGTTGCTGACCGCGTGGGGGCGGGGACTGGAACTGTTGCCATTAAAATCGTTCGGCTTGTTGAACCAGTCGTTCGCATTCACCGCCGTGCCGTTCCAGTTCCAGATTAAATCTCCGTGGAACTTGTTGGTGCCGGACTTGGTGGTGAAGTTCATGTTCGTGCCGGCCGCGCGGCCGTACTGCGCGGTGTAACCGTTGGTGACGATAGACGCTTCCTGCACCTCGTTGGAACCGAGCAGCATGTTGCTCGAACCGGAGTTGTTCAGGTTCAGGTAGGGATCGTTGTAGTCGTTTCCATTGACGGTGTAGAGGTTAGACATGCCGCCGATGCCGTTGGAGGTGAAGTTTCCATAACCGCCACCGGTGCTCAAGGCCACGCCTGGGGTAGTAAGGGCGAAGTTGGTCATATCGTTGCCGGAATTTGGCAGCAGCTCGACCTGCTTGGCATCTATCGTCTCAGCCAGGTTCGCGCTCTCCGAGTGGATCAGCTCGGTATCCGCTTCCACTGCAATCGTTTCTGCCTTTCCTGCCACGCCGAGCTGAATGTTCACTGGGGTGATCTGCCCCAGGTTCACAACCGCCTCGCGCGAGGACATTCCAAAGCCGCCCGCTGTCGCCGTTACTTTATAGGTAGCCGGTTGCAGAAGAGGGAAACGGTAGGTTCCCGTAGAACTCGTGGTCGTAACCGACTTCACACCGAGGTCTGCGCTGGTCAGCGTAACCGTTGCCTTCGGCACGACCGCGCCGGATATATCGGTAACCGTTCCGGTGATTTCGCCAGATACAGTGCTCTGCGCAATAGCCACAGGCGCCAAGAAGTTCGCAAATACGCCAGCCATCGTCAGAAGGCCCAGCGCTAATACTGCACTTTGCAACCGGATAAATCGCATTGATCTCCTCCAGAGAGTTTGGTTGTAATCAGAAACCTGTTCGGGGGATATCCCAATTCACTTCTTGTGCTTCGCTTTAGGGCAGTGTGCATTCTCGATACCGAGGACGCGAAACACGACTTGGCGTGCAGAGATGCAGTCTTGGGGCCATTTCTCGACTTTGGAGGAAAATAATAATTGATTGCTGAAAATAAACAAGTTATCTATAAACGATCAACTGTGCTCTACGTCACAATATATGAAAAAGTGTAGAGCTCCGAGCGATAATACCAAAAATGGACATTGGCTCCGCTTTTTGGGATTCATTCAGTCCCGCAACTCCAACGTTTCCAACGTGCAGATTCCAAGCCTCAACCGAGATCGACTTTATGCATCAAATCCGATGCATAGTCCAGCCCGGTAGCGTATTCTGCTCCCCATGAACCTTACCTTGGCGCACATCGGCGCGCGGCCCGGCGCAAAGGACGAATTTGACGCGCTCACTGTGGCTTATCTCGCCCGCTGTTCCGCCTTCGTGCATTGCAAGGCCGAAGCCTTTCGCACCGAGCAGGCCTTCCTCGATTGGCTGCAACGTCTCGAGGGGCGCACGCCCGCCGTCGCTGTTTTGCTCGACAGCCGTGGCCGCCAGATGAGTTCTGAAAGTTTTGCCGCGTGGCTCGGCGAACGCCGCGACCAGGGCGCGCAGCAAATTGTTTTCGCCGTCGGACCCGCCAGCGGTTGGTCCGAAGCAGCGCGCCTCCGCGCTCAACTGCTGCTCTCGCTGGGGCCCATGACCATGGCCCACGCTCTCGCGCGCCTCGTCATGGCCGAGCAGCTCTACCGCGCATTCACAATTCTCGCCGGCCACCCTTATCACTCCGGACACTGAACAATGATCAGTTGTCAGTTCTTGGCCCAGCGTTGACAATGAATGCTGGTGATCGGCAGTTGTCCACTGCTCACTGTTCACTGCTCACTGAAATGACCGATTCGCGACGAGGACTGATCCTGATCAACACCGGCCCCGGCAAGGGCAAGACCACCGCTGCCATGGGCACGGCCCTGCGCGCCGTGGGCAACGGAATGCGCGTGCTGATGATTCAATTCCTCAAAGGCTCCTGGCATTATGGCGAGCTCGACGCGGTAAAATCCTTTGGCGATAACTTCGTCCTCAAGCAGATGGGCCGCGGCTTTGTGAAGGTCGGCGGCGCAGAGACCGATCCCGAAGACGTTCGCCTGGTCGAGGCCGCATGGGCCGAAGCGCGCGACGCCATCTATTCCGGCGACTGGGATATGGTGGTGCTCGATGAAATCAATTACGCCATCGGCTACGGAATGTTGGACCCCGCCATTGTGGCTGAAGCTCTGCGCTTGCGGCCGGAAATGGTGCACGTCATTCTCACTGGCCGCAACGCTCATCCCCTGCTGGTCGAGCTCGCCGACACGGTCACCGAAATGCGCGAAGTGAAGCACGCCTACCAGAAGGGAATCTTGGCCCAGCGCGGCATAGAATACTGATAGAAGTTTACTGTTCACTGACCACTGTTCACTGTTGCAAGAGAGGTAGAATGTCCTGGTTCAAGCGTGAAAGCGGAGAATACGAATCTGGCCTTCATTCGCGGAGCGTGGCGAGTGTTGGCGAGAAGCGTGTGCGCACCGAGGGTCTATGGATCAAGTGCGTGGGCTGCCGCGAGGTTATCTGGAAGGCGAATTTGCTCGCCAACCTGAACGTCTGCCCCAAGTGCCAGCACCACTTCAAAATCGGCGCGCGCCAGCGCATCGATCTCCTTCTCGATCCAGGCTATGAGTTAGTCGACGGCGGCCTGCGCTCCAATGATCCGCTCAACTTCGCTGACATCAAGCCCTATAAAGCCCGTCTCCGTGCAGCGCAGGAAGCAACCGGCCTCAACGACGCCATTCTCAACGCGGTCGGCCAGATCGGCCCGCAGCAGGTCGTGCTCAGCGCCATGGAATACAGCTTCATCGGCGGCTCCATGGGCGCCGTTGTGGGAGAGACCATCGCCCGCGCCGTTGATCGCGCGCGTCTCACTCGCAAGCCGCTCATCGTCGTTGCTGCCTCTGGTGGAGCGCGCATGATGGAGGGCGTGGTGAGCCTCATGCAAATGGCAAAAATCTCCACCGCTCTCGCGCAGTTGGACGACGCCAAAGTTCCCTACATCTGCGTCCTCACCGATCCCACCACCGGCGGCGTCACCGCCAGCTTCGCCATGCTCGGCGACCTGAACATCGCCGAGCCAGGCGCACTGATCGGCTTTGCTGGCCCACGCGTCATTGAGCAGACCATCCGCCAAAAGCTCCCCGAAGGTTTTCAGCGCTCCGAGTTTCTCCTCGAAAAAGGCTTCCTCGATGCCGTAGTCCATCGCCGCGCACTGAAGCCCTACCTCATTCGCGCACTCCAGTTTTTGCAAGCTCCCGCAGTGGCTTAGTACTACAGTTGAGATCGGAGATACCGGAGGGAGCAGGGGGTTTCAACCCCTTGAAATAGATCGAGACCGCGTGGCCTTTAGGCCCGGGTCGTTATCCATTTTCTACAATAGGGAGCAATTACAACTTTGGCATTAGGAGACTGCCATTAGTTACCTTGACTTATAAACTCAACGGCCCGGAAGTTATGCCGGGCCGTCGTGTTCTTGCTAACTCGCGCGTAGCGCTGCTAACTCCGCGGCCTCGTCATATCCGCATCGGCATCAGCACATACCGGTACTTATACTCGGCATCCGGATCTTCCGGTCGCATCTGCCCCGCGGACTGCGAGTCTTTGAACTCCAACCGCACCTCGCCCTCATTGCCGATCGCCTTGAGGAAATCAAGAATGTAGCTCGAGTTGAAGCCCACAGCGATAGGGTCGCTCGAGTAAGGTGTGTCGATCGTGTCTTCGCTCTCGCCGCTCTCCGCCGAGTTCGAGCTGATCTTCAGTTCATTGCTCTCCAGGCGCAGCCGTATGGCGCCAGAGCGCTCGTCGGCAAACTGTGCAACGCGCTGAATCGCCGCTGACAATTCACTCGACCGTACCACCGCAAACTTGGTGTTGTCCCTCGGCATCACAGCCTCAAAGTTCGGAAACTGTCCTGTCAGCTTGCGCGTGCTCAGCGTTTGATGCCCAATGCGGAAGAAGAGCGTGTGCTCGTCGTCGGCGAACTCGACCTTTTCGGCCTCGGATACCGAAAGCAATTGCTGCAGCTCCTGCAACGCCTTGCGCGGAATCAGCACGCGCTTCTCGCCGCTGATGCCCTCAAGAACCTCGTTCGGTTTTTCGACGAAGGCAAGCCGGTGCCCGTCTGTGGCCACCATCGCCAGCGACTCGGCCTTGATCACCAGCAGCGCGCCGTTGAGCGTGTAGCGTGACTCTTCGTTCGAGATGGCGAAAATGGTGCGATTGATGAGCGTCTTGAGCGCCAGAGACGAAATGCTGGTTGCCGCCACAGTGGGAAACTCAGGAACCTGCGGGTAGTTGGCGCGTGCCATGCCGACCATCTTTGTATTCGAGCGCCCTGAGCGAATCTGCACCCAGTGATTCTCCAGCAGCTTGATGGAAATGTCGCCATCTGGCAGCAGTTTCACGTAGTCGTAGAGCTTGCGTGCGGGGATGGTGCATGAGCCCGGCTTCTTCACCTTGGCCTCGGTGCTGGTGCGAATCGCCTGATCGAGATCGGTTGCGGTAATGTTCAACCGGTCATCCTCTGCCTCGATAAGAAAGTTCGACAAAATTGGAATAGTAGTCTTCCGCTCCACCACGCTTTGGGTCGCGGTAAGCTCCTTCACCAGGTCCTGACGGCTTACTGTAATCTCCATCACTGCCCCCGATACTACCGGCTTCTCGACTTCACTTTCCACGTTTGGCATGAACCCACCCTCACTTTGCAACTGGCGAAGAAAACCCCATCACAGCAAATTCCACGCTGGCCACACTTTACAACAACTCGCCGCCCATCGGAAACCACTGTGCTTTCTTCTTCTTGATTGTATTCACCTTCGCGTTAATGTGCGCGTGGAAAACAGGGGTACTTCTCTGCATTCCGGGGATTTGGCGCTGCTGGCAAAGTGAGCAGCCAGGTGTATCCTGCCGTCGGCTGCGATTGCCGCTTTTGCGTGCGGCGAAGAGCGAAGCGACGGGTGTGAGGAAGGAGGATAAGAATAAAGAAAAAAACTAGTAGTACCCGTAGTTCACCGAGGAAAAGTGGAAAGAGGGGTCAAGTGGTTTTGAGAGTATGGCTTGCGCTATGGTCCGGTTTTCTAAAACAGAGCTGTGCAAATGAGGGGATTTGGAAAACCAGTCTATGAGCAGGGTAAAGCGGCCCAGGTTTCCCACGACTCCCACAGGGAGCGGAAATAGGCCTGTGCAAACGAGCCGATTTGTGCGAAAAGCGCGTCCGCAGCCGCTCAGGGCAATGCCTTGGAGCGTACCCGCGATCCACAGAGGGACTTTCAATGCAGCCCGCAACGGGTACGCGGGGAGTTTCAAAAAACCAGAGAACAAAACTTCAAAAGCAGAAAACCCTAATGTCTTTAAAGGGCACAGCTTTAGCCGTATAGTCGCCTATGATGCTCTATGCCGCAACCAAGCATGAATCCGATGTCGGGGTGCTCGTTGTTCCTTGCTCCCGGAGGGAGCCAGGGATAGTAGCCCAGCATGAAGCGAAGCGGAATGCTGGGAGTGCTGGTCAATCAGAGGTCGCGCCCTGTAGGGGCGCTGCGAAGACGCTCAGAAGTCGCGGATGAATCACTCAAAGATATTTTGAATTAGACCAATAATTCCCGCCACCGCTTCCCGGAAGAGATCGCTTCCCGTTCCAGCACCTGCTCTGCAAGATGAACGGCGTTTATCTCCAACTATGACCCCAAGCGTCTTAAACTCGCCAGATGAGAGCATCAGGGATGGGTATCGATTTAGGCCGGCTGGAGCGCGAGCTGATGCAAATGTCAGCGGAAGAAGCGCCGGGGCGAGGGTTTTGCGAGTCCATCTCTGAGTTGGCGCGCACTGGCCGGTTTGCGCAGTTGCGTGATGTATTGCCGGCAATCGTATACGACGAGCTGTGGGCGCGATACCAGCAAGACCCAGCCGCTTTTGTCTCCGAGTGGCGATTGCTGGCGCTGGAGATGCGTCAGGGTTTTATTCAGCACGCGCGCCAACGTCTCACTTCGCTAACAAAGATGCAGTACGCCGGGAACGAGGCGCCCACGCCGGCATGGCAGGAGATTCAGCGCGCGCTGGATGGCCAGCAGAACGATCTTCTGCGCACCGCATTTGCCCTCGAGTTGCTGGAGCTGGTCGAGCCGGCTGTGCAGCGCGCCACTCATCTGCGCGAGTGTGTCGTCTCCACGCCCAGTTCGGAGGAGGCCGACCGTTATCTCGACGAAGCGACCCGCTGTTATTTCTTCGGCCTCTACACAGCCTGCGCGGTCATGTGCCGCTCGGTTCTCGAAGAGGCCATCAAGCAGAAGTTGCCTTCGGCGCTCGCCAGGCAGATCCATTCCCGCTACCGGAAGACAGCGACACTAGGCAACCTCTTGCACGAGGTGAACAACAATCTGCAAATGACGGGGTTCGACGCCGACTTCCCGCGCGTAGCCAACCTGGTGAACGATATCGGCAGGAAGGCGGTTCATCAGGGCCTGCTCTCCGAAGATGAGGCCCGATCCTGCCTGCAAGACGCGCGTCAAGCCCTGCAACTCCTCTTGCGCGCATAGTGCGCTTTAGCGCCGCATGAGACGCAAGCACAACCACCAAAGATGGGTGCCCCAGGTGCCTCGCTTTTGGGCACCTGGGATAGCACAGACCGTGCCCGCGCCGCCAAGTGGCCGACCTTTAAACTGCTCATAAACCTGCGGGTGCCCCATCCATTCCGCGTCTTTTGCGGAATGGCTGGGATATCACCCATTTCAAACATCCCGATTTTTAAGCGCATTTTCCGCCACATGAGATGCGGCTCTTATACTTGACTTTCCATGTCTTATTTGGCAGCCATCAATGAATTGAATGCCATGGTCCCGGAGCTGTATACGCGCCCCGGCCAACCTCGGCGAAAATTTTCACTTGACGAGCTTCGCATCCTGCTGGCTGCGTTGGGCGATCCGCATCTCAGCTTCCGCTCCGTTCTCATTGCCGGAACCAACGGCAAAGGCTCGACGGCAGCCACGCTAGCCTCGATTCTGACCGCCTCCGGAGTGCGCGCCGGTCTCTATACCTCGCCGCACCTTGAGCGCGTCAACGAGCGCATCCGCATCAGCCTCACCGAGATTTCCGACGACGCCTTCGCCCGGTTCTATTTCCGCGTTCACAATGTCGCGGAGAAGCTGGTCTCCGAAGGCCGTCTGCCGCAGCATCCCAGTTTCTTTGAGATTCTGACCGCGCAGGCGCTTCTCTACTTTGCAGAAGAGAAAGTCTTGTTGGCGGTGCTCGAAGTGGGGATGGGCGGCCGGCTCGATGCGACCAACGTCGTCGATCCCTTACTCTCCATCATCACCGACATCTCGCTAGACCACACGGAATGGCTCGGCTCGACCACCACCGCCATTACCCGCGAGAAAGCCGGAATCCTGCGCCGCGGCGGCACGCTGATTACATTGCCGCAGCACCCGGAGGTCAATCAGGTGTTGGGTGAAGCAGTGGCCGCGCTTGACCTCTGTCGAGTCGAGACAAAGGACTACATGCCGCCCATCGGCGTCGCCCCGGCAGCTTCCTATTCTGTCGAAGTAATGGGCACTGAGATCGAGATCGCATCTCCGCTCACGGGGATTCATCAGCGCCGGAATGTCGCGCTCGCCATCGCCGCCGCCGTCGAGTTGGCTTCCGCGCACGGCTTTCCCATCACTCCCGCATCCATCGCCCAGGGGATTCGTCAGACGCACTGGCCCGGACGTATCGAGAGAATCGAATCGGGCGGCGTCGAATGGATTCTTGACGTCGCGCACAATCCCGCCGGAGCCTGGGCGCTCCGCTCCGGGCTATCCGGCCTGCTCAGCGAAAACCGCCCGCGACTGCTCGTCTTCAGTTGCCTGCGCGACAAACCCGTAGCGGAAATGGCGCAGATTCTCTTTCCACTCTTCGATCGAGTGATTCTCGCGCCCATCCACTCATCCAGGGCCACTCCGATGGAGGATATGGAAGCTGCGGCCAGGGCAACCGGAACATCGACCCTCAGCGCCGATTCAGTCCGCCAGGCCCTCCAATGGGCCAGCGAGCGCGGCCATGGCGGGACGGTCGTGGTTTCTGGCTCGGTTTATCTTGTAGGTGAAGCGCGCCCACTCCTCCTGACCCGAGGTCTCATATAATGAGACAACGTCCCAATCCCATGCCGCGTTTCTATCGCTGGCGAACTAACCTCCTCCAGACGCCCCTCTTCGGCCTCGCCACCGCGGCCTTAGGAAGTCTTGCGCTCCTGGTTTCGATTGTGGACAAGAAAGGCAATGCGCAGCATAGGATCGCGCGCGTCTGGGCACGAGCCTTGGTGTGGATCTCCGGTTCCAGCCTCACCGTGACCGGCGAGGAAAACCTGGGCAAGTATCCCGTGGCCGTCTACGCCTGCAACCACACTTCCTACATGGATATACCGGTAACCTTCGCTGTGCTGCCCTTCCAGTTTCGTATTCTTGCAAGAAAGCAATTATGGTCTATCCCATTCATAGGATGGTACTTAAATAGATCAGGACAGATGCCGGTCGATACCGTCAACCCGCACGCCACGCTCTCCAGCCTCGGTGCTGGAGCCAGGGCTTTGCGCTCCGGTATGCCCCTGTTCATCTTTCCCGAGGGTGGACGCACTTCCGACGGCAAACTGAAGCCATTTCTCTCTGGCGCTGCTTTCCTGGCCATTCGCGCACAGGTTCCGCTGGTGCCTCTCGCGCTTGGCGGGGTCTACGAGTTGCTTCCGATTCACACCCACCACTTTTACCCCGGCGAACTGACTCTGAAGATCGGCGAGCCAATCGCAACCGCGGGAATGACCATCCGGCAAACCGACGAGCTGACAGCCCGCCTGCGGGACGCCATCCAGAAATTGTTGAACCAGTCTGAGTCCGCAGCGGGGCGTGAAAGCGTCTAACGCTATTGAGCCTGTAGGTACTGGGCTCTGCTCTCCGGCGCAGCCTCCCTATCGCTTTTTCGCTGGAAACCTTACACTGTTTCTGCCATGTGCATCCACGTCGCAATCCCTGAGCCTACAGGCGCCGATCCGGCTTACAACCAACGGTCGTTGCCGCTCTACCTGGCCGCCCTTCGTTCGGCAGGTGCTACGCCTGTCATCGTTCCCCTGCACGAGCGCCCGGATCGTGTCGCCCGTCTGCTCGCGGGGGTTCAAGGTGTTCTCCTGCCCGGCAGCAAGTTTGATGTCGATCCACAACGATACGGAGAAGATCGAATTCCAGAATGTGGTGAGTCCGACCCTGCCCGAACCGCCGTTGACGAGCTCCTGCTCCAGGACGCCTTCAACCTCCACAAGCCCATTCTCGCCATCTGCCACGGCGTGCAGAATTTGAATGTCTGGCTGAATGGGTCTCTGATTCAGGATTTGAAGACCGCTGTCAATCACCGCCCAGGCCGGGATGTTGCCGAGGCCCACCCGGTACAAATAGTGCCCGGCTCGCGGCTGGCTAACCTTGTTCCTTGCGGGCTTATCGCCGAGCCTCAGGTCAACTCCAGCCACCATCAGGCAATACGGACTCCCGGCGACGGTCTGCTCGTAAGCGCTATTTCGTCGTCTGATGGGGTGGTCGAGGCGGTCGAGCTGGACTCTCGCGAGCATTTTGTACTGGGGGTACAGTGGCATCCCGAGCGGACTTACACCGGGAGCGCCTTCTCCCGCGCCATCTTCGCTGCATTTATACAGGCCGCCTCCGTTTGGGAGCCGCGCCAGATTGAAGAGTCCACTGCACCGTCGTGAGTGTCGCTCCAAATCATCCACGAAGCCCCGTGCCCCATCCATTTCGCGTTCCCGGGGTCCCCACGGACAGGTCTTCGTCCGTGGGGTGGCTGAGCGAAATGGGTGGGAAACCTCGAACCCCAATTGCCCACGGCCATCAGGATCAGAAGTTTGAGTGAAGCCCCAAATCCCGCAGGGTTGCGCCTTAACGCCCTTCTGGCGGCGAGCGGTCTTTCCCCTCTGGACTCCGCGCAATCGAAGCGCTTTGAAGATTACCTCTCGCTGCTCCTTCGCTGGAACGCCCGCGTCAATCTCACGGCCATTCGCGACGAAGAAGGCATTCTTTCGCGCCACTTTGTCGAATCAATCGCCTGCGCCCGCGCCCTCCCTGCCGGAATCCGCACCCTGCTGGATTTCGGCTCCGGCGCAGGCTTTCCTGGAATTCCCATCGCTCTCTGCCGCCCGGAGATCGCCGTCACTCTTGCGGAATCGCAGGGCAAGAAGGCTGCCTTTCTGAGCGAAGCCATCCGCGTACTGGAAATCTCCGCTAAACAGGCTGCGGAAGAACGCGAAGAAGCTGTTTCAAAAGACCGCATCGTGTCAGGGCACGACTTTAGTCGTGCCGTAAATGTCGCGAATTCAACGCGGGCTTTAGCCCCTGAGGGATGTATTTCTCCAAGTTTGCCTGAGAATCGAAGTTTTTCCGAAATCTGTAAAGTTTATCCCGGCCGTGCGGAGAGACTTCGTGCCGTCTTTGATTGCGTCACCCTGCGTGCAGTAGACAAGATGGAACTGGCCGTCCAGGCAGCATCAAAGCTGGTTCGCCCCGGCGGCTGGCTGGCTCTGATGACCACCGTCGCTGACCTTCCCGCCCTCCAGGAAGCACCAGGAGCGGAGTTTAAGTGGAACCATCCTCTGCCGCTGCCCGGCAGTGAGGACCGGATAATTGTACTCGGAGAGCGAGGGATCAGTTTGCCAGCTTAATGAGGGCCAGTTTGCGAACAGCAGCTAGGTCTTTCGGCGCTTTCACCACGAGTCGCACGCCAGTTCCCTCCGCATAACGCGGCGCTTCGTCGAGGAGTTTGTGCGTGGACTTGGACAGATCGCCTTGCCGCGCGGCCGCAACTGCCCGGTAGCCAAGGACGAATGAGACGCGAAAGCAGCCATCGCAGGGACCGAGATAGACAATAGTCCGCTTCTTGAGTTTGAGAAGAAGGGACCAGCCGTACTTGGCTGAACTCGACTTCCACTCCTGCTCTGCGACCCCCTGCTCGGCCATCCATTCCACCAATTGCTTCCACAGCGCAGCGGATGAACCGAGAGCGGCTGCGATCTCCGTATCCGTGGGCTGCGTGGTTTTTCCAATGAAGGCATTCAGGGTTTCCATATCTCTCCTTCAGGTTCCAGAAGTCAGTCTAGCTTAGCCTTCCACCGGCGATTCCGATCTGCGGAGAATGGAACTCGATTCTACGGACGCCGCCCGCCAACCAGCGAGCTCGCTGCATTTGACAAGATATCAAGGCGATCGCAGGAATCAAAGTTGCAGGTCAGGCTGGATCTGGTTTCTATCGCGCCGGAGGCGCAGTGGTGGTTAGCCCCGCGCTTCAGCGTGGGGAAAGGGGCCGACAATACCCAGTCAGCCCCGTTAGGGGCGGTGCAAAAAGGCGAATTGGTCATTAAGATAACATTCATGCGATTGTCCTGGACAGATCCCCCAAGCTCCCGTTTTCTTCCAGTTTCCTCAAATTGCAGGATGATGAGAATCCTCTTTTTTGAGAGGACGAGAGAGCTTGGCGGGCGACTCGGAAATTGATTCACTACTTGCACAACATTTGGGTTCATCGCGACCGAAACGCCAAGCCGAAAAACAGGCGAATTTGGGAAATCATTAATCTGCAACCCGGAGTGTTCCACGTGGAACATTTTCTAGGGGTCAACCAAACCGAGAAATGTTCCACGTGGAACACTTTTCGTTTCTATCCCGAAATAGGCGCATTCTCAAATTGACCCACCCAAAACTTTTACCAATTTTCTGCCCGAAACCTCCCAAAAATCGCCAAAGTTTTCCACCGATCTGTCTTTTTCACCTCAGCCCATCCCACGTGCACTACTCCGCGCTGAACCCCTTCCCCCGCAAGCGTTTGCCGTGACTTCGCTTCTTCCCGCAAAAATAGCTTTCCACAGCTTTGCGTGGTTCTCCACAGCGCGACCTGCTGGCCTCAAACAGCCCACCCCTATAGTCTGGATTGCCATGGGTAAGATTCTCGGGCTTGTCAACCAAAAGGGCGGAGTTGGCAAGACCACCACCGCAATCAATCTCGCCGCCTGTCTCGCAATCGAGGGCCTTAAAGTCCTCCTCGTCGACTGCGATCCGCAAGCAAACTGCTCCTCCGGCCTCGGATTTCAGCGCGACGACAATCGCCACTCGATCTACGACGTCCTGATGGGCGACGCTCCGGCTGCGCAGGTGATTCTGCCCACCGAGATTGATTTGCTGTCTCTGCTGCCCGGCTCGAAAAACCTCACCGGCGCAAACATCGAACTGGCCGCAGCCGAGGACCGTGCACTGCGCCTGCGCCGCGCGCTGGAGCCAGTTAAGAGCAACTTCCACCTGATCATTCTGGATTGTCCTCCGGCGCTTGACCTGCTCACCCTCAACGTTCTGGCTGCCTCCGACACGCTGATTGTGCCCATGCAGGCCGAGTATTTCGCCTTGGAGGGCATTTCGGAGCTGGTTTCCACCCTCGAACGCGTTCGCGCCGCCTACAACCCCACGCTTATCATCGAAGGCGTTCTGCTGACCATGTACGACAACCGCAATAATCTGGCCCAACAGGTGACGGATACGCTGCGCGAGTACTTCAAAGATCGCCTCTTCCGCACCGTGATTCCGCGCAATGTGCGGCTCGCCGAGGCGCCCAGTCACGGCAAGCCTGTGGCCCTTTACGACGCCCGCTCCCGCGGCACCGAGGCCTACTTCGAGCTGGCCGGTGAGTATCTGGCGCGCAACGGTATCGAAATTCCGCGCAAAGAGGAGCGCGTCGCCGCCGAGCCGGTGGCCGAGGTCCGTTTCTCGCCAAGTTCCTGACGGCTGCCTCAGATCATATTGCCCCGCTTGAACATAACTCTATGAAAACAAAGTTCAATTCCCCGGACTTTTCCCCGGAATAGAAGGATTGAAAACCATGACTATCGCTGCAAATGACCCTAAACGCCGCGCCCTGGGCAAAGGGTTGGACTCCCTGT
>Ga0255354_1000861_pt1 | contig 18469 bp, 15 predicted proteins | sample HBST50metaG_FD_189942 | JGI IMG/M metagenome (GOLD analysis project Ga0255354, IMG submission 189942) | Peat soil microbial communities from Stordalen Mire, Sweden - H.B.S.T50 | ecosystem: Environmental > Terrestrial > Soil > Wetlands > Peat | place: Sweden: Norrbotten County, Stordalen Mire...
ACCCGCTGCTCCAAAGAAACATAGCTGAACATCCCATCTTGAATCCGCTCATCGCCACGCATGTCTGTTAGACGAGTCAGACTGAATATATGGCGCGAAAACAAAGGGCTTTTTCAACAAGTTCCTAAGTGTTCACGGCGCAGTGTATTGAAAGCTGCTGGTATTTCGGCTGCATTGATCGGAATGCCCGGCGGGGCGGCTCGCTTGAGTGCTGCCGAGGTGGCCACTCGCTACGATTTCGCGCCCAAATCACGAAACGCGCCTGTGGGCAAGCCGCGTGGCATCTATCCCGGCCGCGTGGTCTGGGCGCATGATCCGAAAGCTGCGCGATGGAGCGGGCATGTGGCTCAAACTAGCGGGCAGTGGTGGGCGGATGAAAGCACCGATCAGAACAGCGTGGACTCAATGCTGTCTCAAACGCTACTCAGCCTTACGGGCGCGACGAACCAAGAATTGGCGTGGAGAAAGATATTTCTTCATTACAATCAGCGCGCCCGCGGGACCGGACGAGGCTACGTGCCCGGCGAGGCGGTTGCCGTTAAAGTGAATCTGAACAACAGTAGTGCGGAGGGACCGGGGAACGTTGTGAACGTGTCGCCGCAGGTGGCCTTGGCCATGGTCAGGCAACTGGTGCGCAAAGCGAACGTGCGGGAAACCGACGTCATTGTCTACGACGCGCGCCGAGACATCTACCCTGCCTTGCTGAAGAAGATTTGGACCGAGTTTCCGGATGTTCGCTTTGTGCAGTGGAAAGCTCCCGCATCGCCTCAACCCGTGAACCCGCATTACGGTGACTACCGCGGACTTGAAGGGGCGAAATGGGTCGAGGGCATCGGCTACTCCGTCAACCAGGATGAGTATTACGACGCCAAGCTGATCCCGCAACAGATCAAGGACGCGACTTACATCGTGAACGTGGCGCTGCTCAAAGCTCATTCTTACCCTTACGCAAGCGCGGAAGGTGGCGATGAGGGACAGACCGGGGTGACGATGACGGGCAAGAATCACTTTGGTTCGATTAAAGGAACTCCGGAGCTTCACGGGGCGATCAATACAAACCGTCAAGGTACGCCACATGCCTATTCGCCGATTGTCGATCTGGCAGCCTCACCCAATTTGGGTGCTAAGACGATCCTGTTTGTGCTGGACGGCCTGTACTGCGCACGGAGACATCAATCATATCCCCTTCATTTCCCGAATCCTCCATTCAACAACCGGATGGTTCCGTATGAGAATCCGGAGTGGCCTTCGAGCATCTTGGCTTCCATGGATGGCGTGGCCCTGGATTCGGTGGGACTCGACATTCTGTATTCGCAGACGAAGAACAACGAGGACGAGCACGGACGCCCGCGCATCATGATCCGCGAGAATGCCGACGATTATCTTCAGGAGATGGCATCGCCCGATCGTCCGCTGTCGGGAACAGCATACAGGCAGGGAGGCAAGCCTGTTTCAAGTCTGGGCGTATTCGAGCACTGGGACAGTGACGCCACACGCCAGTATTCGCGGAATAAGGATCCCCGAGGCGGAAAAGGGATTGAGCTCATTTACATGGCCATAGGCTCATAGTGCCGTAATTCCCATGCAGTGGAACGAGCAAGAATCTCAGGAAAGGTCATGTTTGTGAGCTTCGAGCGGTTGACCGCCAATGTTGAAGCATGAGTGAGACAGATCACGGGATGGGAAACCCTTCTACATGTTCGCAACCGGCTGTGGGCCGGATCGCGGATGACCTGATTGGAGAAGATGTGATCGGTGAGCAAGCCATTCCCGCAATCTTTTCGAGATTCAAGCTATTTTCACCCTTGAATTCACTTGCCCACCGGAAGGAATCGCTCGCAAAACGGGCCCGGGACCGGAACAGGATCTCCATTTCCAGTCAGTCGGCCCGTTGATTGATCGATCCGAAACACCACCGCGCTGTTACTATCCTGATTGGTCACCAGCAGCCATTTGCCCGTGGGATCGAAGTCGGCGTTTCGCGGCGTCTTGCCTTGGGTTGAGATGTACTGTATCGGGGATAGACGCCCAGTGCCAGCCTGGACTGAAAACACCGCCACGCTGTTGTGTCCCCGATTGGTAGCGTAAAGAAACTTTCCGCTTGGATGCATCAGAATCTCGGCACCCGTATTCTTTCCCTTAAAACCCTCAGGCAGCGTGGAAATGGTTTCGAACGGTCTAAGGACACCACGATTTGAGTCCCAGCTAAAGCAAGTAATGCTATTGCCCGTCTGGTTGATTGCATAGACATACCGGCCTTTGGGATCAAACGTCGTGTGACGCGGGCCGGATCCGGGAGGGATGGATATGGAGGGCGGGTCATTCGGCTGAAGTGCACCGGTCTTCAGGTCAAGCCGATACACAAATAGCTTGTCGAGTCCCAGGTCAGCCACTAACACGAACCGCTTAGACGGATCGAAGTGGATCGAATGAGCATGGGCATGTTTGGGATCTTTGGGGTCGAGGCTGGCGCCAACATACTGTTCAAATGCCGTGCGCTCTCCGATGCTGCCGTCCGGGAGCAGCGCAAATACCGCGATGCTCCCCCCGAGAAAATTGGCAACCATCAAATAGCGACCGCTTGGATCCAGGCTCACATAGCTGGGATCGCCGCCGCCACTTGGTTTCTGATTCAATAGCGTTAGCTTCGCAGTAGCGGGATCGATCGCGTATGCGCTCACCGAACTGCCCGGTTCTGAGTTGCACGTGTAAAGACGCTTACCGTCGGGACTGATGATGAAGTACGCTGGCGCAACTGCTTCCTGCAGAAAGACCGGGGTCGTCAGCTTACCCGAGTCGGTATCGAAATGCGCCAAGGAAAACCCGTTATGCGGCTGCCCTCCGTGCGAGCCGAAGTACACAAACATATCGGCGGCCATGGCCGAAGCGGAAAGAATGACTGCAAGAAGAATTGTAAGGATTCGAACGGCAGTCTGTTGCATTTAGGTCTCATTGGCTACTACAGAAGTTCAAACTGGCAGCACGAAAAGTTGTTGGCGCAACTTCTCCTTGCCACTGGAACGGCTGTTGCCCTTTCATCGAAGCGAATATTAGATTTGGAATGACACCGTTGTCAAGCCGGAGTCTGATTGGGTCCGCTTATCTGGACAACGCGCGAGGAGGGCTGTGGGCGGATGGACACGTAGGTCTTTACGCTGCGATTCGCCCAGCACGATACAACCCGGTTGCAACGAAGATCATTGTATGGGTTGGCGGCAACCTAAGCTAAACCAGTTCACACTTTTTCCAGCCCTTGCCGGTCTTCACCCAAAGCGCCGACGAGTCACCGTTGTCGCCCCATCGAACTTCCCCTAATGTCCCGTCCTGGCCTTGCGGTTGTTGCTGCTGCGGAGACAGGTGGAACCCAGTGCCGGCGAGATTCAGCGGCGGAGCGGTCGAATATCCGGAAGGAATTTGGTTCTGCAACCCGCCGTCCACATCGCCCAAAGCGAACTTCCACCCGTCATCGAAGCTTGCCTTTCGTGGCGGCGGAGAAGTTCCAGCCATATCGGCGCCGGCAAGCACGCTATTCAGACCGACAATGGACGCTGCACCCACCAATGTGGCTCCGCCTACGAATTTCCTTCGCGTCAAGTCGTGAGGCACTGATTATTCTCCTTTCATCGAGAGGCTGGACGCCGCCATCGGGCCTGCCCTTGACACAATCAATTCAGTCATAGTGGGTGGCGGAACGATACGGCCTCCAGACAACCTGTGACCGCCCAACGGTCTTGTCCGCGGCCTGCACAAAATCCACGATTGCCCGGGAGGAAACACCTTCAGCTTCCGGCGTGCTTCTTGGTAGCGGGTCCGAGGCTCCACGCACGCGAGGAACGGAGCCAAGCAGTAAAACGATCCCGAGCGGAAGAAACAATCGGCTCTTCATGTTTATTGCCTCAACGGGAATTAAGGAAAGGCTTCAACGGCTTCGTTGGATGACCTATGGATTTCCTGGCGGAATATACTTCCCGAAGATGGTGAACTCTGTGATTCCGAGCGGCTGATCGACAGAGCGCGGCCAATCGGTCAACGTCAACCGGATAAACCGGCATCGCGTGGGAGGAAGTTCATCAAATTCGGTATATTCCGTGGTCGCATTGTGGGTCTTGTCCACCAAGGTCGTGAACTGGTTACCGTCGCTGGACCCCTCGATCTTGTAACGAAAAGCTGGACTGCCGGAGAAAACTCCATGATGATTGCGGAGGGCCGTGAATTCAATTCGGCTGGAATCCACCGTGAACTGAAATTGCTTGTCGAACGGCTGATTCCCGAGCAGATCCACTGTAATCGACGGCTGCGCATCGTCTTCAGCCGGCTCCCACCAAGTGTCATTCGAGTCGTCGAGCGCGTAGGCGGCATCTCGCCCGGCGCGATGGCTCGATGAGATCAGATTCAGCGTCTTGCCGATGCTGAGAGGGATCGAACCCGAATCTCCATTCAGGGCGGGCCTGGCCACAACTCCCGGAGCCCACTGGGGTGTCGACGACGGAACGCCGCCGCGTACGAACATCGTTCCTTTCGCGTCAAACCCGATCGGATCCATGCCTATCCTGCGGCCGCCGGGCGGCACCGGGAACACGGTCAGGTAAAATTGCCACCACTCGCCATCCGGCCCCTCAACGGTGCTTCCATGGCCTGGACCGGTAACGATCCCGGTCGTCTTTCGCAACAATGGATTTCCCGTAGCATAGGTAAACGGCCCCAATGGACTTCTCGAGGTATAGACTCCGGTTGCATACGTCAGCCATTCCGTGCCTGAGGCGCTGAATTCCAGATAATAGATGCCTTTCCGCTTGAAGACCCATGGGCCCTCAATCCACGAATAATAGGTGCGCTCATTGGCGTCGCCTGAGCGTTCCCAAACGTAGTTGCTATTGAAGGTAAACAATGTTCTGGGAGCAGCCATTAGCTGCGTGAGGTTTTTGGGATTGAGCGGGGCAATCCAGATGCCTCCTGTTTCTCCCTTCGCCATATATAAGTACGGCTTATTGTCACTGTCGACAAAGATATCGATATCGAACACGTGGATTGCGGTCAATGGATTGCCCCTCTGGTCGAGCCATGGACCGATTTCCTTATACGGCCCCAGAATATTGGCTGAGCGGTACAGCCGCGTACTGTTGCCCGCCATATAGAAATAGCCGTTGTATTTCACAACGTCTGGCGCAGTGGGAACTGCCGCTCCTGTGGGATCGACAGGCGTATACCGCCAGTGCACCAGGTCATTGGAGGTCCAGGGACCGCCGCCTGTTGCGAACATGTAGTAGCGGTTTCCGTCGCGCACGACAGTGGGATCGCCCAAGCTGACGCCTTGCGGCGAGCCGTCCCGCGAAGTCGCCTCGATGCCAAGGGGATTGACGTATCTCGAGTCCTTACCCACCACCGGAGCAACATGATGGGCTGCCGTTTGAGCGTGTTCGCTTTGCCCGCGCAGTGAAAGGTGGGTTGCAGCTCCCATTGCAATCAGGATGAAGGTTGTTCCGTTCAGGAGGCTTTTGCGCGTCATTAGGATCGTGTCCAGTCGAATTGGGTCTGTTGATAGTTGTCCGTCGCAGACGATAGTGCGTTCGCGTTGGGGTTGACGAGTCGGGACGGTGATCGACGCCCGTCCAGTTCACCCTCGGCCTCAAAAATCACTCTTCAAGAGTTGTGGTACTCAACTGCTCCGAGTGTTCTCGGCGAAAGCCGCATCTTCAGGCTATTGCCGTTCTGTGAGATATCCAGGTTTCCACGGCCTTCGGGAAGCACCAGTGCTTTGCGAGTGGCGGAAAGGCGCGACAGGACAAGAGTCACTTCCACCTCCTCATCGTTGAAATTATCGACGACGAACGTGCCGTCGCCAAAAAGATACAATTCCACCTTGGCCGGCGCGTCGAAACTTACTTCCAGCGGCGCCAGCAAGCTGTCCCGGATAGGCTTGAGTTCTTCGCGGGAGAGTTGTAGAAGTTGTCTTGGAGATTTACCCACCTTTAGAATGGTTAGCTTCGGATTGTTGAGAATGTTCGGGTAACTGGTTAGTCTCTTTTCCAGGCCGTCGGTAATGAGAACCGGAGTCCCTTTGTTCAGCAGCCGTTGGAGAGCCTCGGGAAAGTCCGGGTCTTTGAGCACCTGCACGGCGAACACCGCAGATTTAGCCTGTTCATCTATCTCATGCGCAGGCACGAACGGAACCCCGATGGTCCCAAGAAAGCTACAGATCCAGTCCTCCTCATAGGGTTCGCTATTCGCCGGCTTCAATAGATGTACGCCCTTGATCGGTTTGTCGTGCACTATACCGGCCAGTTGAATCAATCCGGGGAGCTCCTTCTTGAGCGCCTTCATATCGAGGACAGGAGTACCCTTGATGGGCTCGGTGCCGGTGGTCTCTTCGAGCATCCGGCCGTAGCACCAGAGAACGATCTCCTTTCCACCCCCAAGGACGGTGTGCCGGGCCTGTTCTACAAACGTGTCCGGCGTTGTTCTTTCAGAATCGAACCATCCCCCGCCTACACTCCCGAGGCTTCCGAGCCATCGCATATTGAAGTAGGCGTTGTAACCGATCTCGTACCCTGGGCCATCCCGATAGTCGAAATTGCGCGATTCCGTTCCCACCCAGATTCCATCGAAAATCTCCGGCTCGCGCGCCACGTCGTACCCGCGCCGGTGAAATTCGTCGTACCACTGTGGAATTTGATAATAACCTTTACATTTGGATTGATTGCATGAGCGGGTTTCATGATGCGATCGCGGCTCATCTCGACCATCAAGTCCCGATAGTACTTCGACCATGCTTGCTCTCCACATGCGGCGATACACTCCGCACATTGACATTGGGTAAAATACCAATCGTCAATGATAATGTCGTCGAACATGGAGGCCGCGTATTCAAAAATGCGCTGCAGTTCTTCTTGCGTCGTTTTGTTGGTATAGCACTGCGCATTCCAATCGTCCCCGAATCCGTTCTTTCCGAATTTGGTTGTTAGCGCTCCGCCTTGAACCGCAAAACCCTCACTTAAAAAGCGTGCTTTGGCGCCGAGGAGTGCTTGGCGGTCGGCGTATAAGCCTCTGCCGAAGGCTTCGAGTCTGATCTTCGTGACTCCGTTCTGCCGGCACCAGCCGATGGCATTTTCCATCCCCTCGGCATTCGATAAAAACTTGTTGACGTCCTGAGCGGTAAACCATACGGTCAACGTCAATATATCTCTGCTCTTTTGGGCGAGATCCCACAATGACATTGTGCCCGCTTCCTCATTGCCGATGCCCTCGCCGAGCATGTGCTCCGGCAAAGCGCTCACGGCGAGTGCGGTAACAGAGGCCCGCTGCAGGAAATCGCGACGGCTCACTCCTGTTGTGAAAATTGAGGTCTCGGAATACATAAGACTACCCCCATTTGTCAAAGGGTTAAGCTGTTCCCTGCGCACTTCACAAACTTGGCTGCGGCAAGTTCGTCAATGGCCGAGCCGGAGAAGTCGCTACCAAGACCGGCCGGACCAAGCGCGAGGCTGATAGCACGCACAACCTTGTTGCAGTTCTCACTTCCGGGTTGTGCCTTTTCGTCGAACTGAATACTAGAGTTCAGTGACAGCGTTGTCAAACGTCGGATACTTCGTATACACTGCCTACCGGCAAACGTCCGAAGATCGGCATCGCGCCGGTCGCCAACGATTCCCCAATCGGAGAATCGATCTTCTTGTTCTGGTGGAATGATGACCCATTTATCACGCCGTAATCTGTTAAAGACCGGCCTTGCTGTATCGGCTGGTCTTGTTGGCGCCGAGAGTGTTCCTTTCCTTACCGCGGCGGAAGCTTCTGTTCCCGCTGGGCAACTTGCGCCGAGTGCATCCACACCCGATGTCTTTTTCGAGGAGTCAGCTTCTCCGCGCGAGCGTTTGTTGCTCGACTTCGGCTGGCGTTTTCATCTGGGGAACGCCGACGATGCCGCAAAGGACTTTCGCTTTGGCGCCCCGGTCCGTGAGGGAACTTTCGCGAAGGCAGGCCAGGATTGGCTGCACAACCCCGCCGATCCGCCGCTCCAGCACAGTTTCGACGACAGCGCATGGCGTGTCATCGACCTTCCGCACGACTGGGCGTTGGAGTTGCCCTACGTCCCGGCGCAGGAACCTGACATGAAAGCTCATGCCGCTCACGGCGGCAAACCTTTGGGACGCGAATATCCGGCGACGAGCATCGGCTGGTACGACCGAACCTTCGATGTTCCCGCCGAAGACGCGGGCTTGCGTCACACCCTGGAGTTCGACGGTGTATTTCGCGATTCGACGGTATTCATCAATGGCTTCTATCTGGGTAGAAACCTGAGCGGCTATGCCCCCTTCAGCTTCGATGTGACTGATTACATCAAGTACGGCGGCAAAAATGTGGTGACGGTCCGCGTGGATGCCACGTTGAATGAGGGCTGGTATTACGAGGGCGCCGGCATCTATCGTCACACCTGGCTGACGAAGACCCATCCGCTCCACATTGCCCAGTGGGGCACCTGTGTGCGTAGCCAGATTCGCCATGCGGATGCGGTGGTTTCGATCGAGACAGAGATTCTGAACGAAAGCGATAAGGGTGCCGCCGGGCGCGTCATTTCAAGGGTGCTGGGCCCCGATGGGGCACTCGTCGCCACTGTGCCCGCCAAGCCGTTTGAGATCTCCGCCTGGGAAAGCCAGACAGTGAAGACGCAGGTGTCAGTGCTGCAGCCGCAGTTGTGGTCAATCGAAGAGCCGCGGTTGTATCGCGTGGTCACGCGCATTGAAAGCGATGGCAAGACGGTCGACGACGGAGGAACCACTTTTGGGATTCGCTCGATACGGTTCGACGCCGATCGTGGCTTTTTCCTCAATGAGAAGCCGGTCAAAATTAAAGGCACCTGCAATCATCAGGATTATGCTGGAGTCGGCATTGCAGTCCCGGATCGCATGCACGGGGACCGGGTGGTCTCCCTGAAGGCGATGGGCTCCAATGCCTGGCGGACGGCGCACAATCCGGTGGCGCCGGAACTACTGGATGCCTGCGATCGCCTGGGGATGTTAGTGATGTGCGAGACGCGCATGATGGCTTCTACTCCAGAGGGGCTGAGCCAGCTTGAGCGCATGATCCGCCGCGACCGGAACCATCCCAGCGTAATTATCTGGTCGCTGGCGAACGAGGAGTATTTCTACCAGGGGACCCCGACCGGTGCGCGCATCGTTTCCAGCATGAAGCGTCTGGCGAAGAAGCTGGACCCAACCCGGCCCGTGACAGCCGCGATGAATGGCAGTTGGATAAGGGGCGGAGTCTCAGATGTGGTGGATGTGCAAGGCTTCAATTACCTGAACGGCGGACGGCCGGAAGACAAATCTGAACATGCGGCGCCCTCGGCCGATATCGACAAATTCCACTTGGAGTTTCCGAACCTGCCCACCATCGGAACCGAACAGGCAAACGGCCAAAGCGCGCGTGGTATTTATAGGACGGACCCCGAGCGGGGTTACAACGGCCTTTTCGACGGGAAAAGTTCCGGTCGTCCCCTGGCTATCGAGACATGGTGGAAGATGTTTGATGAACGCCCGTTTGTGTCCGGCGGATTCACGTGGTCGGGATTCGATTATCGTGGAGAGCCGAGCTACGACCGAGTCTCCGTCAGTTCGCAATGTGGCATCTTCGATCTCTGCGGATTCCGGAAAGATATCTTCTACTACTACCATTCGTGGTGGGGATCTGAACCGGTTCTGCATGTCTTCCCGCACTGGAACTGGAACGGAAGCGAGGGCAAGGACGTGGCGGTGTTCTGCTTTTCGAATTTGGACAGCGTTGAACTGTTTATCAACGGAAAGAGTGCCGGCTCCCAGATCGTCCCTCACGACTCGCATCTCACCTGGACGGTGCCCTATGCGCCGGGGGCCATCGAGGTGCGTGGGACGAAGAACGGCCGCGTCGTGCTGACCGATCGCCGAGAAACCATAGGCGCAGCGGCGAAACTGGTGCTGCGGCCAGGGCGTAGCCGCATCGCAGCGGATGGCGAGGACGTTATAGGCATCGCGGTGGAAGTGCAGGATTCCGCCGGGCGAATCGTGCCGAATGCCTGCAATCCAGTGAAGTTCCAACTCGCCGGCGCAGGAAAAATCCTTGGCGTGGGCAACGGCGATTCAAGCAGCCACGAACCTGATAGACCAGCCGCTCCGAATGCCGCTGTGCGCAATGTCTTCAACGGCTTGTGCCTGGCGATTGTGCAGGCCGGCAAAGAAGCAGGCACGATTCAGGTTGAAGCCAGCGCCGAAGGGCTGCAATCGGCCAAGGTTGAAATCCAGGCTGAGCCGACGAAATTGCGCCCAGCCGTTGCGTAGTTGGCGCTTGCGAAAGCTGTATGCACGACCCAGCTTGCGCTGCCAGCAGATAGTCCGTACACTGGCCTGACGACCGACGCTGCGTATTGGCATCTGGATGATGCAGGCTTGCGAGCGAACATCAAAGAGCTGCTTGGCGATCGTGCTGATGCGATGATCGCGCTCTACCGGAAGCACAATCCAACAGCCAGTCCGACTGACATTTTCTTTCTGATCGAGAGCGACTATCGCTACGGCGCGCCAACGATGAAGATTGCAGAACGGCGCTCGGCGCTGCACGCAGGGCCGGTCTATCTCTACTATTTTGCCTGGGCGAGCCCGGTGCAGGACGGCATGTTGATGTCGCCGCACAATATTGAGTGGCCGTTCGCGTTCGACAATGTGGAACTCTGCGCCAACCTGACCGGCGGTGGACCGGATGCCCAGGCTTTGGCCGACACGGTGAGCGATGCGTGGGTCGCGTTCGCGCGGACGGGTAACCCCAACACACCGAGGCTGCCGCATTGGCCAGTATTCACGGGGACGGATCGTGAGACGATGGTCCTCAATAATCGGAGCAAGGCCGAGAAGGACCCTTTGCGCGAGCAGCGGATCGCCATGTTCAAGGCACTCAACTTGACGTAGAATCGGACCGTCGCAAAGCAGGAGATGAATCATGGCACTCACCCGCAGATCGCTGCTCTCACTCTCCGCCCTGGCGTCAGCTGCGCATATATTGGCGCGCACAGGAATATCGGCGACACCCTCGTTCCCGACTCCCGATTCACAGGATGGATGGACCGTGCTGGAACAGCGCTCAATACGAGCAGCTGCAGGCATCGATCCGCAGCGTATGGACGGCGCTTTGAATACGTCAAGACGACCAGCCGTCACGGCGGCTTGCTTGTTCTGCGGCATGGACAGTTGGTGTACGAGCGCTACTTCGGTCGCGCCAATAGAGAAGCAAATCCCAATATGCATTCCATTGGGAAGATGTTTACCAGCGTCTGCTGCGGCCTCATGCTGGCGGAGCACAAAGACCGATTTCCCGACGGACTGGCGCAAAAGGTATTCACGAGAGAATTTCTCCCGGAGGCTTTTCCGCTCACCGATCCGCGAATGGCCGGGATCCAGCTCGGTAATCTGCTGACCATGACGTCCGGTCTCGAGGGTATTAATTACTCTGCGGCCGCACCCGTGGTGCCGGTAGAGGAAGGCCATACCACTGCCATCGTGCATGGCGAGAATGTCAGTCTGCCTTCGTGGGTCTCAAGCGATCCGCTCTACGATCAATTGCGCAACCAGGATGGAAGCGCGCTGCACGTAAAGATGTGGAACTCTCCCGGCGGCGGCTATCTCTATTCAAGAGATCCGCACATCGCTTCGATTGTGCTTCGCCATGTGGAAGGAATGGAGCTACAGGAGTTTGTGAACCAGCGGCTCGCCAAGCCGATGGGCTTTGGCCCGTGGGGGTACTGTCTGCATCAGGACCGCGGCGATCTGCCGCACACTACGGGCGAATCGGGTATAGCTCTGCGCTCAACCGATGCGCTGCGATTCGGATATATGCTGCTCAATGGTGGTCGCTGGGGCGATCGGCAACTGGTTCCGCGAGATTATGTCGATCTGTTGAGCCGGCCATCCCCGTTCAATCCGCACTCGCCCTTCAGCTTCATGTTCGAGGTGAATGCGGATGGGCACGTTGCTCGTGCGCCGCTTGATGCTTTTTTCAAGTCTGGCGCAGGTGGATGCGCGATCTATGTGATTCCATCCCTGGACATGGTGATCTACAAGATGACCGAGGCCGACGATCCGACCAGAAACGGCCCGAAAGGGAATCCGCCGGCCGCGCTGGATACGTCGCGGGATCAGTGGAAGCCGCAACCGTTCAATCAATTCTGCGATGGTCCGGTGGATGGCGATACGGGCGTCCGCCGCACCCTGGAACTGGTGACCTCTGCCGTCGTCGCTTAGGCGGCAGCGCGATATATCCGCAGGCATTCCGGCGAGACAATTTGGCTGATGCCTATTGCCTTGTCGGCGAAAGATCGTTGCGAACGATCACGCCACCCTTCATAACGAAGTCAACCCTGTTGAGCTCAGTGATGTCAGCGACAGGATCTCCGGGTACGGCGATCAGGTCGGCGAACTTGCCCTGATCGAGCGATCCGATCCGGTCTGCCCAACCCATCACCTCCGCATTCGACATAGTCCCGGCTTCGAGCACAGCCGTAGGAGTCATATGAGCTGCTGCACCAGCGCGATGTACTCCAGAGCCCCCGTTCCGTGGGCGAGCGTCGATCCCTCCGCGCCGCTGCCGACGGTAATCTTCAGTCCCCTGGTATGCGCGGCCATGGTCACAGCCGCCTCAAACTTGGGAACCATCCGGTACTTGCCGCCGGTACCTCGCCTGTCCGCGTCGTCAATGGCTGGTTCGATGTCACGAGCCAGCGTCGGATCGTAGGATATATGTTTCGCCACCATCATGTTCACCTGTTCCTGATCAAGGTCGAATGCGTGTTCAATGCTGTCACAGCCAGCGATAATGGCGTTTCGCTCGCCTTCTCCGCCGAAGACATGGCACGCCGTCTTCTTGCCGAGCCGATGCGCCTCATCGATCAGGGCCTGCAGCACCGGCATGGGGTACGTCACATCGAAGTTAGCATGGCCCTGAGCATCGAACTGGTATCCTCCGGTGGGAAACAACTTGATCCAATCGGCGCCGTGGGCAATCTGGTCGCGAACAGTGGCGCGGGCGTCATCTACATCGTGCACCACAGCGCTCGCCAGCGGGTTGTTCGGCTCCGCTTCTTTCGATCCTGCCCACACGATGCCGCGTGTGGAGACCTATGTGCGAGGCCCTTGAATCATGCCTCGGTCGATCGCAGTCCGCATATCGACGTCGGCATAGCCGTTGCCGTGTGTGCTCATATCTCGAATCGCAGTAAAGCCTGCGTTCAGATCCGCTTGCACGTGCTGAACCGCAATCAGGGTTGACATTTCCCGCGAGATTCCCGGCCGTGGCGTGTCGAACATATGCGTATGGAGGTCGATCAGCCCGGGCAGCACCATCTGCTCGCTCAAGTCGACGACCCGCATCCCATGCGGGATATGAATCTGGCTCGATGAGCCAATGCGGACGATTCGTTCGTGATCGATCAGCAGGACCTGGTCCGTCAAGACGGCACCTGTCTTGCTATCGAATAAGCGGCCTGCGCGGATGGCAACAGGAGGCGTCTCTGGCTTGCACCGGTTGATTCCGTTATCGATTCCGATGCAGGGCTCCGGGCTTGCCCCTCGCCAGGGAGCCTTCGGCGGCGCGGCCTGTTCCGCGTTGAGAGAGAGCGTAATGAGAGCGGCTGCAACTACGCCGAAAATTCCGTTCGTCACCGTTGGCTTCAAAACCATGCCGCGGACTCCGTAACTTCAAATTGAATTGACGTTGAAGGTGCTGCTGCAACAACCTACTCGACAAAAGGTCTTGGCGTGATCTGCATGCTTCGCAACGTAATCGAAGCAGACTCCAAACCCGGCGATGTCGCTGAGATCCTGATGTCTCCTGCTTCTCTGTTGGATTGCACGATCGCCATGCACAGGCCGTTGAACGCGCTGCGCCTGCTGTCTTTATCCAACTCGATGCAGCGCGGGTCGCCATTGCCTACGCCGATCAGCTTCGCTGGACCTTCTATCGCGAATTCGACACTATTCGAAGCAGTCGGCATCATCCGGCCCTGTGCGTCTACGATCTCAACGGAGAGCATCGCGACATCGACTGCATCAGCCGAGAGTGTGGTGCGATCAGGACGCAGCAGAATGCGAGCTGGCATTCCGGTCGTCTCGCGCTTTTCCGCCAGAATGATCTTCCCATCCTTCGTTCCGCGCACTTCGATCACTCCGGGTGCATACTTTACCTTCCACACTACGTGCGAGTTTCGCGCGACAGTCTGCGATCCCGCGCTGACGTCGTTGACGAAAAGCTCGACTGAATCGAGATTGCTGTGGCACCAGATCTCAATCTCCTGACCTTCTTTTCCTGCCCAGTTCCAGTGCGGAAACAGATGCAGCAGCGGCTCCTGCTTCCACCATGCGCTGTAATAGTAGAAGTTGTCCTTGGCAAAGCCGCACTGATCGACGATACCGGAGTTGCAACTGTTGCTGGGAAAGGTATGCGGTTTAGGCTCGCCTCGATAGTCGAAGCCTGCCCACACAAAGCCGCCGGCGAGCCACGGACGAGCTTCAAAGTAAGTCCACCAGCCTTCCGCTGTGGATGAGTAGCTGTTGTGGTTCCGGTCGTAGGCGCTGTAGTAGCCCCGCTCCATATCGTTGACGTAAATCCCTCGCGTGGAATGGACGCTTCCGATCTCGCTGCCCACACACGGCTGCTGAGGAAAGTTCTTGTGAAACTCATCCATGTTTCCATTGAAATAGTTGAAGCCCTGCACATCGATCGAGTACGAAGCACCCTTGCCCCAGCTTCCGTTCATGGGAAGAATTACCGTGCGGGTCGGATCATGCTCGCGCACTCTCTGCCGCATGGCGGCTGCGATCTTCTGGCCGCGGGGCGAACCCTGCTCGGGCTCCTCGTTCCCAATCGACCACAGAATTACCGAAGGATGATTGCGGAAGCGCAGGATCATTCGCTCCAACTCGCTGAAGCCCTCGGGGCTCGAAGAGAACATGCGGGTCTCGCACATTACCATCATGCCTTCTGCGTCGCACGCATCCAGAAGCTCCGGTGAAGGCGGGTTGTGAGCAGTTCGGTACGCATTCGATCCCATCTCGCGCAGCCGCTGAATACGGAATTGCTGAATCCTATCCGGCATTGCAACGCCTAAGCCCGCGTGGTCTTGATGACAACAGGTGCCTTTAAGCTTGAGCGACTTTCCGTTCAGGAAAAACCCGTCGCTGGCATCCCAGCGCAGGGTGCGAATGCCGAAGGTTGTCTCTTCGCTGTCGACAACCTTTCCTCCCACATGGACGCTGGTGATCGCGCGATAGAGATGCTTCGCGCTCTGCTCCGGCTTTACGTCCCACAGCAGGGGGTGCATGATTTTCGTTTTTGCGGTGAAAGTTTGACGACTGAAGGCTGAGACCTCTATTGCTACAGACGATGCAGTCGCTACTACCTTTCCATTTGGATCGACAATACGAGTCGCAAGCTGACATGTCTGGCTCGCGCTGCTCTCGTTTTGGATATCCGCTGAGACTGCGATGGCCGCCGCATTCTGCTTCACCTCAGAGCGCACGCAATGAGTCCATTGGGCAATGTGTGTTGGTGCGGTCTTCACCAGCCAAACGTGACGGTAGATGCCTGCGCCTTCGTAGTACCAGCTCTCGCTGAGCGATGCATCTACACGCAGAGCAAGCACGTTCTTCTCTCCAGGGTTGCAGAAGTCGGTAACATCGAAACTGAAGGGCGCGTATCCACTGAAGTTCGACCCAAGATAAAAGCCGTTGAAGAAGACGCTGGCCTGGCGAAATACTCCATCGAACTCGATCGAGATTCGCTTGCCTGCATCAGAGGCGTCGAGTGTGAATGTGCGACGATACCATCCGATGCTGGTCTCGGGAAACTCACGTCCGATGGGCTTTGCCCCATGCTCAGAGATCAGCAGCGGCGTACCCTGGAAGGGAAGCTCGACTGCCCAGTCGTGCGGCAGATCGAGGCCCCTCCATGCGCTGTCGTCGAACTTGATAGCCGCTGCCGAGTTGACACGCCCCGCCTTGGCAAAGACCGCTTCGCGCGACATTTTGCCAAATCCGAAATCCTTCGCCGTGTCGCAGGCGTTTCCCAGGTGAAAACGCCAGTTGAAATCCAGCAGCAGGCGCTCCCGCACTGACATCACAGGCGCATCTAGCTTCGGCCGGTGTTCTTTCGAAATCGCTGTCTTTGCTTCATCATTGCTCAAAGCATCCGCGAAAGCAGCACGGGAAGTCGCCACCGACGCTGTAGCAGCCAGGCCGGACCTGAGAAGATCTCGGCGGGTTAAAAATGAAGGCTGTTTCGACATATTGTCCTTATGCAACGAAATGGGCCCATCTACTGTTTCAGTGTCAGTACGAGGCTAGAAGTAAGGCACCGCGATGTCAAGGAACTACGAGGCGATCCCAATATACCAAAGGCGGATTGCATCACCGCTACGATTTGGCAGCCTGAAACTCAGCACTCCTGCGGATGATCCGCTCGGAGAAAAGCAACAGGACAAGTGTCGTCGGTCCACATCTATGGACGCTTCTCGTGTTCCCTGTAGACCTCGCGAATCGAGCACGAAATTCTCAGTTACACAGCATGGCGCCTGAGTTTGTGATCCGCCGCGACGAGTCTTACCGCTAATCAGCGGGCTCTCCAACCCATTTGTCTCCGTTCAAACCGGCCTGGGGCGCAGTTTCATCGCGTCCCAGGCCGGAATATTCCCATTTGTCATCTCTTAACCACAGCAATAGTTCTTCCTTCCGTTCTATACTTTCTGCAATGCAGCCGATAAATTAGCTGGCACACTCTGCACGCGCCCCGGATAGCGTTCATAATCTGTTGCATGTCCAGGCGCCAGGAGTTTGTGCCGCGGGAATCGGCCTCGCGCCATTCTGGCCCTGCCTGATGCCGATGGCGGTTGGTTCCTGCTTGCGCGGCAGGTGTGGATTTTGATGGAAGCTCTGGCTCAACTCGGTGTTGCGGCAACTTCAACTTGGGATATCCTTGCCCTGCCTGTCTTCCCGCCTTTCGCCTGGCGTCCCGTCTCCATTCCCTGGACGGCTCTTGTCTTCCTTATTTGCCTGTCGGCAGCCTTAGGCGCCCTGATGAACCGCCTGCGCGCCAGGTCGGAGAATCGCAAGCGGGACGGTGAATCCACGATGAAGGAACTGGCGATGCTGCGCGCCGTGGTTGCCAATCTGCCGGACATGATCTATGCCAAGGACGCGGAAAGCCGCTTCCTGCTGGCGAACAAGGCTTCGGCAACCAATATGGAGGCCGCAAGCAGCGCAGACCTGCTGGGCAAGACCGATTTCGATTTCTTTCCCCATGAGCTGGCCGCAGGCTTCTTTGACGATGAGCGCAAGGTCCTGCTCTCCGGCCAGCCTCAGGTCAGCAAGGAAGAACATATCGAGGGGTCCGACGGTAAGACGCGATGCATTCTGACCACCAAGGTTCCTCTGTTCGACGCTGCGGGCCAGGCCATTGGCCTTGTCGGAATCGGACGCAATATAACCAAGCTCAAGGCCGTCGAGGCCGAGCTCAAGCGCGCCCTGGACGAGTTGGCCTTCAAGGCCGCGCACGATTCCCTCACCTCTCTGCTCAACCGAGGAGCCATCCTGGAGATGCTGGGGCGCGAGCTATCCCGCAGTGTCCGCGAAAATGGCCGCACCACGGTCCTGCTCGGTGACCTGGACCACTTCAAGAACATCAACGACATCCATGGCCATCCGATCGGGGACGAGGTCCTGCGCGAGGTCGCCAATCGGCTTGTTAAAACCGTGCGTCCCTACGATCTGGTAGGCCGCTTTGGAGGAGAGGAGTTCCTGGTTGTGCTGCCCGGCTGTGCCGCGCCGGATGCTCTGGCGCGAGCCGACCACTTGCGCGAAGCCATTGCAGCCTCGCCGATTCTGACTGCGGACGGACCGCTTCCCATGACCATCAGCATCGGCGTCCTCGTCGCCCAGGAGTGGGGAAAACCCACATACGAGGAAGTTTTGCGCGAGGTGGACACCGCCCTTTATGCGTCCAAGGCCGCCGGCCGCAATTGCTGCACAGTTGCCGTGCCCCCAGTCTAGGAACTTATTGAAATTCCCTTGTTGTGGGCTCGTTCCTTGGGGATTTGCGCTTTCATCTGCTTGAAATTGGTTTGAATCGGGCGAGGTAGGTATCTGCTTCACTCAGGTAGGCCCAACAGATTGTGTTTTCACGCATTGCTGTCCAAGATAGACCGACAGCTCTCCCGGCTTGAGGGGTACGATAGCAGGCTGATCCCCGTTACTCTGGAGTGGGTTCCGGACAGGACCACATTCAGAAGAGAGAGGATCAGCCATGACTCAAGTATGCAGTGTGTATTCGCAGCTATTGCAACTTTTTCCACGCGGACAGTTCGCACAGGCTGTCAAGCAACATCAAGCCGAGTTCAACGCCAAAGGGTTCACCTGCTGGGAACAGTTCGTGGCCATGCTGTTTTGCCAGGTGGCGCATTTGA
>Ga0255354_1000863_pt1 | contig 18455 bp, 17 predicted proteins | sample HBST50metaG_FD_189942 | JGI IMG/M metagenome (GOLD analysis project Ga0255354, IMG submission 189942) | Peat soil microbial communities from Stordalen Mire, Sweden - H.B.S.T50 | ecosystem: Environmental > Terrestrial > Soil > Wetlands > Peat | place: Sweden: Norrbotten County, Stordalen Mire...
AGGGATCAAGCGTTAAGCGGACTCCCCGAGACGGCGCCAACGCGACCGTCGATCTGGAAGCGGCTCCAGATTATCTACCGAAAGCTGATGCCGATGTGAGGCTGTGGGCGGTGAACTCATTCACCGCAGACGGCTTGTCGCCTTTGAGGCACTTCGCGGACTGTCCGAGCCTATTGGCCTCTCGGGTTTACGCTCGGGTATTTGATCAAGTAGGACCGCATTCAACAGTGATTTGTGAACCTTGATGCGCCCGTTGTATTCGATAAACCCGAGCTTACGAAATCGATTCATGAAGAAACTGACGCGGGAGCGGGTGGTGCCGATCATCTCCGCCAGGGTCTCTTGCGAAATCTTTGGAATATATTGTTCCGGCTCGCCCGGCTTGCCAAATTCCGCCATCAACAACAGAATCCTCGCCAAGCGCTTTTCACTGGAGTTGAAAAGCTGATCGACCAAGTCGGCTTGAATGCGCATGCTGCGCTCCAGTATGACCTTCAAAAAGAGGTCTGAGAAACTATGCTCCTCATGCATTACACGGATCATCTCTCCGCGGCTGATTCTGAGAGCGGCGCAGGCGGTCATGGCAGTAGCTGTGGCCAAACGTAACCCCGGCATCGACGCGAGCGCCTCTTCGCCCACAAAGTCACCGGCGGCAAGGAGTGCGATGGTAGCTTCCTTCCCAGTTGGGGAAACCACAGTGACCTTTGCGTGGCCCTTCTGAAGATAAAAGATCGAGTCTGCGGGATCTCCTTGCGAAAAGAATGCGTCTTTGGGCTCAAATTGGACTATTCTTCGCCCGATGCCAGCGTGGGCAAGAAAGGCGGCAGTGTCGAATCCGGGCTTTTCAAGCTGAACCATGGAGGGGCCTCCTTGAGGCGGGGCCAACTCACGGTCGCATACTTTGCGGGAAGACCGCTTGCAGGTGTATGCGACCTAAATGCCACCTGATGACCAAAGCGGGTTCGCGATCGGCGTGGAATGGATGCCTGTACACTATGACCCTTGGCTCCAAGTCCTACTATAAGCCCACGGGAAGCATCTTGGTCAATTCTGCACAAATTGTTCACATGTATTTCAAGTATCTTGGTTTCTGTAGCTTCAAGATGACGCCTGATGAGACGCGCCTGGAGTCTCGCCATCAAGCCAACCACTATGAGAGAATCATTGTCGTAAACGCTTCAGGTTCAAAGCGAGGCGTTGCGTAAAAGCAAAAGAACGGAACCGATGCTTCCTGCAAACAAGACACGTGATTTGGCCCGCAGCCTCGTGGCTAGCGAAGCCGATGCAAGCACGACCTCCCCGCATACTGAAGCTGCAACTGTGCGCGTCTATGAGAGGCTGCGTCGGCAACTCGGCGCACCCGTGGGAGTTGACGGTTTTCAGACGCTCGCTTCCCGTGCCTTGGCTCTGGCCAAGTCGCAATCACCTCGGCTCAGCGCGGTGCAGGTTACAGCGAATGGAGCCTTGCGCGGTCTCGGCGAAGTTGAATCCCAGACGGATGCGGACGAAGATGGCGAGGCTGGAATCAATCTGATTGCGCAACTGCTTGGTCTGTTTCTTACCTTTCTAGGCGAGGCAACAACGCTGCGTTTGATCGACGATTTACGCTATCAGGTTGATGTCAGTCCGGTGTCGGCCAGGACTACAGAGGATACGGTCGACTCAGCGGCTGATGGACCGGTGATGGCTGCGGCTTTCGAGGACCTTCTGCTGGAAATTGATCGGCTGAGAAATGTGAGCGAACATATTGAAACCCTCGCGGACAGGCATCCAGGCATGGAAGATGGACTCGTGAGTGCCGCTGGGAACATTCGCGGTATTGCCACCGTTCTGGACATTTTCACACTCATCCGAAGCAAAGCTGGAGGCCCACAGGACGAGGTGCCTGACCTGCAAACAAATCGCTACATGAATTGAGTGCTTCCAGCGCTAAGTCTAACGCGGCACTGGATGTCAAATACCGGAACCGTGAGAGCGCTTGAGATAGGACAGAGTCGTACTGCTGTTTCTGTTATGAAGCATATAGCGGCAATTGAATTCTTCTACATTGAACGATGCTGGTTTGAATATGACGGCTGCCCCAGGAATGCGAGATTTAGCCCATCGACTTCTAACGTATGAAGCCGGTGCGGGCAAGGCCTCCGAGCCATTGGAGTCCCCGACCTTTCGCGTCTACGAGAAGCTGCGCCAGAGCCTTAGCGCATTTGCGGGAGTAGCGGCTTTTGAGTCCCTCGCTTTCCGCGCTTTGACGCAAGCCAAGTCCGAGACTCCCAGTCTTTGGGCAGTGCAGGTCGCGGCGGGTGGATCCTTAAAGGGCTTTGGCGAGTTTGACCCTCAAATCAACATGAACAAGGATTCGGCCGGCGAGGGAGGAATCATTCTCATCGCCCGCTTACTCGGCCTGCTTCGCATCTTCCTCGGCGAAGCCTTAACGTTAAGCCTGCTGCGCAATGCATGGCCAGGCGAAGTCTTTGACGATCGCAATTCGGTACACGGGAGAAACGCGTGAGCACTCAAGACAAAGTGAAGATCAACAAACTACCCACCGGAGTTCCGGGCCTTGACGAGATTGTGGGTGGCGGTCTCCCGGAATTCTCATTCAACATCATCGCGGGCGCACCTGGAAGCGGGAAGACTACGCTGGCACACCAGTTCGTCTTTGCCAATGCCACCCCTGAGCGTCCTGCGCTCTATTTCACTGTCCTTGGCGAATCCGCCATAAAAATGCTGCGATACCAGCAGCAGTACACGTTCTTCGATCCGGCCATGCTGCCCGGCTCCATTCGCTTCATCAACCTGAGCCAGGTTGTCTTGGAGAAGGATCTGGGCGCGGTTTTGGAGCAGATCACCAAAGAAGTTGAAAAAGCCAACCCCGCCGTCGTGGTTGTTGACTCCTTCCGCACCATGGTTCGGAAGCCGGAAAGCGACATGGACCTGCAATCCTTCATTCAACGGCTGGCCCTGTTTCTGGCTAGTTGGCAAGCTACGACGTTCCTGATCGGTGAATATGCGGAGGATGAGTTACGCGACAATCCCATCTTTACTGTCGCCGATGGGCTGCTCTGGCTCCGCCAAACGGCGGAACGAAATTCAATTGTGCGGAAGTTGCAGGTCATCAAACTGCGCGGTCAGGATTCTGTGCCGGGGCTGCACACATTCCGCATCACGGATGCCGGAGTGCAAGCCTTCTCGCGCACCTTTGGGCTGACCGCACGTAAGAGAAATCCGCCCAGCGATCGGCGCCTCTCGTTCGGCATCGCGGAGTTGGATAAGATGCTGGGTGGTGGCGTTCGCGAAGGCGATAGTGTACTCATAGCCGGGCCTTCGGGAACCGGGAAATCAGTTCTGGCAACCCAATTCATTGCGGAAGGTATTCGCCAGGGAGAGCCGGGAATTGTGGCAGTGTTTGAGGAGCGCCCGCAAGCATATGCAGAGCGGGCCGCCAGTCTCGGCTTGGATCTGGAAACACCACTGAAAGACGGGAAACTCACCATCCTCTATCTCCGTCCCCTCGATCTGTCCGTGGATGAGACCATGCACTCGATTCTCGATGCAGTGCAGAAGATTGGCGCCAAGCGCCTGGTAATCGATTCACTGGCCGGCTTTGAAATGGCTCTCTCGCCCGGCTTCCGCGCGGACTTTCGCGAATCGCTTTACCGGATGATCTTCGCTCTGACGGGAATCGGAGTCACGATTCTAAGCACGGTTGAAGTGGATGAGTCATTCACGGAATTCCCGTTCAGCACCTACTCCATTTCTTTCCTCACCGATGACATCATCCGGCTGCGGTACGTATCCATCGATGGCCAGCTTCGCAAGATCATGGTGGTGATCAAGATGCGGGGCGGGAATCATGCCAAGGATATTCGTGAGTATGAAATCACGTCCAAGGGCGTGGCGATTCTAGGAAAACGCCTCACAAACTATCAGGGCCTTATCAGCGGAATTCCCGTTCACTCGGACCGGCCCAGCCAGACGGAAGAACCCTCGCTGGATACGGGAATCGAGCACACAACCTAACGGAGCATCTACGAACTTGAAGCCGAGGCCAGTATGGCCTCGATTTGCTGCGCTCTGCGTCAGGACCTTGTCATCTCTATCCCTCGTGGTAACCTGCCCCCTTTGCAACAAGCAGCGCAGATACTTGCCCTCAGAGTCCTTCCTTGGAAAGCCGAATGACCTGGGAGGCACACGTGCGCAGCGACAAATTTTGATCAGAACAACGATGCACTCTACGGAGCGTGCATAGATCCCATTTCGATGATCCGTCTGGTTTTGCTCAGACGACAGCCGGAATCCAGGCCTATCGTGTCTGTATGGGTAACTTGAAGCCCCATATGTCCGCCAGGAGGCGCTATGTTAGGTTTGGGTTTGGTAGGAACAATTATTGTGATTGTACTGATTGTGTGGCTCGTCCGTCGCGCGTGATTCGGCTGGGAGTTCAAAGTAGTTGGTCGGGAGTTGGTCCCATTGCCGTGCCTCGATCCAGCGCTTGCGTGCATGCGCTGAGTATCCAGGATGCCCTTTCTTTCACTTGCAGGGTGGAGGAACTGGCGCAGACGCTCCATTCCGGACGTCCCAATGCCATCGCCTGCAAAGGAGATCCTCTGTGTCCAAGTCCAAACAAATCCACGAAAAAGAATCGCAAGCCGCCAGACTTCTCGTTCCCGACGGTTATTCACCCGAAGATGTGAAGGATCTCTCAAGCGTACTGAACGCGCTTGTTGCCGACGCTTTTGCCCTCTACCTCAAGACCAAGAACTTTCACTGGCACATGAACGGTCAACATTTCCGCGACTACCACCTTCTTCTCGACGAACATGCGGCCCAGATATTCGGCATTACCGACGCCATAGCCGAGCGTGTTCGCAAGGTCGGCGGCATAACTATCCACTCCATAGGACACATTGCCCGGCTGCAACGGATTGCAGACAACGACGAGGAGTTTGTGGGTCCGACCGAGATGCTGAGGGAACTCCACGCCGACAACAAGGCGTTTGTGGAGAGCTTGCGCGCGGCGCATGTGGTCACCACTAAAGCCAATGACTACGCAACCACCAGTCTGATTGAGGTTTGGATTGACGAAGCGGAGCGGCGCGCGTGGTTCCTGTTCGAAGCCACGCGGTAATGAATCTTCAACCTGACGGCGCACCCGCAGTTCACTCTGTGCTCGATCTGAGGCGACGCCTGAGATTCGAGCGACCGAAATTCGAGCAGAACATTAGCATAGAGCATGGCCGGAGCCATCTCACTATGTTCTGCCCGTATATTGAGCAGTTATCAGCAAGGAGTGAAGCATGAAAAAGATAGCGGTAGTTGCAAGTGCGGTATTGATGTCAATGGGGTTCGGAATGGCCCTGGCGCAACAAACTTCGTCCATCAAACAAAACAAAAAAGGAGTCGTTATGAAAGGTTTTGTACAAAACATCGAGGATCTCGCCATTAAGAATGACGATTTTCGTCAGGTGCTTTACACGACAAAGCAGTGCCAACTTGTCCTCATGGCGTTAAAGCCCAAGGAAGAGATCGGGGCGGAAGTCCACAAGTCCGACCAATTTTTTCGCGTGGAGGAGGGGACCGGTGAGGCGGTTCTCGATGGCGTTCGGACGCCGATCCGCGCTGGCTTCGCAGTAGTTGTCCCGGCTGGGGTGAATCACAACATCATCAATACCGGCAATGTCCCAATGAAGCTTTATACGCTTTATGCGCCGCCGAATCATCGGGACGGCGTCGTACACCATACCCGTGCCGATGCGGAAGCCGACAACGAGCACTTCGACGGCAAAACAACTGAATAGAGAGTCGACTGTGCGTCGGGGCGATCGGGTAAGCCAGGTGGCCCACATCTGACCAGCCATAAACCTAGGTGCCCCAGGTCCGGATTTCGGACCTGGAAGACCATGAATCCTGTTTGTTTCCGCTTTGTGGCAGGTGGCTCGGTCATGAAATAACCAAGCACCGCTGTGCCTCATTCATCCACGGTCCAGCGTGGACGACGTGCAAACTGCGGCAGGCGTTTTGTGGCATCGAGTCTCGTCGTCACGTTCGGAAACATCGCATTGACCCACTCAGTTAACCCACTACCTACTCATGAGAAAGCTGAAAAATGAAAATCCTGATGGTACTTACTTCACACTCCGAACTGGGCAATACAGGCAAAAAGACCGGCTTCTGGCTGGAGGAGTTTGCAGCACCGTATTATGTTTTTGTCGATGCGGGCGTGAGCGTTACGCTGGCTTCACCTCAAGGCGGACAACCGCCCCTCGATCCCAGCAGCGATGTACCCACTGCGCAGACCGATGCAACCAAACGCTTCAAGCGGGATGCGGCGGCGCAAGATGGGCTTGCCCATACGGTGAAACTGGCCAGCGTGGCGGCCGGCGAATTTGATGCCGTGTTCTACCCCGGCGGGCATGGGCCGCTGTGGGATCTGGCCAACGACAAACATTCGATCGCGTTGATTGAGGCGATGGACCGTGCAGGAAAACCCGTCGCTCTTGTGTGCCATGCTCCGGGAGTGCTGAAGGACGTCATAGCAGCCGACGGCGCTCCACTGGTAAAGGGAAAGCATGTGTCCGGTTACTCTGATACGGAGGAAGAGGCCGTACAACTTACCAAGGTGGTTCCATTCCTCGTGGAAGATGAATTGAAACGTCTTGGCGGTCTCTACGCAAAGGGACCGGATTGGGCGCCCTTTGTGCAGGTAGACGGAAACCTGATCACCGGACAGAACCCAGCTTCTTCGGCTCCAGCAGCCAGAGACCTGCTCAAGCTGCTGAAGGCAAAGTAAGGCACAGAGTCATCTTCGATTGTTCGGCAGAGTGATCCTGGCCGGCGCAATCACCAAGTAAGTAACAGTTATAACCAGAAACATGGAGGTTCTAAATGCCCACGATTACGACCAAAGACGGCAGCAAAATCTACTACAAGGATTGGGGCGCGGGGCAGCCCGTGGTCTTCAGTCATGGTTGGCCGCTCAGCGCGGATGCCTGGGAAGATCAGATGGCCTTTCTAGCCGCTCATGGTTATCGCGCCATTGCGCATGACCGCCGTGGTCACGGCCGGTCGAGCCAGCCCTCTAATGGCAATAACATGGACACTTACGCCGACGACCTTGCAACGCTGACTGAATCGCTGGACTTGAAGGAAGCGGTCCACGTTGGCCATTCAGCCGGCGGCGGAGAAGTGGCGCGCTATATTGGCCGGCATGGCACGGAAAGAGTTGCCAAGGCAGTGCTGATTGCCGCAGTGCCACCCTTGATGCTGAAGACAGAAACCAATCCCGGTGGTCTGCCGATGGAGATATTCGACGGCATCCGCACCGGTGTGCTCGCTGATCGTTCCCAGTTTTTTAAAGACCTCACTGTGACTTTCTACGGGGCGAACCGATCTGGTTCATCCGTCTCGCAGGGACTGCGTGACTCATTCTGGCTACAAGCCATGCAGTCAGGATTCATCGGCGTCTTGGAGTGCATCAAGGCATTTTCAGAAACTGACTTCACCGCTGATCTGAAAAAGTTCGATGTGCCAACGCTGATTCTTCACGGCGATGACGACCAGATTGTGCCCATCGCGGACTCAGCGATGTTGACGGTCAAACTAATTAAGAACGCAAAGCTGAAGGTCTATCCAGGTGCGCCGCACGGGCTGTGCTCTACTCACAAGAATCAGTTGAATATGGACCTGCTTGCATTCCTTCGGGAGTAAATCGCAACGCAAGCAAGCGGCGGCACACAGCAGAACAGTACAGGCAGCAAACAACAAGATCACGAGCACGTTGTTCCTCAAGAGACGTCCGATTTTGACCATTTCATAGAACGTAACATGGTTTAGGATGGACCTCATACTGGCGGTCGCGTCTTTAACAGAGTGACTGCACACGGTAGCCCGATCGGGCCTTTGCAGTTTGACCGATTGGAAGCTGCCCCGGCCGCCAGGTTACCCGTCTCGCTACACACCGTTTTGCAAGGATTAGACAACTGTTCCGAATAGCCATCCGATGCCCGCAGTCAATGCCATAGCCAGTCCGCCCCAGAACGTCACACGAATTGCACCGATCATTACTCCTGCCCCACCCACCCGCGCGGACAGTCCACCCAAGAGTGCGAGGAGTACCAGTGAGGACCCAGAGACAATTGCAATCAATCCTGCTTCCGGTGCCAAAACAGTGACCAACAGAGGCATCAATGCCCCAACGGCGAAACTGGCGGCTGAAGCCAGTGCGGCCTGTACAGGACGCGCGCGAGAGGAATCTGAGATACCAAGTTCATCGAGGGCATGAGCGCCCAATGCGTCATGAGCCATCAGTTGCTCGGCGACCTGTTTCCCGAGTGCAGGCTTAAGTCCGCGTCCTACATAAATTGCCGCTAGTTCTTTGTGTTCGCCCTTGCTGTCTGCCTTGATCTCTCTACGTTCAAGAGCTAGTTCAGCCTTTTCAGTGTCTGCCTGCGAATGGACAGAGACATACTCGCCAGCAGCCATCGACATCGCCCCGGCAACCAGACTGGCCATTCCTGCAACCAACAGATTTCGATGTGTCGCATGCGCGGCTGCAACACCAAGCACGATGCTTGAGGTTGACAGGATGCCGTCGTTCGCACCGAGAACCGCTGCGCGCAGCCAGCCAAACCGTTCCGTGTGATGGTGTTCTTTATTACCGAAGAGCACTGTGAGACCTCATCGATTAAGCAGACTCTGATGACAACCTAACTCGGTCTATATCCATTCCATCCTCAGTAACCACACTTTGACAGCTTGGGTAAGGCCCGTATAGGCGAGAAGCGTAAGAAGCAGAATCGGCCAGTACGTACCTGGCAAGTGCGTCAGTCCCAGCGAAGACGCTACAGGAGAATATGGAAGCCACGCCCCGACGGCCATGATGGAGAGAGTCGTAATGGTTAACGGCCAGCTCGCACGGCTCTGGAGAAAGGGAATCTTGTTGGTGCGAATGATATGAATGACCAGTGTTTGCGTCATGAGTGACTCGACAAACCAGCCGGTCTGAAAAACTGAAGCTCGGGACGGATCCCAACACTTGAAGACCCAGAGCATGACGAAGAAGGTCGAGTAGTCGAAGATGGAGCTGATAGGTCCAATGCAGAGAATGAACCGCTTGATTTCTCCGATCTTCCAGGGGCGCGGACGAGCCACTTGTTCATCGTCCACTGCATCCGTGGGAATGGGTACCTGCGAGAAGTCGTAGAGCATGTTGTTGGTCAATATCTGAATCGGGGCCATGGGGAGGAATGGAAGAAAGGCGCTCGCTCCCAGCACGCTGAACATGTTTCCAAAGTTCGAGCTGGCTCCCATGCGGATGTATTTGAGGATGTTGGCGAAGACTTTACGCCCTTCGATGACCCCGCCTTCCAGCACCATAAGATCTTTTTCCAGCAGGATCAGGTCCGCCGACTCTTTGGCTATGTCGGCTGCTGTATCAACTGAGATTCCAATGTCGGCGGCGCGCAAGGCAGGCGAATCGTTGATTCCATCTCCCATGAATCCGACAACGTGCCCCTTGCCGCGCAGGGCGCGAACAATGCGTTGCTTATGGGCGGGAGAGAGGCGTGCGAACAGTGTCGTCGTCTCTGCCGCCTCGGCCAGTTCTTCGTCGGACATCTTCTCAACCGCATCGCCCAGTAGCATCGGGTCGGCGGGAAGTCCCACGTCTTTGCAGACTTTTCGGCTGATCAGATCATTGTCGCCGGTCAGAATTTTTACGGTTACGCCATGCTTGCGCAGTGCCTCAATTGCGGTTGCGGCGGTATGCTTAGGCGGGTCCAGGAATGCGACATATCCCTTCAGCACAAGATGGTGTTCGTCGTCCTTGGAGCATACCCGTTTTCCAGGCAGCTCTTTGACAGCTACCGCCAGAACTCGAAATCCATCATTACTCAGGCTCGCATACTCGTCCTTCAGACCCTTCATGAGTGCCGGGTCCATCGGCGACAGCTTACCGTCCAACTCGAATTGAGAGCATTGATGAAAGATCTCTTCCGGAGCGCCTTTGGTCAGGAGGATGGCCTTGCCCTCGGGATTCTCGACGAGCACGGACATCATGCGGCGTGTGAAGTCGAAGGGAATTTCATCCAGCTTTTTGAACTTGTCAACCAGGTCTTTCTGGCGAAAGTCCGAACTGTTCAGGATGGCTGTGTCCAGCAGGTTTTTGAGGCCAGTTTGAAAGTGGCTGATCAAGTAGCCGTCGAGGAGCACTTCATCGGTTTCGCGCCCAGCTACATTACAGTGCCGTTGCAGGACTACCCGGTCTTCTGTGAGCGTGCCCGTCTTGTCGGTACATAGAACGTCCATGCCGCCGAAGTTCTGGATGGCGTTGAGCCGCTTGACGATGACCTTTTTGCGACTCAAGGCGAGCGCGCCTTTGGCGAGGCAGACGGAGACGATCATCGGCAGCATCTCCGGGGTCAATCCGACGGCCACGGCCATTGCAAAAAAGAAGGCCGCCTTCCAATCGTGCTTGGTGAAGCCGTTGATCAGGAAGACCAGCGGCACCATGATGGCCATGAGCTGAATCATGAGCCACGTAAAACGAGAGAGCCCCTGATCGAAACTGGTGGGCGGCTCCTCCTCCGTGATGGAACTGGCCATGGTGCCGAGATACGTGTGAACTCCCGTGACCACCACTACCGCGGTCGCCGTTCCACTTTGAACACTCGTGCCCATGAAACATATGTTCTTGAGTTCCGCCGGTGAATCGGCAACTTTGGAATCGGAATCGTGGAACTTCTCCACGGGAAGCGACTCCCCGGTAAGTGTCCCCTGGCTGACGAAAAGATCTTTTGCTGCAATGACCCGCACGTCGCCTGGAATCATGTCGCCTGCGGAGAGATTGATGATGTCGCCCGGAACCAGATCGCGAAGCGGCAACTCACGCACTTTGCCATCTCGAACCACCGTAGCGGTCACGTGGATCATGGCTTTGAGCTTGGCCGCTGCCGAGTCCGCGCGGGCCTCCTGCAGGAAGCGAAGCGCCACGCTCAGCACCAGCATACCCACCATAACGCCGCCGGCGCGCGCGTCCCCGGTGGCAAAGGAGATCGACGAAAGGATTGCCAGCAGAATCACCAACGGGTTGCGCGTGATGATCAAAAGCCGGATGAACCATCCGCGCCGGCGTTCTTGCGCCACTTCGTTCGGCCCCGATGCGCGTGCCCGATTCTCTGCTTCGGATTGAGTCAAGCCATCCAAGCCCGAGTGCAAGAAGCGAAGGAGTTCGTCACCGTCCTTCGCCGCTGCATCAAGGACGTCAGGGGAAACACGGATGTGATGTTCTTTTGCCTTCGCAGCAATTGGAGATGCTTCTGCAGGTGGCGGAGCCACTGAGGAGCCAGCAGTACCGGAACTCGGGCTTGCTGCGGGCTTCTCAACCGTGCTGATCGAATCAGAAGTTGTCGTCATTGCTTAACTCTCCTCTATCCACCTTGTCGCTTGCGATGCTTCATGATATCTGTTGGCCCGTAGAGACCGAATCTTCGGCAGTCTCGACAACTACTCTCTGTTCTTGGAAGAAAACGGAAGCGCAACAATAGTTTGTTTCGGAATGCGGGTTGATGCAGCGATCCATCGCATTGCATTTGGGAAGACAGAAAGTCCTAAAATAGCCATAGTGCGGCCAGCGTTGCTGACCATGGACCGTGAAAGACAGGTTGCGACGTCCATACCTCGGCTAAGTTGAGCATGAAGCCTATGGTTGTACTGTTCAGCGCTTTCGCCCGTGAGATACATCTCCGCGGCCAGGGCAGCACTGTGCAAGGCTATCGACATTCCATCTCCTGTAAACGATGGGATTACCGCAGCCTGATCGCCCACACACCAAAGACCGAAGGGTTGTCCGGCAAGGTGTCCATACGGAATGGAAGAGATGGCCAACGGGCGGTCACACAAGGCTATTGCTCCTTGTAGGCGCTGTTTCAAATGCCGGTTGTCATCGATTACAGATGCTAGGAGTTTTTGCCACCCGCCAATCCTGCGCAACTCAGCCTGTCGAACCACCAGGCATAGATTGGCTACATCTCTCTCAACGAGAGAAAGTCCACCGTATCCTGAGGGGAATAGAAATAGCTCCACGAAATCTCTCAGTTTTTCGGTCTGGGCCGAATCGAGTTGCCAGTGCAGTTTGAAAGCGACTAGGTCGCCTTGGCCGGTATGTGCACGCTCCCATCCTCGAATATCGTGCTTACCATTCGCGAGAAACACTGTATGAGCACGCACCGATTCACCGCCTCGGATTCTCGCAGACCATAGGTTGTCTTCAATATTCAGTTGTTCCACGAATGAGCCACACTGTACTTTGCATCCGCATTCTTCAGCTCGTGAGAGCATGGCTTCATCCAGTGCGAATCGTGAAAGCGAGAGCGCAGTGAAGGGCAAAGCCGTTTCCACCACTCTCTGCTTTGAGGACAGAAGCACAAGGCGGATTGTAGCCGCACCTAATTCCAGAGGGTTAATTCCTACCTGATTGAGATACTCTACGGCTTCTGGACTCAGGAACTCACCGCACACCTTGTGGTGCGCAGCAGTCTCCTTCTCAAGAAGAGTCACCTGCCGTCCCGCAGTTGCCAGTCGGATCGCCACCATCGAGCCCGCAAGCCCTCCTCCAATGACAAGATTGTCAACAGTAGGGCCTGCCGTTCTCATTGATGCATTCTCCATGATCATGGCTTTCTTCGCGAGACGCATAGACGCGCAGGTGCAAAGCTCTCGATTATGATGTCCTGATCTTTGAGTCCTGCGGTGGCACACATCTTTCGCCAGTCTTCCAGGACAAAAGACCGCGCGATTGAGATGAGGCCGTCATGCTGTACAAAGGGATGGAGCCTTGCCAGCTTTGAGAAGATTTGGAAGGAATAGTAAGGAATCGCAGCGCGAGATAGATCGTTGATAAACCATCCCACTATGGCGTATTGCTCCATCCATTGCAAGAATCTGACAATATTGTCTTCTGAAAGATGATGCGTGAAAAGCGAACTGATTACAAGGTGAACCGGATGCTGAGGCACGTATGCAAATACATTGGCGGTGACCCACCGAATTCTGCTTGATGCTGGAGTTGCCTCCGCTGCTATTACCGTAGCGTCGGAATTCAATTCAAGGCCAGTCAGTTCCACGGCAATGCCGCGCTTACGTGCCCATTGCTCAATTCTTCGCAACCCGTCACCATAGCCGCAAGCTACATCGAGTATGCGGATCGGATCGGCTAGCGATGATAGTTCATCCGCGAGAGTATCAAGCCAATGCATCTGTGGCCAATAGGCCAGGGTCCAACGATTTGTCCATGCAAGGTCACGAAGACAGGCGCGCATCTCCTCGCGGCTGCATGGCGCGTCCATGAGTTCATCAAGCTGCGAGCGATGGCGGAAGTCTGGCGCGTTATGCTGCATGGAAGAGCATCGTTTCCGCAGTCAGCCCCGGTCCGAACGACATGGCACATCCTTGCTGCCCTGCCTGGGCTTGTTCCATGATCTGCTGCAACACAAACATTACGGTAGCAGAGGACATATTACCGTATCGCGCCAGAATATCACGTGAAGAAGCGAGTGCATCCTCACGCAAACTGAGGCCTTTCTCCACAGAGTCAAGAATCGAGCGCCCTCCCGGATGCACTGCCCACCAATCGATGGAGGATATGGCTTGACCTCGCGTAATCTCAACACCTGATTCTTTCAGCGCGCGCCCGATCTCTCCTGGAACCTCTCCGGAGAGATGCATGTCGAATCCTAGATCGCCAACTCGCCAGGTGATCAGGTTGCTTGTCTGGGGAATGTTGAGTGCCAAGAAGCTATCAATGGCAAGGCCTTTCTTTTGCGCCGTTACCAATGATGCAGCACAGCCATCTGCAAAGAGCAGAAATGACAGAACCTGCTCGAGCTCATGAGTTTCTTGAAAATGCAGAGAGCAGAGTTCAAGGTTCAATACCAGAACTGCGGCTTCCGGTTCAGAGCGAACAATGTGATGCGCCGACTTGAGCGCGTTGATTGCTGCGTAGCATCCCATGAAGCCGATCATCGTACGTTCAACTGACGGATTGAGCCCGAGATGATTGACTACCTCGAAATCCAGACCCGGCGCGTAGAGTCCAGTGCAAGAGGTTACGATTACGTGCGTAATTCCGCGTCGTTCTTCTTGAGTCAGAGAGAGATTGTCCAGTGCGCTGTGCGCCAATTGCGGAGCAAATCGTTCGAACAACTGCATGCGGCGCGCTGTTGAGGGAAAGTCGCCAGGCACATAGATATTCTCCGTATCCCGCCACGAACCGTCTGCTGTAGCGATGGGATTCACGAATGAATACCGGTGCTCGATTGCAGACAATCGCGCCATACGGTAAAACAACTTTTGCACCGTACCTTCTGGAAGATAATGGGCCGCAAAGTCAATGAAGGTATCATGAACATCGTGTTGGGGATTTGCTGAAGCAATGCGGTTAATGTGTGCGGTTGTCATTCTTACTCCCTCTGGCAGCAGATTGCTGATATTGACGGACGTTTCATAATATGTTGCCCAAAAAACTACGTTGTCCCAACTTGTCTCAAAGACAGCAGGGTGAATTTGGCAACGATCATCCGATTGCTTGAAATGGACACACCGGGTTTCTGATAAATATCACATTGATGAGACAGACTGTCTGCCCAATTTTGCTCAATTGCGTGAAGCTGTAATTCGTATGTTGTTCTGAACGCACCCTCGATCAATCCGCCGGAAGTAGATGTCTATGTGGGATTGGCGGCCATGGAGCAGACTCACTGTAGCTGATAGTCCGCTTCGCAGATGCCAAGTGCCGTGGCCAAATCAAGGGGTGGAGCAGTGGCATTCCGCTCACTGGGTTGATCGTCCAGAATCACACTCAGCAGCGACTTGTGAACGCGGATGCGGTCTTTGTACTCGATAAAACCCGAGATTGCGGAGGCGATTCATAAAGAAGCTAACGTGCGAGCGGGTGGTGCCAACCATCCCCACCAGTATCTCTTGAGAAATATCTCAAATGAATTCTACCGGCGCTCCCGGCTCAGCGTATTTTTCCATCATCAGCAGAATTCTCCATGCATCAAATGGGCCATTTCGTTAGGCCAGACTATCAGCATGGTGAAGTTAGTAACTGCTATAGCTGTGGATAGACGCAATCCAGCTATAGCAGTCGCGCCACAAATCGCTATCGGAATAGTCCTAGAAAATAGCAAACCAGCAAGATCAGAAGGATCGTGCTGAGGCCAATGCCAGCGCCGCCACCTGCACCCCACCGCCCGTAGCCGTAGTATCCTCCACCACCGCCTAAGACGAGCACCAGAACAATTACCAACACAATTAACATTTCAGATATTCCTCACTCCAGGCTACGCCTGTCTCTCTGTTGATTTGGTCGAGCTAAAATGCCTTTCAGCATCTTTGACTGCCGATAAGGCTTGTATTTGGATTCTTTCAGCTGCCATCTTCATATGCTGGGCAATCTTGCTCACGTCCAATGATCAGACATACTCGCTCAGATCAGTTCGCTCTCGTCGCTGAATGCATAAAGTGCAATGAGCAAATATGACCTTCATTGGACACAGGATCGCGTCATGCTGGTTCTTACCTGTCGGAAATGAAGCAGCAATGGATAATAAAGTATCGATGATCCAATGTCTGATTCATTTGTCGACGACCATATCCATGTACATGCACTTTGGAAATCATGTGCAGGACACTTTATCAGTCTCTTGAAAGTCAACCAATGAAATCTGTAACCGAACAGAGAGGATCTTCTTTATGAAACTGAGCACTGACGATAAGGCAAAAGGCACGATTCGCGAAGTGAAAGGCGCGATCAAACAAAAGGCTGGAGAACTCACCAACGATCCCGATTTGGCAGCCGACGGGAAGGTAGAGAAGAATGCAGGCAAAGTTCAACACTTCGTCGGTAAGGTTGAAAAGGCCGTGGGAGAATAGGCAACAGACGTTTCCGCCACCGAGCAGCGGGCTATCTCTATGCCCGCTGAGAACGAGTCATAAGTTGAAATAATTGTCACCGGAAGAACTCAAGCCAAGACATGAGATGGTTTTGACAAAATACACCATTAGTGTCGAAACAAATATACCTAGAGTTGGTGACAATGGACAAGCGGCCTAGGTTCCACTTGAACATCTGTGTGCCTTGGGGGACCGGTGCATCGAGAGGTTTCTTCGTCTGTGACTGCGCCGATGCGTTCAAGGGCGCGATGTTCGCCGCCTATCCCGGCAACCTGTTGTTCTCCAAGATCGACGCACGAAACTGCGCGATAGGGTTGACACTCAGACGATAAAGAATGTCGTTGTCGCCAGCGAGTACCCGGTGTAACCGATCTTTCTCACTACAGCCGGAAGTAATTGGTTTGACAATCAGGCTCTCAGCAGTAACCACATGTACGGATGTGGAAGGCAAAAAAGAAAATGCCGTCTTTCTCTATCCGTTAGAGCATGAGAGTCGCAGCAGCAACTCGACAAGATCACAGCCTATCTCATTGCTCGACCAGGAAAATCGTAAATGTGAAGGAGCCATGTTCTCAACTGGCGCGATCTGCCAATGTGCACACAGCACTCCCCTCGGCGATAGGTAACCGACGGCGAGTTCGATAACCATTTCACGGATCGACTGCTGCACACGATTCGTTCGTTGTTACCGGAGTGCCAATATTCTGATCTCATCTGGCAGTATCAGGTTCTCCTGATGTCGGAGGTTTCGCGTTTATACAGCGGTCCGAATCGGTCATTGACGGGTTCCTCCGGATTCTGCTTTGAACCGAGATAACGCTCCGTAGTTAAAACAAATGAATGACCCAGGAGAAATTGGATTTGCTCAAGTTCTCCTCCGTTCGAGTGGCAAAGCTTGGCGCAAGTGCGACGCAGATCGTGCGGAGCAATGTGCTCAAGGCCCAGACGTTGTTCGCATTCGCGCACAACGTACCAGACAACGTTCTCGGAGATACCTCGACCCCAGCACGAGCCCTGTCGGCTCACCGCGCGGAAGATTCGGCCGTGCTTCAATTCGGCAGCGGCTAGCCAGTGGTCCACTGATTCTTTTACCCATGCTGGCATCGGGACCGTTCGGACATGACCACCTTTCCCAACCAGATCGACGATTGCCCAGTGTCCCTGACGAATCTGAATATCGTCGATCTTTTAGGCTGCGAGTTCTGCTCTTCTCAAACCGCAGCCAAGAAGAATGGAAATCATCGCAAAGTCACGCTTGTTTCTAAGCCCGACACCGTCAGATTTTTCGACGAGTAATTGGGCTTGATCGATAGTCAACCAGTTTCCAGATCGCTGGCCCAGGTGTTTGACGCCCTTCACACGCCGGATGCCAGCCGCCAATTCAGGACTCAGCAGACCGGAGTCTGCCGCTTCATATGCAAGGCGCCGCACGGCAGCGAGCCTCTGGTTGATAGTTGCGGATGCCAATCCTAGGCTCTCCAGATAGAGTCGGAATCTGAGCACGACGGCGCGATTAAGCGCTAGACGTGGCTCCGAGCAGTACCAGGTGATGAATTGGTCCATCGCAATGCGATAGTTGCGTCGCGATTGTGGAGAGCTCAGGCTGTTGAGTACGGATGCTTTTGCGTGGTCGAGATCCGGCAAGCGGAGAACGATCTTCTGGTAATTGGGCTTCGACTTTTTTCTGCGCATACAAGCAGCCTCCTTGCCGCAAGTATGGCAGCCTTTTCAAAGTCGATTCCGCGCCGTAATCGGCTCAGATAGATGACTGATTCCAGAGAATATAAAGTCGGTTGCTTAACGAGATTAGGCTTTCCGTTGTTGGTAACAGTGAGATAACCGGCCAATCTCCGTTGAAGTCAGCAATTGCAAATCACCTGATCTGGCGCGGGTGAGAGGCGTGTTGTATTATTCTTCAGCCGGTTTCTTCTTACTTCAGCTTGAGCAAGCGTGTTCATATCTGCCTCCCGTCTGACGTCCCGCTGACCGACGCGGGGGTTCGTGCAGGGTAGGAAGGCGACAGAGTCTACGAATGGGGTACCGGATAGTTGAATCCATGGTGGGCCGCTCTGCACCGCGCCAGGCTGAAGCAGGAATCCTGATCGGGACGCATAATGTAACTGGTCGTTAAGAACATGACGATCGGGATTGAAACGCCTCTTACGACCACACATAAAAATGGGCAGAGATTGGCCGGTTAACAGCCCAATGCACTCATGGAACTCGGCTTACGCGACAAAGACGGAATAAGTAACGAAAAACGCCGATGTGACCAGAATGGGTCTTGGGCTGACGCAAAAGCGCAGAGTTGCTCGTCGGCAACTCCATTCGGTTTTGTGGAAAACGGCGTTTCCCGGAGATTCAACCAAATCATGCATTTTGTCGATTCCCGGTAGATTCGGCGACATATTCAAGTTGGCTGTCCTTGTTTGCCCGTGCTGCTTGCCAATCGAATGCAACCAGTTCGTCCGGCTCGATGGAGGTTCCTTCAAGAACCAAGC
>Ga0255354_1000866_pt1 | contig 18417 bp, 22 predicted proteins | sample HBST50metaG_FD_189942 | JGI IMG/M metagenome (GOLD analysis project Ga0255354, IMG submission 189942) | Peat soil microbial communities from Stordalen Mire, Sweden - H.B.S.T50 | ecosystem: Environmental > Terrestrial > Soil > Wetlands > Peat | place: Sweden: Norrbotten County, Stordalen Mire...
CGGCCAACCCGGCGAGACTGGTCCGCCTTTACAAGGAGGAGAACGGCAGAGTCCGGTTTATCTCCTATGAGGAAGAGGCGACCATCCGTGCCATCATTCGCGAGAGGTGCCCAATCCATGAACCCGAATTGACCTTGGCCCTCGAAACAGGAATGCGGCTGGGCGAGCTGTACTCGCTCGATTGGGACCGTGTCGATCTGGAGCGCAGGCAGTTGATCCTACTGAGAACCAAGAACGGAACGGCCCGCGTGGTGATTCTCACCGAGGCAGCAGTCAGCGCCCTCAAAGAGCTATGGCAGCGCCGCAGCTCGACTTCGCCCCATGTGTGCCTCACACGCTATGGCGAACCAATGATCTCCCCCCGCGCCTGGTTTGAGCTGGTCATGCAGGAAGCCTTGAAGAAGAGCAGTTCGCTTCGGGATGTCACCTGGCACATTTTCCGGCACACGTATATCTCTCGCCTCGTGATGGCCGGAGTCGATTTGAGAACGGTACAAGAGCTTGCCGGTCACAAAGACATCAAGATGACCGTTCGCTACGCGCACCTCGCGCCGGCGCATAAGCTGGCGGCGGTGGACAGACTGGCCGAGTACCGACGGGAACAGGAAAAGGCTAAGCGCCAAGAGACAACAAAGCTCGATTTCGTCGCAGCGTAATCACTCGCACCCCAGGCGCTCACTCTCTTCGAACGCCCCGTGAGTGGGAAGGGCTGTTGACGCCAGTTGACTTGAATATGCTCCCAGGTCCGAAAATCCGGGCCTGGGGTACCCACTTCTTGGACTGATGGGACCTGCGCCACCCGCCGCCGACAAGGATCTGCACCGCACGCTCAACAAGCCCCAGGAGCAGTTGAACGCGTAGCCGCCTGCGGTAAGTGAAAGGGGGAGAATCGCCATGAAAGGTGTCAGACTCCATCTCAACACCTTTGAGGATGAGAGTCTCCGCTCCGACTACAGGGGCACAATCCTGGCGCGTGGAAGGAGCGTGCAAAGAAAGGAATCAGCAATGAACGACCAGTTGAAAAGAGCGATTGAAAGCACCGTGAAACAGTTTCGGGACGATCCGAAAAGTTTCCTCTCTGAAAGAGACATCCAGGCGGTGCTCTTCGTAGAGCTTCGGAAGGAGATGAGTAGTCTCTGGAACCACTACCTCCCTGGAGGCAAGAATCTTCTATTCGGATGCAACGAACCCTTTTGTATCCGGCCGATTACTACGGAATATTACCTTTACAACGGCAAAACCGATCGCTTCGATGTAGCAGTTTTGTCCAATGAACAAGACCCCAATTCCGATCTTTGGCGTCAGCCGTGCCGCATCGCAATCGAAATTAAGCTGTGGCAGCCAGGTTACGGAGAGCCGGGATGTCGCTTGGATGTCGAGAAACTAAAAAGATATCAAAGCTATTTGCAGAAGAAGTTCCTCCAGATTCCTATGTTCACGGGAATCGCAATGTTGTTTGTCCATCCATGGGTGAAGCAAATGCCGAAAGATATTTCTGAGGAAATATCCCCAGACGCTTACCCAGAAAATGGTGTTGCATTGCATCTTGTTACTGTAGAAGGCCACTGGTGGAAGCAGTTTCCGGGTCCATCAATCACGGAATAGGTAACTTCTGAGGTGTTCGGTCATGTTCGCAAGTTTGCAAGTTCTTCGTCTTCGGGTTCTGCTCGTGGCGGGACTCATCGCCGTAATACGGTGGGGGCGAGGATGCGCGGGCCTAGGCGTATTTCATCGGGGGGCATTTGCGCCGGGGAAGGGAAGCACCTGGGCGGGAGACTTTCTTTGCGGTATGTTCTTGCCGTGTACTGCGTGACCTTCGATAACGCCAGAGTAGGGGTCGCTTCAGAAAGCGGAAAAATAGCACCTTAAGATGGTTGCAACGGTCGTAGCGGTCAGAAGCCTACTTGTACATTTCATGAACAAGCGTTTCCCCATCCCAGCCCATGTTGTTCGCCTCATACTGAAAGGTTTTTCCGTCTTGGTTGACGGAGAACTGCACACTTACAGGAAGTAGGTCGTTGGCGTGTTGTTTGGAGAAGTCGTCAAGGCAACTTGGCTTTGCGTCTGGGTTTGAGATACATTCCTCTTTCCTTTTCAGGAGAACGATACGGCACGCCTCCCAGTTGAAGCAACGCTCCTCCTTCTGCTCCCGCTCTGCATCAGTATCATTCAAATCATTCAAGGCTTGGCTGAATGCTTGCCACTCTTGGCTAAATGGTTCAAAGCCGTCGAATTCAACGATGGTTGTGCCTTTGTTTGTGGTAAAGGTTTTCCATGTGCCATTTGGAAAGGTGCCCGCGAGGGCTTTCCCGATGGTGGTGGTCTTGTTGGATTCCAGATAGCCGTTGCGAACTGTGTCTATTGGTGAGGGTGAGACCGGGACTGGGGCTTGTGCTGAAACTTGGGTTGTAGTTTGGGTGCTTGAATCCTTGGTGTGGCAGGCGGATAAAAACCCTGAGACGATTAGGATTCCGACGTTGGTTACGTTTTTCATTGTCGTTTCACTCCTTGGCTAGCCTTAGGGAATGCCGCCGCGCGGCGCAAAATGCCCTTGCTTAAGCCAACTTTCAGCCGGCGGGCGGCCCCGGTCCCTCACTGTTGTGGACCGGGGAGACACGAAAGCTCAGTTGAAACGATATTACGCCCCATAAACGGGCATTTTACCGCGCAAGATTCTCAGTTTACGCAACATCGCCGGTTCACTTATTGAGGGCGGCGGCTATTCTTAGAACGTCAGCTTCGTGACGACTATAAAGTTGGTTAGTCCTGCCAGGGGCCTCCCGCTGGCCATGACCGCTTCCAATGCCCCGTGATCGTCAACCCGCTTAGGAGCGGCATCAGGAACCGCTCGATGTCGGCCATGACGCGCTTCAGTGGCACGGCCTCAATGTATAGACGATTCTTGGTATTGAACGCGGCCCACTGGCGCTGCTTCGATTCATCTTCAAAGAATTCGGCGGTGAGCGCGCGCGGCGGCGCTGCGACGGTGGGAATCGCCGTCTTCCGCCGTTCAAAGGTCCGCACAATTGCCTCGGCGAGAAGCTCTCCATCGAACGGGAAAAGCTCAGACAGGGTACGCAAATCATGGAAGTCCTTCATGCGGCTGTTCGCCATGCCGAGCTTCACCATTGCCTCAAACTTCTCAGCAACCACAGTCTCCTTGGGATAGGCGAGCAGCAACGGCGCCGGCCCATTGAGGATCGTTGGAAACGAAGTCTCGACTGGCGGGGGCGTGATGGTGTCTCCAAACCCTATATCGATTTGCATGGGAATCCGCGCCCGCTCCAAATAGCTCAGGAAGGTGACACGGACCCCTTCATAGTCCGCATCCTCCTTGATGCGCTGCGCCTTGACGCTCGCCGGGTCAAACTGGAGACCGTCTTCATCGACGGTGAGCGCACAGATCTCCTTGAAGATGGTTTCAAAACGGCTCGGATCGTTGTCGCCATTGGAGAGAAAATCGGCGTCACGTGTTGGCCGGTGGGCTTGCTCTGTCCAGAGTTCAAAAAGTAGTGCGCCCTTGAGAACGAAAATCTTCTGGTATTCCGACTGGCTGATGCGGAAGAGAAGGCGCTCCAGTGCATATTTCGTCAGAATCAGCCCAAAATCCTCATTCCGCTGTCGCGCAAGATTCGCCAGGCGTTGCCGAACGGAGGCCGCGAGATTGGTGACATTCTTGGTCAAGACAGGGACTCCATATAAGGACGCATGATGTTGGCGACCCGGCAAATCTTCGCCGCTTCCCAGAGTTCGTCCATCGACGCCTTTTTCTCGCGGAAGCACTCCCGAAGAGCTTGAATTGCGAGTTCCGTTCCAACCTTCGACCGGAACTTGAAACAGTCGGCAACCGTTTTTGCCGGACTGTAGACCTTGATCTTGGCACCCTCAATCGTATGTTCCACTGCCCCGAAGGTGAGGGACGGGCCGGAGAAACGCACTACGCGAATCGGAGGATACTCAAGACTTGGCGTCCAGGAGCCCTGCTTGAGGGCAATCCAAACCTCAAATGGATTCTCGGTCGTGAGTTCGTGGAAGCGCAGTGCGGACGAAAGGCAGACGACGGCCTGGGGCACTTTGCGGCAGACCTCCACCAGCGTCCGATTCTCCGTGGGCGGATTCTCGCTCGAAGAGTAGAGTCCCTTGCCAACCCGTTCGAGCTTCCCTGCTCGGACCAGCCGGCCCAGGTAGTTGCGCGGAATGTGCAGCCTAACCAGATCACGCGGCCGTATAACGGGCTGCTGGCCAGCGTACTTCAGTAGGCGATCCATGTGCGTCTCCATGCCTGGAGTGTACCATAACCAATATAGTTGAAAATATCTATATTGGTTATAAAACACGCCGATTGAGAGTCCCCATGCGCTGGTAGTGATCACCCCGCAAGCGGTTCCGGATGGTCAGCACGAGCGTACCGCCGCAGCTCTGCCACTGGGATCAGGACGCGCTTGCCGATTCTTCTGGTTGTTAGGCGCCGAGTCGCCACCAGATAGTCCAATGCCCGCTGGCTGATGGAGAGCAACTGCGCAGCATCCCGCCGGCTCAGGAGTAACTTCTCATCGGCGCGAATTTCAGGTTTCTTGTCGGCAGATGATTGAGAACGCGGAGATGATTCCATGATGAGTCCTTCACCTTTCCCGTCTGTTGAGTTGCACCAGATTTACGTCCGGCATCACCGGACGCGCCAACCATAAAGCTTGCCGTCGTCAGCCTTGGGGTAGCAGACCCCGGATTCCAACTTCCAGCCGGGCCGGTCGCAGGCGGTTAAATGTTCCAGATCGCCTGCTTTCCAAAGCTCGTATGCCCGTAAACCATCTACGGACTGCGCCCACGACGCCGCAAGATGACCCTCGACACCAGCATTGAAGCCGCGGGCGCGCCCGTGATCGAACCCGAGCCAATACCCAAGAACGAACATGACGGCGAAAACAAACACCCCAGCCGTGGACGCAATGGCGCTCCATTTCAACAGATCGCGCAGACCCTTCCTTGCAGCCACGGACTCAGCGGCACCGACCACGGCATCGGTCAAAGACACCTGCAAACGGACCCTCGAAGACTCAGCCTCAGCCGCGGCGGCCGACTGAATTTTCTCCAGGATGCCCTGCACGGTTACATTGATCTTTTGCGGTACTGCCTCGTACAAGTCGCCATACCAGCCCAGCACGATCATCAAAGCCCACACGGCATCGGTCGGTTCGATGCCGAAGTTGTCTGCGTATCGCCGAACGCGGTCACGTTCTTTCTCCGACAGATCCGCAAGAAACACGCTGTACAGATCATCATTTGTTGAGATCATTGCCACAGACCTTATCGAAGATGTTCTGGGCACATTCGCGACGCCACCGTTCAATCTCTGCGCGGCTACCAAGCGTTGCAGATTCCCGCGCCTTTTCGAGTGTCAGTCGGCTACTTTGTACGAGATTGGTGACGCGCGTAGCCAATTGCGGAAGGTACAACGACAATCCATCCCTTGCCTCCACCGTCTGCCGCAGAGCCGATGTGTCATACAACTCGAAGAGCGATGGTGCCAAGCCGAAGAACCGATTACGAACGACATGAATTGTGCCGTGTTTCACCACGCTCATGTATTCGGTCAGCATCTCGCAACTATCTCGTTGCTGGTTGATGAGGAACAACGAGATGAAAGGCCAATCGAATTCATGCAGCTTTTCATCGAACATTGAGCCGTAACGATTGACCCCTTCATTGTTTCGTGCAGCGGTATTGACGACAACATCATCGTCTTTGCTCGCATCCACTATGTCGAGAAGATCAAGCCACCCCTCGTTCTCATCCAGGTTTACTAGCGAGAACGACTTCACATCCTTCTGGTAGGCTTTGCCAACATCTGGGTTTGCTGTATCGGTCTCCACCAGCGAGACCTTTCGATTCCTCATCTCAAAGTAGTCGAGAAGTGCAATCGCGCCCACAGACTTCCCAACACCGCCTTTGCTGCCTGTTACGAAGTACACCGTTGCCATTTACCTCTCTCCTTTCTTACAGCGTTACGTCCGGTTTCATCTGAAACTGTCCACGCCTTCCCTCACCAATCGACGACACCGCAGGGCTCACCTTACGAACCTCCTTTGGTTGCGCCTCTTCTCTTCTGTGTGCCAGTTTCGTCAGGTAGGTCGAAAGGGCGTTGGTAGTGATTACAACGCCATTCTCTTCAAAAATACGGACCAACATCTTCAGCGTGTAGCCGTTCTCCCGCAACTTTTTCAACTGAGGGTATACGCCCCGAACGATCTCTCCCATCATGAATGTTTCGGGCTGCGGTGGAGGTACATTCCCTCTCTCATCCAGGCGAGTGCGAAAGACCTCGAATTGTTCGGCGGTAAGCATCTGGGCTTTACGTCGCTCCTTTTCCATAGCGTCTCCCCATCCCCGTCCTTACCAACGGGATGAGTACACGATAACACATAATTGACAGCATAAATGTATTATTGTAAAGTCGAAACTGCTAAGAGACACGGCGAGGTAGGCGCTGGTACTCACAAAACCCCTGCGGGGTTTCGCGCGTCCCACCACCACTTCTCCAATCCGCCTTCGGCTACTCGGAGAATTGGTTGCGCATCTCGCTCAGGGCTGCGCCCCGAGACCCCGCAGAAAGGACGAAACACTCAATGCCACGACCTAAACGAGCAAAGGGCACAACGACAAGAATTCAGGTGCGCATCACAGACGAAGAGAAGAACACCCTGTTGACACAAGCCGACAAAGCCCGACTGACGTTGAGCGAGTACGTCCGGAGATGCTCACTCAACAAGCGAATTCAATCGCACGTAAGTGACAAGGCAATTGCCCGCCTAAGCAGCCTGTGCGGCCTTCAGAAGCACCTGCTCATGCAGATCAAAGGCCACCCATACGAAGCAGCGCTTCGCAATGAACTGAACTCAGTTCTTGCAGCGATCAGCACGACTTTGCGAGCCGTAATCAAGAAGGAGGATGAATCGGAGTGATCGCCAAATAGGTCAACGCGGGGAGTGTACATGATCGCCAAGGTCCAACCGAGCAAGCAGAAGTCGAGAAGCAGTTTTAAGCGACTGCTGAACTACCTCACCAAAGAGGTTGACCCGGAGACCGGAGAGACTCTGCTTCGTGGCGAAGCCGTATTGTCGAACAACCTTGTCGGTATCGACACAGCGGCAACGGAGATGAAAGCCGTCGAATCCCTTAACCTACGTTGCGACGATGCAGTGTGCCATTACGAACTGGCGTGGCCGCCAGGCGAACGGCCAACCCGCGCACAATGGATTGATGCTGCGGAATACACCCTGGAGAAACTTGGCTACAAAGATCACCAATACGTTGTTGTCGCCCACGACGACAAGAAGCATTTCCATATTCACATTATGCTGAATAAGGTCCATCCCGAAACGTACAAAGCCCACACACCTTATCGGAACTGGATTACTCTTGACGCGGCAGTACGCTCGCTCGAAGCAAAATATGGTTGGTCCCACACAACCGGCCCGACCCGCTGGGACGAGGCCACTCAAAAGGCTGTGCGAATATCCCGATCCGAGCGCAATGAGTCCAGATCGATTCAAGACCAGGCGAACGGCGCAGCCGCCCGATACGAGCATTATCAAGATGAGGAGTCCTTCCAGACCTATGTGCGTCGAGAAGTTGCTCCGCGTGTACAAACGCTGCTAACGCGCCAGAATGCCTCGTGGGATACCCTGCATACTCTTCTTGCGAAATATCATCTGCGCATGGAGAAAGGGGAAGCGGGCGGCTACACGATCCTCGCCATCGATCACAACATCCGTGTCAAAGCGTCCGATGTTTTCCGTCATAACTTTGCCGGTAAAGAGAATCGTAAGATGGCCGAACAGCTCCTTGGCCCGTGGAGAGAACCCTCGCCATCACTTCAGTCTCCCCCGATAGATACTGGACGTACTCCGGTTCGTAATCAGACGTTACGGGACGAACGAAGAGAGCAACGACTCCGGGACAGAAACGCTCTCATGGCCGAGTACAATCAATACCGAAATCAGCAAAGGGCAGTCTGCAAAGGCATTACTGTGAAGGGCAGAGAGGACCGGCAACAAACCCTCGCCCGCCTGAAGCAACGCAAAAAGGAAATCCGCGCGTTGGCGCAACCGTGGCCCACCAAGAAGATTTTGCTGTCGGAGGCTGTTGCCGCATCTGTAATTGAGCTGCGAACGCTCAAGTTGTCCACGCAGAAGACGCGCCAGGCGAAGTTTCCGAAGAACTTGCGCACATGGGTTGCCGAACGCGCCGCCGAGGGCGATGCGCGGGCGGCGTCGCAATTGCGTGGATGGCGCTATGCGGATCAACGAAACCAGCGGCGCCTGGAAACCACGCTTGAGGCCAGTGCGCTTCATCTTGGCCCCGCAACGGATGAAGAGAAGGCGGATTGGACCGAGTTCATCGAACAACGGCTCGCTGCTCAACAGAGGGCGGAGGACCTCGCAGGACAGATTGCCATAGCCCGGATATGGACGATTAACCGGACCACTGGGGATGTCTCGTACGCGGTGAATGGGAAGCTGTCCGTCATCGACCACGGGCGGCGCGTGACCGTGCTCAATCAGAACGAGGCCGCAATAATCTTTGGCCTGGAGATGGCCGTCCAGAAATACGGATCGCGCATCGCCTGCACAGGAAGCGACGATTGGAAGCGGCAGGTGGTCAGAGCCTCCGTCCAGAATGGCATCTTCGTTGAATTTACCGACCCGGCGATGCGGGACGCCCTCCGCCAGCACCAACTTGTCGCGAATCCACTCCAAATCAAGGCCGCTCGTCTTCATGCCCTTGAAACCAGATTGCAGAATGAGGGAACGAGCGAGATGCTCTTCACCAATGAAGCCGACGTACACTTGCTTCTTTCCTGCCTCCAGCCGGCCGCCCACTCCCGACAAATGCTCCAGATCCTGAAAACGTCTCAAGAACCAGAGCCAAAGGCAAACGTTGGCGGCAACCTGATGGTAGCGTTCATTAAGACCCCGGACGGCCGGCAATCCTTCCGGGTGTCGATAGACGAAGGGAAACGCAAACAGGTTCTTGAACGGGTTGAGCAGGTTCGCCAGTTGGCACATTGGGCGCTGCGCGACAGAATAAAAACGCCCAGGCATGAAAGAGAGGGCAGGTAGCCCACGAGTGGAAACGAGGACCTGATCTCTGGTTGATTAGTTCCACAGCACTATGTAGGGTACCCTGAGTGGTAAGGCGATTTTGCCTCAGTCGAGCGCAGAAAACCTTGGATAGCTCATACAGGCTATCGAGATGCCCCAAATGATCGCCGATATGCAGCGGGCGAAATACCGACTACGCTTCTGAAATGTTCTCGGAGAACGGAAGCAGACCCAAATCCCGCCTCGGTCGCGATCCGCTCGATCGAAAAATGAGTTGTTTCCAATAGGTGTTGTGCGCGGCGGACCTTGGCTTTGCTCATCCATTGGGCAGGAGTCATTCCTGCCTGCTCACGGAAACGCCTTGAAAGAGTCCGTGTGCTCATACGCGCGTGACGCGCGATGATGGAGAGCGAAGGATTCAGGGTGAGGTTGCGTTCCATCCAATGCAGCAGCGGTCCCATGGAGTCGCCGCACTCAGGTGCTTTGTGCTCGATGAACTGCGCCTGGCCGCCGAAGCGCTCCAGCGGCATCACGGCGGCTTTGGCAACTCTCGCCGCAACCGACGCGCCGTGATCGCGCCGAACGATGTACAAGCATAGGTCCATCCCCGCAGAGGCTCCGGCAGATGTGAGTACCCGGCCGTTGTCAACATAAAGCACATCGGCATCCACAATGATTTGCCGATGACGCCGTGCCAGTTCTGCGGCCGCCATCCAGTGTGTGGTCGCACGCAAACCGTCCAACAAGCTGGCGCGTGCCAACACGAAAGCTCCCGTGCAGATGGACGCGATGCGGGCGCCTCTTTTCGAAGCACTGTTAAGGGCGCGGAGAATCGCAGGTGGAGTCGGCCGCTGCAAATCGTCGATGCCAGGGGCGATCAGCGTGTCGGCGCGCGCTACCCAAGAGAGGCCCCACGGAACCTTGAGGCACACATGCTCCGATTGCACCTCTTTGGCCGCTCCGCAGACGCGTACGTCGTAGCAAACTTGCCCTTCGGCATCGCGCACCCGTCCGAATATCTCGAGAGGTGTTGCTAGATCGCCGAGTACCACCCCGTCGTATGCGAGTACGGCAATACGATGTTTGCTCTGTCCCCGCCCGTTTGGCTTGAATCCTGCGAATATTGTCATTCTGGCCACTCGTCTGATTATGGCTGAATGCCTACGATTATCCAAGGAGGAATTCATGCCAACTGTATCACCCTTTGCTCCCATGGACTTCATCGGACCGGCTCTCGGAGCAGGGCTTTTCGTTGCCATTATGTCCTTTGTCCCTCATCCCGCTCGGCGCAGCTTTAATGCCATCTTCGCAGCAGGCGCGGTGGGCGCTTATATCGGCGGAGCATTTGGCGTTTGGGAATTGATCTATCCAGCACTGGCAACACCGGTGGTGTACCTCGGCCTACGATCGTACCGAGCCATTGGAGTTGCATGGCTGATGCACGCGGCCTGGGACCTGCCCCATCAACTCATAGGCCATCCCATCTGGCCGTATATGCGAACATCCTCCCTTGGCTGCATGATCTTTGACTCGCTGATCGCCGTTTGGTTCCTGGTAGGTGCGCCGTCCATTATGCGGGCGCAGAGGACGGAAACCTTCGGCTGATTTCTGGGCCTTTGCACGACCGAGAGTCTCTCTTGATATAGATCGTTAAGCCGTCGTCTAATCTTGGAGGTAGATGTAGAAAACTTGGCGAGTTTAGAGGGAGATCATGACTTCGATTGAACCATTTACCCCTACGTTTTCGTCCGATCAGTGGGAAGACTTGCGTTCCCGTATCAAACGAACGCGCTGGCCCGATGAGATTCGGGAGTCGGCTTGGGGCAACGAGCTTCAATTTCTGAAGGATCTCTGCCGGTATTGGAGCGAAGACTTTGATTGGCAAAAGCAGATCGATCGGCTTTCCCGATTTCCCCATTATCACTTCCAATCAGATCAAGGAAAGATTCATTTCCTGCATGTCAAAGGGAGAGGGCCTGCTGCGATTCCGTTGATCATGACGCACGGCTGGCCGGGGTCGTTTCTCGAAATGCTGGAGATGATTCCGCTCCTCACTTATCCGGTGGAACATGGCTTAGCCGCCAATATCTCATTCGATTTAATCGTCCCCTCGTTGCCTGGTTTCGGCTTCTCCGATCGTCCTCAGATCGAAGGCATGAACTCATTCCGCGTGGCCGAGATTTGGGTAGAGTTGATGCGAGCACTGGGCTATGACCGCTTCGCCGCGCAGGGCGGGGACCTTGGCGCCGGCGTCAGCACCGCTTTGGGCTTACGCCACAGTGAGCATCTCATCGGAGTCCACCTTAACTACATCCCAGGCTCCTACAAACCTTATCTGGCTCCGGGAACTGAGATCACCGCTGCAGAACGACATTTCCAAGCCGAGGCGGCCAGATGGTATGACGAGAACGGTGCTTACGCACACCTGCAGGGTGCAAGGCCGCAGACTCCTGCCTATGCGTTGAATGACTCCCCCGTTGGCCTGGCGGCTTGGATCCTTGAGAAGTTTCGGGAGTGGTCCGATTGTGGAGGGGATATCTACAGCAGCTTTTCGAGAGATGCTCTCCTGGCAAATGTCACGCTTTACTGGATGACGCAGACGATTTCTTCCTCATTCCGCATGTATCGCGAGGGACGCCGAAGTCCTCTTCATTTTTCATCGACCGACTATGTTCCGACGCCGTGTGCGATCACATGCTTTCCTAAGGAGATAATGATGCCTCCCCGGAGTTGGGTTGAACGAGGTTACAACGTCACTCGATGGACAACCATGCTAAAGGGCGGCCACTTCGCGGCGGCTGAGGAACCGGAACTACTTGCCACTGACCTTCAGGCATTCTTCGGCAGCCTACGCACCTGAGAACTTAAGTGAATTGCTTATCCTCGGAATCACTTCCGGAGAGAACGTCCGTACCGCGCGAATCCGCATCACTAAGGCCCGGAGGTTGCCTCCAGCTTCGGGTCCGTAAACAATCCCTTTGCTGGCACACTATGAAGCCGCGGGTCGCGATCGGTTCCGATGTATTCTCCCAGGAAATCCAGGAGAACCTGAACTTTGGGTGTCAGCCGCGCCGGGCCTGAGAAGAGTGCGCAGAGCGTAATCGGCTCCGGGTTCCAGTGCGGCAATATAGGCATCAGCCTATTGCGCGTGTCGGGGCGTTTGGCCATGTAGAGCGGCAGGACAACGATGCCGAGTCCACTGAGGGCGAGATCCAGATGAACACCAGGGTCGCTGACAACTATTTTGAAGACTATATTCGGAGCCGCGAGCTTCGAACCCCGGCTCAACTTCCAGGTTCCCGAGCCTATGCAGGTGTGCGCAGCGAGTTCATCGGGAGTGACCGGGTTGCCGCAGGCCGCAATGTACTCCGGGCTCGCGAAGAGTCCTCGCTTCGTTCCCGGATATGGGCGAACCCGGCGTATGGAATCCCGGGGCGCTCGCACTTTGAAGAACACGTCCACATCTTCTCGCGGCTCCTGGTCCCATCCGGAGCTGTACGGTTCAATTTCAACGCGCAAATCCGGATAGCGTCCCAGAAACTCTTTCAACAATGGCGCAAAGATAAGGCGCGCCATGGTGATGGGACAAGCAATCTTGATGAGGCCGCTTGGCCGTTCGCGATGGCTCTCCAACAGTTCGCTTCCATCCCGCAAGGTTCGCAACGCTCGCCTGCAGATCTGCATATACTCTTTGCCGAAGTCGGTCATGACGAGCCCACGCGGACTTCGCTGTACGAGCAGAACGTCCAGGTGTTTTTCAAGACGGGTCAATGCGCGGCTAACCGTCGATGTGGGAAGGTTGAGTTCTCTGGCAGCGGCCGTCAGAGTGCCTTCCTGGCCGATAGCAACAAAAGTACGAACATCATTGAGATCGGGTATCTCCACGGAACCTCCGGTCATAAGCCGAGCGCATGGGCCTGTGTGCATTCGGTCAGTCAACTTGCATGATTAATCTTACCTGGGTATTGCGGTAACGCAACACGGCTTTGCTTGAATGATGGGCTCGTCATCGTTCTGACGAGCATCCCTTATAGCGAACACATGCGTTGACGAACTGCAGAGCAGTTTCGAACGCAAGACAAGAAGGCAAAGGAGACGAGATGAACATTCTAGTAACCGGCGGAACAGGCAATGTGGGCAGCGCGGTGGTCACGGAGCTGCTCAAACGTGGAGCATCGGTGCGGGTGTTGGCTCGCAAGCAGCCGGAAGCAAGCAAGCTGCCGGTGGGAGTGGAAGTTGCCATCGGCGATCTGCTCGATCCGGTCTCTGTGGAACAGGCAATGCAGGGAGTCGATAAGCTGTTCCTGCTGAATGCCGTCGTTACCGATGAATTAACCCAAGCCTTGATCGCATACGGCATCGCAAGGCGGGTGGGATTGAAGCACGTGACCTATCTGTCGGTCTTCAAGGTTGACCAATTTCGCGATGTGCCGCACTTTGCCTCCAAGTTGGCCGTCGAGGGCACGCTACGCGAGTTCGGCATTCCGTACACCATTCTGCGGCCTGGCTACTACATTCAAAACGACGCCACCTTGAAGGACGCACTTTTAGGTGCTGGGGTCTACCCGATGCCGATCGGCACTGCGGGAATCGCGGCGGCGGATGTTCGCGACATCGCCGAAGCCGCTGCGATCTCCCTCACCGAAGATGGCCACGATGGCCAGACCTACGACATTGTCGCGCCTACGATGATTAGCGGTTCCGGCAACGCTGCTCTGTGGAGCAAGTTGCTGGACAAGGAGATCAAGTACACCGGGCACAACTTCGATCAATGGGAGCAGGGCATGCGCTCCAGGATGCCGAGTTGGAGCGCCTACGATCTTCGCATGATGTTCCAGGGCTACTTCGACCGCGGGTTCGGGTCGACCGAAACGGAAGTCGTGCGCCTTACGAAGCTCCTCGGTCATGCGCCGCGCAGTTATGAAGATTTCGCGACTCAAACTGCGGCAACGTGGAAGCAGTAACCTGCGGCCGCAGCCATCCCCAACGACGAACCATCCAGCGATCTACAGGAGAAGAAGGTGATGAGCCGTTCATACGCGGTGCACAGGTGCGGATGTTGGCTCACAAGTCTGTTTATTAGGTGTTGCGTGAACGCAAATCCGTTTTGCATTTCAACGGAGAGGCACCGAGCAGGCAAGATGCTACTTATTTGTAGATCGGAAAACGATCGCCACCGACCGTACCACGCTCTTGCCGTTGAATGCAGTAGTCGGAAATTGGTCGGCACTCCGCGCTTGTCAAATCACTAAAGGAGAGAAGTAAACCATGTCCGAACAAACCAGAGGAGAGTACAAGATGAAGGATCAATTCACACCTGAAAACAGCGCACTCGTTTTGATCGACCATCAAGTAGGAACCCTACACTTTGTCCACTCGATGTCTGCCGATGACTCCCTGCGCAACGCAGTTATGCTGGCGAAGGCGGCAAAGGCATACGACATGCCTGTAGTCCTCACGACCAGCCAGGAAGATCACCTTCAAGGCCCGACTGCCCCCGCTCTGCAAGATGCATTGCCACATGCTTACGTTAACCGCATCAAGCGCACGGGTATAGTCAACGCATGGGCTGATTTGAATTTCAGCGGCGCAGTGCGCGCCATGGGACGCAAGAAGCTCATCATGGCAGCTGTTACGACGGACATCTGTCTGATTTTTCCGGCGATTAGCGCGGTCCAGGAAGGCTTTGATGTGTTGGCAGTATTGGATGCTTCGGGGTCATCGTACGAGGTGCAGGAGGAACTGGCGCGCCGCCGGATGGAAGCCGCAGGCGTGGTCCTAACCACTACCAACACGGTAATCGCAGAACTCGTCCAGGATTGGAGCACGCCCCAAGGCTCCGAACTAATTCAACTCTTAATTGCAACAGTACCGAAGACACCGCAAGGAGCTATTTAACGGCGAGTGCAGGAGATCTACAGAAGGAGCATTCAGGGCATCTTTGTCCAGACAAAAGTGACGACGGAAGGTCTCAAAGATTTCGAGGAGCGTGTGACAACGGGAAGTGTGGTCCCGTTGATTGACCAAACCGAAACCCTCTGGAATTCGGAAACTGTCTGGACAAACCGCCATCTGGAAGCCCCGTGGGCAAGATCGTCTTCACGCTTCCGGCTTCCTGATCAGTTGTAGCAAACGAGCACAAGAATCCAAAGGAGAAATCGCATGGCTGAAATGACAACCACAAATCCACTACTACCTCCCGACAATCTCACTCGTGCATTGGGGTTCGCTCAGGTAGGCGGCAAAACAGCCCCCCACATCGGTCTGGTCGGAGACACGTATACCATCACCGTCGCCGGAAAAGACACCAACGGTCGATTCTGTGTGATCGACATGCACGTGCCGCCAGGGGGCGGGCCACCTCCACATCGTCACGATTTCGAAGAGACCTTCATCCTGCTCGACGGTGAGATGCAAGTAACATTCCGGGGCCAGAAGTCCACAGTGCGTGCTGGTGATACGGTCAATGTTCCGTCCAACGCTCCACACCAGTTCCATAACGCTTCCTCCGAACCAGTCCGAATGATCTGCATCTGTTCCCCAGCCGGGAACGATGAATTCTTCCTCGAAGTCGGCGTGCCCGTGGCGACGCGCACTACTCCGCCTCAAAGGCTCAACGGGGAACAAATGGTTGAATTTCTGAAAAAGGTAAAGGCGATTGCCCCGAAGTACCGCACCGAACTGCTGGATAAAGCGTAAGCAAGGGGGTAAAGCCACAGCGAACGCTGATGTGTTCAATGCAACCGCCAAAGATCGATCACAAAGGAGAAGATAACCGCGAATGACGATGACCTTCCACAAGGAGTATCCAGCGGATCAAGCCGCGATGCAGGCGATGCGTGCGGAACTACGCGGTCTGCCGACAATGGAATTTGGACCCGAAGTGCGTCCCATATTCGATGAGTTGATGGCAAAGACGCCGGCGGCCAATGGGGTGAGCTACGAAGCCGCGACTGTTGGCGGAGTTCCTGGTTGGTGGTGCAGGCCCGCAGATGCGGTCGGGGGTTCAGCGGTTCTGTACCTGCACGGCGGCTCGTACGTTGTTGGCTCGGCCGCTGCCTATCGGAACTTCGTGGGACAGATTGCGGCCAGAGCCCGGGCGGCAATGTTTATTGCGGATTACCGGCTTGCACCTGAACATCCATTTCCCAGCGCAGTGAACGATGCGAGCGCAGTCTATCGTGGACTCGCAGCAAATGGGTTTTCGAGATTAGCTTTGGCGGGCGACTCAGCCGGTGGAGGTCTGGCCCTCTCTCTGTTGTTGCTTGTAACGAAGGAATCCAAGAATGGCTCTGTTCCCATGCCGGTGGCGGCGGCGGTGATGTCGCCATGGACTGATCTCGTACTCAGTGGGGAGAGCATTGGGAATCGGGCGGCTGCCGATCCGCTTCTGACTCGGGCGGCTCTTGAAAATGCTGCAAAGCTATACCTCGGCCAATATGACCGCCACGATCCGCAGGCCTCGCCCCTCTATGGCGACTTGACCGGACTTCCGCCTTTACTTTTCCACTTAGGAGAGGACGAAATACTACTTGACGACTCTCGTCGTTTCACTGAATGCGTCGGCGCTGTTGGTGGATTCGCACAACTCCACATCTGGCAAGGAATGATTCACGTCTTTCCTACCAATCTTGAACTACTCCAGGCCGCGGGAGAAGCGCTGGACGACACAGGAGAGTTCTTGCGCTCCTTCCTCGAGAAGCTGGGAGAGTAAGAGCTAGCGGCGTGAGGCAGAGATTGTACTTACAAGAGCGTGGACAAATTAACTAGGCTGGTTAGTATTCGTCGACTTGTATGGTTTGATCGTCACTTGACGATAGCAGCCCATACCGCGTTTCCACTCCCAACTCCGATCGAAATGCGCGTTGGATTTGGTGCCAAGCGGAATGTGTTTCATTGCTTGCCGTGATTATTCAGCATAAAAATGGAGCATTTCAGCTCGTCATAAATCCGCGGTTGCCACGAATCTCCCGCCGCAGTTCTTCTCTCAGCGCCTTGCTCCTCTTGAGGCGCTTGAAGAACTCTTCGAGCACACTGACCACAATCGCGTTGACGCTGACGCCTTCGGCTTCGGCCCACTCTTTGAGCGTCTGTCGCGCCTGGGCGCCGACGTGGAGGAGTTGAGGGTTGGAAAGCTCCATGCCCGCCTTACGGGTCTGCGTGATCTCCACCTTTTCGCGGTCAACATGGTCCAAGACATACAGCACGATTCTGGCAAGATCGCCCTTTACGCGCGATTCCTCGGTGATTGCTTCGCGAAGGTCGATGGGGAGGCGTAGTGTCATCCCCGGACGGTCATCCGTCCACCTTTGGCCTTCGCGGTTTACCTTCCGAGCAGATTCCTTGATTGGCTTCTTTGCCGCCTTCTTCACTGCCATGTACTCCCCTCCTAGAACTCCGCTGGACACCGTACTCCTACCCAAAATCCTGTCTGATTTCTCCTGCTAATCCCCAAAGCCACATCGTTCACAGGATAACCGACTTCATTGAATAATACATATATTACATCATTCTGGTATTATGTCGAGAGGCGAGAGCCGTGCCTGCGGAATTGAGACAGCCCGTGGGCAGGCGGAACTCGTTCAACCTGCTCGACATTCCATCGAGCACACCGACAACCCAAACCGTGCGCATGAGTCGCGCACAGAAAGCGAAGCCAAGAGTATGGCAACCCAAGTCAATCCTCTCGAAGAACATGCGACGGGCGCGAAAGCTGGACGCCGCAGCTCAAAGGCAAAAGAGAAACAAGCCGAATACACAGCCCCAGCAGACACCGATTTCCCATACGCTGGGCAGGAGGGAGACCCGCAGCAGGAGCTGGACACACTCGAAAACCAGGCGGACGCGCCTGTGCGGGGATCATATCTGCGCGAGAAAGACGGATACGATGCTCTCTCTCCAGAGCAAAAGGCAGTTTGCGACAAGGACTTTGAGTCCTACCTCGACCGGCTTACCCACCCCATCGAGGCGAAGGACGGCGAATCCAGGCAAGATGCCATTCTGAGGGCCAAGAAAGAGTATTGTGCCGCCCGCCAGGAGCACACCGCCCACCATCGGGAAATGGCCAAAACGATGCTGGCCTCGAAGATCAACTGCCTCAACTCCGAGTACCCGAGAAACTCGTTTTCGTTGAAGAATCCCGACGTTGCCAAGGAGTTCCTTGCCACGGCCTTCTACCACAATGCCGCAGCAGCAAAGGGACTCACGGCCTTCGACAAGGACGTGTTTGCAGCCTCGAAGAAGGCGGCTTTGAGGGAGTTCTCCGTGCTCGCGGCAAGCGTCGAAACAGGCGGCTCCGCGACCAAGGAGTTCAACA
>Ga0255354_1000867_pt1 | contig 18412 bp, 13 predicted proteins | sample HBST50metaG_FD_189942 | JGI IMG/M metagenome (GOLD analysis project Ga0255354, IMG submission 189942) | Peat soil microbial communities from Stordalen Mire, Sweden - H.B.S.T50 | ecosystem: Environmental > Terrestrial > Soil > Wetlands > Peat | place: Sweden: Norrbotten County, Stordalen Mire...
CCGAATATCTCCGCTTCGTTCTTCGCACCCAAAAAGCCTCTGACCCGACGCCTCAGGTCCGCAGGCTCTACTTGCGCGCGGATGAAAGCGATGCCTACTCCCTTCCGTTTGTCCAAGACGTGCAGTCGATCGATTATTCGGCGTGGTTTCCCATGACGAGCCTGCGCTACAACGACGACTCCATCCCGGTCCGTGTATCTGCGCAGGTCTTCTCGCCCTTCATCCCGGGCCACGCACAAGATTCCGCAACCTCCGGATTCCATATTGTTTACACAATTGAAAACGTTTCACAAGAGGCCACCGATGTTGCCCTTGCCGGATTCCTCGACAACCCCATCGCCTCCGCCCTCCCCGAGCGCCTGACCAATTCGCTGCTGCAATCTCACGACAGCACCAGCATCTTCTTTGACACCGCCGCCCACTCCGACTTCCCCTCCGGCATTGGCAATCTCTGCCTCTCCATTACCGGGCCGGCACGGTCCGTCCGTATTGGGTCTCGTGTTCCGAGCGCGCACTTCATCGCGGAAGAGCCGTACACCAGGATCGAATTCGACAGCCCCGTAACTCTCGCAGCAGATCAGACAATGACAATTCAGTAGAAGAACCACAACCGTTTTTGAAAGGAACATGACTGATGGACAGACGCGATTTCATCAAGACGACAGGCACGCTTTTGGCTGCAGCCTCCTTGCCCGCCGCTTCAGCGTTCGCAGAAGCACCAATAACCGCAGGCCGCTCCATACTGCCCCTGAACCGCGATTGGCGCTTTCATCCGGCCAAGGTGGATGGTGCGCAAGCGCCCGACTTCAACGATTCAACCTTCGAGAAGATTGTCCTTCCCCACACCAATGTTGCGCTGCCGTGGCACAGCTTCGACGAGAACGAGTACAGCTTTGTCTCCACCTACCGCCGCCGCTTCAAATTTCCGCGCGGCGCTGCAGGAAAGCGCGTGTTTGTCGATTTCGAAGGCGTGATGACCGCCTCTACCGTGTGGATTAACGGCGTCCATCTGGGCGAATACAAGGGCGGATTTACTCCTTTCTCGTTTGAGCTCACATCTCATCTGCGTCAGGATGCGGACAATGTGCTGACGGTCCAGGTGGACTCGACCGAGCGCGCCGATATTCCTCCTTTTGGCAACGAAATCGACTATCTTACCTTCGGCGGAATTTATCGTGAGGTGTCGCTGCGTGTCGTTCCACTTACCTATCTCGATAACATATTTGCCCACCCCAAAAATGTGTTGAGCGGTTCTCCCGCGCTGGATGTAGATTGTTTCCTGGCTGGCCTGCCCACGGCAGATTCCCGGCTTTCGCTTGAAGTGGAACTTCGCGACGGAGATCAGGTCATTGCCAAAGAGGCGAGTGCCGTCACGCGCAAGCCGTCCGCTCCGGCGGGTGCTTCTGACGCCATCGATCCGGAAACCTCTGGAGCTGTCTACGCCTCCACGCAGACAAGGAACGATCCATCGCGCCACACCGTTTCGTTCACTCATCTGAGCAACATTCATCTCTGGAACCTGCGTGAGCCAAAGCTCTACACGGTGCATGTCAAGCTGCTTGCCGCCGGTCGGGTTATCGATGAAGATACGCGACGCATCGGATTCCGCGAGGCAACATTCACCGACCATGGTTTCTCTTTGAATGGAACAATCGTCAAGTTGCGCGGGCTCGATCGTCATCAGACTTTCCCGTTTGTCGGCCAGGCCATGCCGGCGCGCGTACAACGCAAGGATGCCACGATTCTGCGCAACGACCTTCACTGCAATATTGTCCGCACCTCCCACTACCCGCAGTCGCGGCATTTTCTGGATTGCTGCGATGAAATCGGCCTGCTGGTCCTGGAGGAGATTCCTGGTTGGCAACATATTGGCGACGAGCCGTGGAAACTGGTGTCCATCGACAACGTCGGCCGCATGATTCGCCGCGACTGGAACCACCCTTCCGTCATTCTGTGGGGAGTGCGCATCAACGAGTCGAAGGATGACCACGACTTCTATACGCGGACCAATGCGCTGGCCCACGCGCTCGATGATACCCGGCAGACAGGTGGCATTCGCACCTTCCAGGAGTCCGAGTTCCTTGAAGATGTCTTCACGATAAACGACTTCGGTTTCCCCTTGAAGAAGCCGAGTCGTTCGCGCTACCTGAACACCGAGTTTGTGGGTCATACGTTCCCGACCAAGACAACCGACGACAACGAACGGCAGCGTGAACACACTCTGCGCCATGCCCGGATCCACGATCAGTTGGCATCCGATCCTCAATATGCCGGTGGCATCGGCTGGTGCGCCTTCGACTACAACACCCATTCCAACTTTGGCGCTGGTGACCGCATCTGCTACCACGGCGTAACAGATATCTTCCGCGAGCCCAAACCGGCCGCAGGCTTCTACAAGTCGCAGTGCGACCCGTCCGAAGAGATTGTGCTTGAGCCCGCGTTTCACTGGGCCAACAGCGATGAGTCCATCGGTTTCACCAAGGTGGTCATCTGCTCCAATTGCGATCATCTGAAGATCTTCACGCGGCCCGGAAGCGTCGAATCAACCCCATGGACACTATGCGTCGAAGTTGATCCCGATCGGACGGAGTTCAGTCACCTGAAATATCCGCCCTTCGTTGTCGACGCCAAGAAGCTAACCGAAAAATGGGGCGATTTGCGTATCGATGGATACTTGGGCGGGAAGCTGGTCATTTCCAAGTCGATGTCAGGCCGTGGCGTGGATCGCAAGTTCGTTTTGCTGGCTGATGATCGTGCGCTCGTCGCAGATGGCAGCGATACCACCCGCGTCGTCCTGCGCGTGACGGATGAGTTCGGCGCACTGCGAACCTATGCCGACGATCCAGTGATTTTCACTCTGGAAGGACCCGCAAAACTGATCGGCGACAATCCATTCTCGCTGGTTGGCGGCACAGGCGCTGTCTGGATTCGCGCCGGCGAGCATGCGGGCAAGGTTCGACTAACTGCCAAGCATCCGCGCCTGGGCGTGTCTTCCGTGGAGCTCACTCTAACTGCTGCGACGGAGGAGGCTGTTTAGATCTCTGCCCGTTCTCTGCCGCGCCAATCTCGGGTGCGGCAGAGAACGGGAAGGCGCACATCGCCAGCGCGCTCAAGAGCCTTGGTTTCGGCGTCTTGGCGATTGCCCTTCCCGTACGGGTAGTGTCCTGATTTGAAATTCACAGGCTCTGCGTCAGGGGTACAATGGCAGGATTATGCTGAAAAGATTGGCGATAGTCGGTTTGTTCGTATTGGTGGGGGTTGCTGCCGGTCAGAATCCTCCACCCAACACGCCAAAAATAGAGATCACCAAAAGTGATGGCGGTAACAAAGGAGAGGAACAGCCAAAGAGCCAGTCCAACAACCAGACTACCCCACCACCTGTAGCCGCCAGCCCAAAGCCAACCACCCCAACTTGCGATGAGTCCTGCCAGAACGCCAGACAGAATCTCCAGATACAAAACAGACTCGTATGGCTGACAGGCGGGTTGGTATTGGTCGGTTTGCTCCAAGTTGGCAGTATGATCTGGCAAGCGATTCTGTTGCGCCAAACTCGCGGAGACGTTAAACGGCAAGCCGATTGGATCGAGACCCAAGCCGGGCACATGGATAGGCAAACCGGCATTCTTGAGAAGTCTGTTGCCGCCTCCCAGACGAGTGCTGATGCGGCCAAGCAAAGCGCAGAGGTGGCCGCAGAGAGCCTTCAAGTGTTTATCGGGAAGGAGCGGCCTCGTCTCTCCGTCAGTCCGGGATTTTATTTCTCTAACTTCTTTTGCACTGGTGGGGTAAGTACACTCTCGCTCTTTGTGTACAACATCGGGCCAACTACTGCGAGAAATGTCAGCCTTAGAGCCTCTATCCTCACTGCGCCGGGGGCTAAACACCCCCCCGCCGAGCAGTGGAGAGGGTGCAAGATACCAACAATTATCAAGACCACTAAAGATAAAGACGATCCCGAGCGGGTAGACGTGCGTTTCATTTATGAACTCGATCTTGCTCCGCAATTCGAGATTCAGAACTCTCTCGATGTTCAGGGCGCTGCTAAGTTGAAAGAACTTGCTCATCTCGGTAGAGAGGAGCGAGACGCCGCGTTTAATCGGGGAAGTTTCTCGCTTGACCGAAAACTCTTTCAAATCGACATTTGCGGGGTATTGAGATATTCCGGTCTTACCGTAAAGGAACATGAGTTGTGGTTTAGATATGCCTACATTCCAAGCGAGGTAAGGATCGTCCACTCTTTTTCCGACAAAACGACTCTCCAGTGGGAATCTGAAGACGGGAAATGGAATCAAATAGGCGGCAAAGCAGATAACCGTGAGACCTAAAAGGCAAATTAGGACACTACCCCTGTGCGTGAAAATGGTTTCCGCGTCGCCAGCGCCGTCAGATTGGCAATGAATGTCGAAGCCGTCATGCCTTCCGGAAAAATAGGCTCAAAGCATCAAGACCCCGCCACATGAAATTGCCTCTTCCTGCTTCTCTCGCGTCTGCAACTCCGGCCTCGCCAGCCAATCCCGCTTCGTATCCGGTCAGTTTTCCATGTCGGTAACATATATCACACCATGAGGGCTCCAACCCCCCTCCAAAATGCGTCAATAACTCCCCAAATTCGCTTATTTGCACCGACTTTCGATCTATTTCTCCGCTTAGAACCCCACATCGGATCACTTTTACTCTGCCTGCAAGCTCACATTCCTGGGCTTCAAAAAGGAGTCCGCCATTTCGTCGCCTTGCAGACCCACATTTTTGGCTCGTCCCGCCAGCGATGTCTCTGCCCGCTACCTCTCCCTGAGGTCGCCTGATATTCTGGGTGCAATCGGTTGAAGGCTGTCCGAGTCCGAAGGAACCATCCTGTTTTCAATGTAGAGTGAGGGAATGCAGAAATACCTGCTGATTGCCGTTGGGGGCGCGCTCGGTTCCATCGCGCGCTATTGGGTCGGCTCCACGATCTCCGGCCGCATGGGAACCAAGTTTCCCTACGGCACCTTCGTCATCAACGTTACGGCCTGCATCCTGATTGGCTTTTCCATCACCTACTTGGGCAAGCGGGTCGACCTGAATCCCGCCTGGAGATTCTTGATTCCAGTAGGCTTTATCGGCGCATTCAGCACCTTTTCCACCTATGAGTGGGAGACGCTTTCCACCCTGCGCTCGGGAGCCTTCGCGCTGGCCTCTCTCTACGCGGTCGCTAGCCTCATTCTGGGACTTGCCGCCGCCTGGCTGGGCGCGGCGCTGGCTGAAGCCATCTCGTAAGCCCCTACCCGTCCAAGCCAAGGCGACTTGCGGTAGAATCCTCACTTGCCTATAGGGAGGCCCCATGCTGCAATCCGGAAAAGCCGTTAAAGTCACCATCTACTTGAGCGACGGAGCCAAACACCATGGGGTTCCCATGTACTCCAGCATTCTGGATTACCTCTTCCACAGCGGAATTGCCGGGGCAACCGTGCTGAAAGGCGTTGCAGGCTTTGGCGCGGCACACCGCCTTCATTCCTCTCATATTGTCGAGATATCCGACGAACTACCCGTCAAGATCGAGTTCATCGAGACGCGCGAAAAAGCCGACACCGTTCTCCCCGAACTGACAAAACGCGTCGGTTCCGCCCTCATCGAAATCCAGGAAACCACCATCATCATTCCGGCAAAAAGCTAAAGCCTCTTGCAGGAAGCTCAATTATCGTCGCGACTTACGGAACGGATGTAAACGGAGAAGCCGGCAGCCCTTCGCCGTCGAACAGGTTGCACTGCGGGCTGTTGGCCCAGCCGTAACGCACCAGCACCGGCTCGGCCACTGAAGGGCTTGTCGCCACCACAGTCGCCCCTTCCACCTTGGCCGTCGCCGGGAAGAACTTGCCGTCGGCCCCCGCCACCTCAAACCCTGTCACTTCCCCGCCCTTGGCCGTCAACCCCTTGGCATGATCGAACCAGGCGCGAATCGCGCTCCCCTCTGGCGTAGACTGACGGAAGGTAGGTCCAGTGTATTCAACGGCTTCCCCATAGCTGAGAGCGCGGGCCGCACGGGCCAGCCGCAAAGCCACGTCCACCTTGTTCGTGGGGTGTACATTGTCCGGATTGCCGATGTCGATGGTCACCGCCATGGCCGTGTTGCGCAGCGCCAGCGTCTTCCGCTGCTGCTCACGCAGCACGGCCCAATCCTCGGCCGGAGTGGACTTGTAGTCGGATATCTGTACATATAAGAAGGGGAAATCGCCCTCTCCCCACTGCCGCCGCCAATCCTCAATCAGAGTCCGAAATAGGCGGTTGTAAAGCGGAGCACGCTCCAGAGCGCTGTTGCTTTCACCCTGATACCAGATCACTCCGCGGATGGGAAACGGCGTCAGCGGCGCGATCATGCCGTTATAAAGCAGGCCTGGGGCCCATGTGGCCAGCGGCGGATTCCAGGGAAATTGGGGTTCCGGCTTGCCCTGCGCCTTGGCCTCGTCGCGCTGCCGCTGCCGGTCCTTGTCTTCAAGCAGCGCGCTCTCGTGCCGGTCCGTCATCTTGCCGCGGGAGGCGAACAAGGGCGCGAGAGCTGCATCTTCGCCCAGTGCGGTCAGGCGGGTCCACGACTCGCCCAGCGTACCGCCCCAGGTGGAGTCGATTACCCCAACCGGCACATGCTCACGCTGCTCAATCTCGCGCGCAAAGTACCACGCCACAGCAGAAAATTCCTTTGCCGTGTCGGGCGATGAGGCAACCCAGCCATCTGTATCGGCGTCGTCCTTCGCGTACTCAGAAGCCTGCTTCTTCACGGTCAACAAGCGTATGCGCGGGTTGGCCGCATGGGGCAAGTCCGCCGCAGCTGTGGCTGCCTTGCGCATCTCGAACTCCATGTTGGACTGCCCAGAAGCCAGCCAAACGTCGCCAACCAGCACATCGTCCAGCGTAATGCTCTGAGCTGGTGCGCCTTTGACGATGAGCTGGAACGGCCCGCCGGCCGCACCCGGAGCCAGATACACGCTCCACCGGCCGAGTTGGCCAGCCTTGGTAGAGCGAGTCTCCCCGCGAAAACTGACGGAAACGTCCTCTCCTGGCCCTGCATTTCCCCAAATATGTACGGGTAAATCCCGCTGTACCACCATGTGGCTGGTCAAAATCTTGGGCAGAGTAACCTCCCCCGACAAGGTCGTGCCCGGAAGCAGGGCAAACAAGAGCAGCAAACGCAGATTCATGAAGAGCCTCACAGGAAACAAGATGCTGAAACAAGCCCACGCCAGAATTGCACGAGGAAAATCTGGCGAGATAACGTTATCAGAGAAGACGATTGCACGACAACTCCATGCCCTGCACAGACATGCTCCGGTAGTTGTAAAGCAACTTTTTTCGCGGACTCGTGTCAAAACTAGCAATTCAGTTGTCTGTGGACCATTCAACGCTTTCTTTTCCCCAGAACGGCCAACTGTATGCTCAAAACGATCCATCTCTTTTGATGACCTCTGGGCATACTCAATGAGAGTTCACAACAATCGAGGAGGCCCTGTTGCTTTCGTTTTTTCCAATACGCATAACTCTATTATTTTTCATGCTATTAGCTGTTTGTTTCATTGGCTCTGCGCGCCTCAATGCGCAGGCGGCGCTGTTGATTGAGCAGCCCTATGGATTCTTTGGCACAGTCAACCCAACGGGCCACAACGCCATCTATTTTGAGCGCATCTGCGCTGAGACCCCGGTCAAACTGCGCCGCTGTGAACCCGGCGAGTTGGGCGCCGTTCTTTCACGCTACCAAGGCATCTCCGGGTACGACTGGGTTGCCATCCCGCTGGTTCCGTATCTCTATGCGGTCGAAAATATATCTGCAGTTCCAGCGCAAGTGGATCCACCGACAGTCAATCGGATGCGCGATCACTATCACGAAGCTCATTTGCTCAGCCTAGGAGACAAATTACCTCCTGGAAACCTGATCCGGGGCGGATGGAAACAGCTGATAGGCACCTCCTACGAACGGCGCATCTATGCCTTCCGCTTTGCGACCACTGAGGAGCAGGACGACGCACTCATTGCACGGCTGAATGGCAACCCCAACCGCTCCCATTTCAATCTGGTCTTCAATAACTGCGCGGACTTTGCGCGCAAGCTCCTTAACTCTTACTTCCCGGGCAAGTTTTCGCGCAGTATCTTTCCGGACGCAGGCATGACCACCCCCAAACACATCGCTTATACGCTGGCTCGTTATGCACGCAAACACCCTGAGACTCAGCTAACCGTCTTTGAGATTCCTCAGATTCCTGGCTATCGCCGCCAGAGCCACGCCAACAAGAGTGTTGCCGAATCGCTCACGACGACCCTCTATGCAATCCCTATCGCACTGGTCAACCCTTATCTTGCCGGCGGGTTGTTTGTGGATTACTTCGTGCGCGGCCGTTATCGTGTCATCCCCAAACATCCACAGGTTATGACTCCGGACGACCTGATTGCATGGGCAAACTCTGCTCCTGCAAGTTCTTCGTTGACAGCTGCAACGATCTCCGCGCAAAATCCCGAAAGCACGGGCATTCAGGCCCCCGGCGCCACGGCTGGCGGCACTGCAAAAAACGAGGCACCCCTGGCAGTTGACCCAGGCCTGAAAGAAACGAAGGATACGCATGAGTGAGTCCACCCCGCAGAATCTCAAGAATCATGGCCGTACAGATCCACTTTTTCACATTGTCTTGTTTTTCGTTCTGATTGCCAATGTGGTCTTTGCTGTCTTCCACCTGATGCACCATCACAGCATTTCTTCCGCCTGGTTCCTGGTGCTTTCGGTCACTGTATTCATCTTCTTCATCAAGGTGCGCACCTATCCTCTCAAGGTGCAGGACCGCGTCATTCGGCTGGAAGAGCGGCTGCGGCTGCAGACGCTGGCTCCGGCGGAATGGCGTCCGCAGATTGCTCTTCTCACCGAGGACCAATTGATCGGCCTGCGGTTTGCCCCGGATGAAGAGGTCGTGGCTCTCGCCAAACTGGCGCTGGAAGAGCATCTGAATCGCAAACAGATCAAGGAGCGCATCCAGAACTGGCGCGCAGATAACTGGCGGATCTGAACACAGAAATCGATACAAGACCATGCCAAAAAGACTGGAGCGGCTATCCTTGCTAACCGCTCCAGTCTTTTTGGTATCTATGGTTTTGCCTCTGTGCCTCTCGTGCTGAACTACTCCTTAGGCGATTCTGGTTCCGGCTTTGGCCTGCTATTCGCATTGGAATCCTCGCTCACCGCGGCCTCCACCTCGGTGATTGCTTCGGTATCCAGCCCATGTTCTTCACGATAGTGTTCCACCGGCATCTTGCCATCCCACCATGCCCAGTTCATCGGATAGACATCGGGATCGAAGAAGACCTGGTAGAAGTGCCATACGAGAATTGCGAGGGTAGCCAGGATCGCCTCATAGAAGTGGACCGCTGTGGCCACATCGACCCACCAGCGCGCCGACAGGTTGCCCACCCAAACCTTGGCCCAGAGCATGATGCCGGTGAGACCCATCAGGGCCGTCCCCCATATCAGCGCCCAGTACTCAGCCTTCTCCGCATAGTTGAAGCGGCCGTATTGAGGCTTTTGGCCGCCCAGGCCCAGGTAATAGCGCATCGTGGCCCATGCATCGAAGGCATCCTTGGGCACCGGCGCAAGCGCCCAAATCAGACGCCGCCCTTCCCTGGTAACGATTAAATAGAAGATGTGGTAGATGCCCACGCCGATCAGCACCACGCCCGCTACCCGATGCACGATGCTGCGCAAGTGCTCACCCATGCCCAGCAACTCGGCAAACCAGGAATCCGGGAACTTGAGAGCAAATCCAGTGATCACCAGAACAATGAAGCTGGTGAGCAACAGAAGGTGTTGCCAGCGCTGGTTGGTGGTCATGCGCGTCATGCTGGGGTTCTGCATCCTGCGCCGTTTTGCGGCCTTGCTACGCCAGATGATTGCGTTATGCAGGAACATGGCTCCAATCACCGCGAAAATCAGCGCGAGATAGATCCACCTAACCCAACGGACCACAACTGTACCGATGTCCTTGGATAAGCCGCCATCCATGTGCACCTTGTTTTCGGTGAACTTGTGCGTTGCGCCCTGATGGCACTTGCCGCAGGTTGCGTCGAGATTGGCGCGGTTGACGGTGGAGTGAGGGTCGCTGGAGGGAAGAATGTTATGCACGCCATGGCAGCTGGAGCAGTTAGCTGCGACCACCGAGCCGCCTTGCGAGGCCAACCCGTGGTAACTGTCCATATAACTTGATACCTTGTTGTCTGGTATGCCAAACTCCTGGGAAAGCCGCACGCCCTGATGGCAACGCGCACAGGTATCTCGGGAGACGTTCTGCTCCGCGACCGGCGAATTAGGGTCTGTATGTGCCTTGATGGAATGGATGCCGTGGCAATCGGTGCAAACTGGGGCTAACCCATTGCCCCGGCTGATCCCCTGCCCGTGGATGCTCTTCATGAAGGTTTGCGAGACCTCCGCATGGCACTTGCCGCAGGTCTGAGGGACATTGAACTTGTAGATCGGAGACTTTTGATCGTTGGCCGCAAGAATCTCATGCGCGCCGTGGCAATCTGTGCAGACCGCAGCCTTCTTCGATCCCTTCTCGACGGCGAGTCCATGCACGCTTTGCTGATATGAGACGAAAGGCTGGTTGCTTTGCCCGTTCGATTCCATCAGGAACTTCTGTCCATGGCACCGGCCGCACGTCGTAGGGATATTGTCGTGGCTCACCGGCGATTTGGCGTCATCGGCAGCCAGAATCTCGTGCGCGCCTCCGTGGCAATCCTGGCAATTTGCCGCTTGCGGCCCGCCCGTCTGGTTGATTTTTGAGTGCAGGCTATGCGAGTAAGCCGTCTGCGCATCGGCATGACACTGAGCACACCTCACCTTTTGCGGAGTGGTCTCATGGACCAGGCTCTTCACATCCTTGTGGCAATCCACACAGGCGAACATGCCACCGTGGATGGAATGCTTCTCCTTGTTTTCATCCACATACAAGCTGACCGGCTTTCCTTTGAACTCCGTGGTCAAAGTGGGATCGGAGTGGCAGGAAAGACAATCTTTGTCCTTGAGCTTGTTCTCGGCATGTGCCGCACAAGCCCATACAAAAAGACACACGAGGAGAGTTTGAGATAAGAATTTACGGGCAGAGTTCACGACTACGAGAAGACGCTTTTGAAGGAAGGATCAGCAGTGACTGAAATCACAACGCAACAGCAAACGAAGGAGCGGCTTTCTGTACCTGTCTCTCAAGGAAAGACTCACGATGTGACTATTTGAGTCTTCACGCAATCAGACCAAATGGATCGCCAACACACATCTTCGCATTCATGTGCCGAGTTCAATGTTCACGGCAAAACGAGGTCGTCGAACCAACCTGCGTGTGCGGGAGAGAAAGCAGCGGCACTTCTCTCCCGGTTCACACCACACGCTCAGAACTACAATTCGCCTACTTCTTTACTTCTGGAGCGTGCGGACGTAAGAGATAACATCCTTGATCTGTGTATCGGTGAGTTTGCCGGCATAGCCTGGCATTTTGCCTTTGCCATTTTTGGTGGCGGCAATGAACCGGGCATCGGACGCCTTGACCATCTCCGGGGCCTTGAAAGACAGAACCTTCATGGACTTTCCTACCGGTGTGGCTGCAAGTCCGTCGGCTCCATGGCATGAACCACACTTGGACCTGTAGACGTCTGCACCGGGCGCTTGCGCAAAAGCAGGCCCCGCAACGGAAGCGGCCAGCAGAATGATTGCCGATATTCTGATTGCTGAAATCATGTATTGCTCCTTTGCCAGTATTCGGGGACATTTCCCTGACATGGTAGTTAATATAGGCTGCGCAGTGCCAGTGCATGTGATGCGAGTCACAGGCTGAAATACCTCCATCCGCACTGGGAGCGGATCATTCTTTCTGCCACCGAGAATGCCTGTAGCCCAGCGCAGAACCGGCGAAGTGATGTGGGTCACTGGTCTTGGAAGCCCCAATCTAGGACAATATGACCGCTACTTGAGGATTTATGAATGGCCACTGTTGCGGTAACGGAAGCAAAGACCATGCTCACTCTCCCAGGGGATGCGGTTCGCCAGATTCAATGGCGTATTGCTGACAGATTTGACTTGCAGATGCTGGTTCAGTCGGCACGTGGAGTAGCACGGGGAACCGTGGCGCAGATGGTTGCCGCCGGCGAGCGCAACACCCACGAGTGGACCCCCGGCAAGTGCGCGATGATGGAGGCTTTCGATCGCGCTGGTATCACTTCTGCGTTTATGGAGCCTGAAGAGGGCGGCTTCATTGTCGGACCCAAGAACATGGCGCTGGCGCTGGCTGCGTTTGAGCTGGCATGGGTGGATGGCGGAGCAGCGACGGCCAGTTTGGCCAGTTGCCTGGCCCTGTCGCCCATTCACGAACGCGGCACCCAGGAACAGATCACCCGTTACATGACATTGTCCGCGCCTCCGCAGGCAGGCGAGAACCGCAAGCCGTGGCGTGGGGCGTTCGCGCTGACCGAGCCCATTCCTTATGTAGGCATTGAGACCGGCATGTTGAGCGGAAAGATGCGCATTGCCGAGTGGAAAGAAGGCGAAGAACCCTGGTTGCAGGTAGACAAGCGTGGCCGGTTCATCACCAACATTGCCTTTGCCAACTTTGCCACTGCCGCGGTGATTTCCGACGACCCGCGTATTAAGGGCAGTTGTGTAGTGATTCTGGAGGAGGGCGACGAAGGCTCCTTCGACCGCGGAACCCCGACCAAGAAGCTGGTTCACCAGCTTTCCTCCACCGGTGACCCCATCTTTAACCTGAAGGTTCCAGCCAGCCGCATTGTAGGCGGCTACACGGTAAAGGACGGGGTCATTATCCCCACCTTCAGTCATGGCGAGATCATTGAGGCGGTCTTCCGCCGCACTCGTGTGCCCGTGGGCGTAATGACCGCGGCCAAGCTGCTTTCGGCTGTCGAACCGATCATTCGTTACCAGCGTGAGCGCTTCCGAGGGGCCGAGGGCTTGAAGTCTGGATCGGCCCGTTACGAACAGGGTATCCAGCAACGCGAAGATGCGTTGCACCGCCTGGTGGATGTGTGGGCTACGGGCGAAGCAGCCACGTCGTTGGGCTTTACCGCCGCTCGGCTGTTCGATGCGTTGGACCCGGTGGAGAAGCAGAAAACTGCGATTCTGAAAGAACGCGGCGTACAAGGCGGGCGCGCGGAGATGAAGGCGCTCCGCGAAAGCGAACAGAGTGCGATCGAGTTGCTTTCTCTTCCAGCAGGCGATCCGCGGCGCGCAGAGCTGGAGGCCGATCCACTGATCCAATATGTCCTGATGGATGCTGAAGCCAATGTGCTTTGCCCGGCTACCAAGCTCTGGAATACCGGCCACGGCGCCAATCTGATGCGCGAAGCAGTTAGCCTGATGGGCGGCTACGGCATCACCGAAGACTGCCCCGGCTTCCTGGCCAACAAGTGGGTGGATGCACAGCTTGAAGCCACGTACGAAGGCCCCGAGGCTGTCCAGCGGCGCCAAATGACCATCACCATGATTAACGAGGTCTTCCTGGCGCAATTCCGCACCTGGATCGCCGGAATGCGACAGATCGCTTCAGAGAAACCCGGAACCGGCGCCTGCACCCTAGCCTCTGCCATGGAAATGTGGCTTTGGACGATCGGCTACTTGCAGAAGGCCACCGACGCCTACGGCAACAAGCTCTACCACGGACAGCGCCAGGGCGTGACCTTTGCAATGGCCGACGCTTTGTCGTGGCTGCTGGCCTCGCGGTGCCAGATTCTGGACGTGCTTGAGCTGGAAGCTCACGGCGCAGAAGATGCCGTGGCCGCAGAAGGATTGGACGGAACGGTCCAGTTCCTGAGCGACCTTTGCCACACCCAGGCCGCACAGGCAGCCGGTGAAGTTTCGCGCATCTGCGCCGAGCTGGTCTTTGGCTACAACCAGCACCCCGTTTGGGATGAAGCAGAAAACACGAACTGCTTCAACACCAGCGAACTGGAAGCGCTTGAAAAGACCATGCCCGGAATCAGTTGCATGGCCATTGATGTGCTCACCGGCGATGGCAGCCATCCGCAAAAGGCCGGCCCCTGTGCCGGCTGCAACGGGTCCAGCGAATTCCTTCGCCTGCAGAACAAGCTGGCCGGATGCCTGAGCGGTTCGCGGCTGGCCAAGGACCGCGCCGCAGATACCGTCAGCAAGGTCATGATTCCCGAAGCCCTGGACTACCCGGCATGAGCGACGGCGTGAATACGGAAGAAAACATAGCGCCGGAGGTCGAACGGCAGACAATGGAAGTCGACATCGCCTGCGCGGGCTTTGGTCCAGCCATGGGCGGCTTCCTGACAACCTTAACCCGCGAATGGACCGAGCATCCGGAGGATCCCGCCTTCGAAAGCAAGGTGATGCCGGGAATGCCTCTACAGGTGCTCTGCTACGAGCGCGCGGATGACATTGCATCGGGCGTGAGCGGCGTGGTGACCACGGCAAAGGGCATTCGCGCCAGCTTCCCTGACTTGAACCCAGCTGAGATTCCCATGGCCGCCGACGTCAAGCAGGAGCGAGTGTTTTATCTGCTCGATCCGGTGGGCGCCAGCCGACGATCTCCGCTTTTGCGGCTTGGCGACAAAGTGCTTAAGGCCGCCGGTTCGCTGCTGGGCGTGAAGGATCATGCCTTCGAGCTGCCCTGGACTCCGGCCTTCCTCCACAAGCATGGCGGGCTGGTGCTTTCGATGGGCCAGTTCAACCAGTGGGTTGGCTCACAACTGATGGGTTCGGGGCTGGTGCAAATCTGGCCTGGAACGCCGGTCAGCGGACCGATCTTCTCTGGCAAAGCCGTCAAGGGACTCCGGCTGACAGATCAGGGAGTGGACCGCAATGGCGCGCCCGCCGACGGCTTCATGGCTGGCATGGATGTACTGGCCCAACTGACCGTGGTGGGCGATGGACCTGTTGGCGCGGTCGGACAAGCTCTGGATGACCACCTCGGCCTGCCTGAAGGTCATGCGCGGCGCGAGTGGGCGCTGGGCATGAAGATGGTCATCGAGCTGCCTGAGGATTCGCCGCTCGAACCCGGCACCGTCTGGCACAGTTTTGGTTATCCCGAGCCGGAGATCTTTGGCTTTCTCTATGTACATCCAGACCATCTGGTCTCGGTGGGCATCTTCGTTCCCTCATGGATGGGCGACCCCTCGCGCACCTCCTATCGCTATCTGCAGCACTATATTCAGCACCCCGCCCTGTGGAAGTACTTGAAGGACGGGACGCTACGCTCCTGGGGCGCCAAGTCGCTTGAAGAGTCTGGCAAGCACGGCGAACCGTTCCTCACTGGCGATGGCTTTGCCCGCATCGGCGAGGGCTCCGGCGCGACCAATATGCTCACCGGCTCCGGCGTGGACGAGGGTTGGACTACCGGTGTGCAACTGGGCGAGTCCGTGATCGAGCTGCTTCGTGCGGGCAAGCCGTTTACCCAGGAAAATCTGGCCGCCACCTATGAGACTCGCCGCCGCGCCAGTTGGGTGGAGCGTGGAGCCGAAGAAGCAAAGAACTCGCGCAATGGCTTCCATGGCAGCTTCGTGAAGGGCGTGATCGGCATGGGCCTGGCAGGCCTGACCGGCGGCAAACTCTCATTGGACGCACACATTCTGCCTGCACATAACCAGATTGCGTCTTCTGGCCTCACGCCGGAAGCAGCTGTCCTGCTGGCGCTGGAAGATGGACGCCCACTGCACGACGCCCTGATGTCCGCGCGTGGCTGGCCGGAGATTCCCTTCGACGACCGTCTGCTGGTCACACAGCAGGACGCACTACTGCTAGGCGGCAAAGTTCAAGCCATGCCCGGCTTCGCCGATCACGTGATCTTCCGCAATGCGGGCTTGTGTATTCACTGCGTGGAGAAGACCTGCATTGCCATGTGCTCCGGTCAGGCCATTACTCTTGGCACTGACGGCGCGCCCGCGTTTGAGCGCGAAAAGTGCATTCACTGCGGCGCTTGCTTATGGAACTGCGGCCAATCGCCAGACGGTGTGCATAGCAATATCGAGTTCCGCGCTGGCTCGGGAGGGCTGCACTCCGCGGAGAACTAGAGCTGAGAAGCACAAAAGCAGGTTCTTCGACTCGCTTCGCTCGCCAATGACAAATCTCTAGAATTAACAGCATTCGTACAAAGGAAAGAAAAATGGCTAATGCAGTACACATTGTGGTTTGCGCGGGTATCGTTCCCGACCCGCTGCAAACCTTGGAGCCGGTGACCGGTCCAAATGGTCCGGGGCTGAAGAACGAAATGGTGCTGCCGGCAGTACTTGATCCATGGGCTGCAAGCGCACTTTATGAAGCGGCCAACCTAGCCGCGAAGAACCCCGGTAGCAAGGTCTGGCTTGTCTCGCTCGGCCCCAAGGCCAAGCTGCAGCAAGTAATGATGACCGTAGCCCAGAAGGTCAACTTCGAACTGGTCCCCATTGACGGGCCCATCGGCGGCTTTCCGGATGCACACTCTACCGCAGCCATTCTTGCTGAATCCATCGCGGCCATTCCTGGGCTCGACAAGGCGAAGCTCTTGCTGTTCGGTGGCTGGGAATCGGCCACCCGCGGCGCAGGCGTTACGCTCCAGTTGGTGGGCGAGCAGTTGGGCATTACCGACCAGTTCCAGGGCGTAGACCAGATCGATCTCCGCGACTACGGTTCCTTTGAAGTGCTGGAGCGCGTGGAAGGCGGAAAGCACCAAGCCTCAGTCTGTGCAGGTACTCCCGCTGTTTTAGGTTGGGCCACCGGCAACCTGGCCGAGCCGCGCAACAATCCGCAGATCGGCATGGGCAATATGCGCACCATTATGCCCGCGCTTGCCAAGGCTAAAAAGGCAGTGCTGGAGCCAAACGGCCTGCGCTACATTTCCGCAAACCTGCCCAAACAACAGCGCGACACACGCGTGGTGAAGGACATGAACCCAGACGAGATCGCCGCCGAGCTGGTCGCGTGGATTGGAGCGGAATAATGGCAGAATCGATTCTGGTACTCACGCACGTTGACGAGAACGGCTCCGCTCTGACCAAGGCTTCGCTGGAAGCAGTCACCGCCGGCTTGGAACTAGCGGCCAAGCTCTCCGCCTCGCTGGCCATTGGCATTGTTGCCGCCGACGCGACGGCTGCCGCCAATTCACTGGCCACGACCGGAGCGCGCCTGCTGGCCGTATCCGGCGAGGCCTTCGCCCAGCCGCGCTACGCAAGCGACGCCGCCGCATGTGAAGCCCTTTGCCGCGCTGCCGCAGCCACCATTGTGCTGGCCCCCGGAAGCGCCCGCTTTACGCGCATCGCCGCTGGTGTAGCTTATCGCCTGGGCGGCTGCATCGATACCCACATCACGGCTCTGGCCGGTACAGAAGCCACGCGCTGGTTCTATCGTCAGAGGATTGAGGCTGTCCTTAGCCGCGATGCACGGCCCTGGTTTCTGATGCTCGACGCAGGCACGCATACGGCCTTTGCTGCTGAATCGGCCGCTGCTTCAGTGGAGCAAATCTCTGTTGAACTGCCTGTTCTGCGCACCACAGTTAGCGGCCTGCGCGCGCCCTTGCAGGATGCGCAGACCATTCGCCCCGACGCCAAGCTTCTCTTGGTCGCCGGCGCCGGATGGACGAAAAAGCAGCCAGACGGGCAAATTCACGCTGCCGAAGCAGGCGAACTGATCCTCGGTTTTCTGCGCACTACCGGCGCTTCACTGGGCAGCAGCAAATCGCTGGTGGACCAGGGCGGCGAAGGTGTGCCGGTATTGCCCTTCCTGACCCACATGAACCAGATCGGGCAGACCGGCGCAACGCCGCGCCATCCCAAAGGCCTTTCCACCTGCTGCCACGGCGAGGAACCGCACGTGGTGGGTTGGCGCTTCATTGGCGACCGGCGCGCCATCTCGCTTGACCCCAACTGTGGCTGGACGCGAGGCAAGGCCGACGTGGTCTACATTGCGGACGCCTTCCAGGTGATGGCAAAGGTGAATGCCTTGTTGAACGCTGCCAAAGCCTAGCACGGCAGGATCCACCAAAACTGCAAGGGAGACGGTCTATAGCTAAAGACCGTCCCCTTCGTGCATCACCAAGTTTTCTTAAAGTGATTTCTAGACCTTGAGATCACCAGGAAGCGAAAGAGTCGCCATCATCTTCTCCATAGCGCCCTCGTCGTTGCCAATCGCCGTCAGCAACCTTTCCTTGAGTTCATCGCGTTTGGCGTAGAGGCGAAGCGGCTCGGGCGGGTTATGCAGCAAATCTTTTCCGACCAGCGCGCGCACAATGAACGGCATATAGGACGAGTAATCGCCCTGCATGCTGACCGTCTGCGTCGTATAGGTATCCGGGTTGACCTTGCCCCAGGACACCGCCTCGGCCGGAGCGCACGAAGACAAGCTGCCATCCGTCACCGGCGATGAAACAATCTGCGCGTCATAGTCATAGCCGCGAATGTTTTCGAGGAAGAATATTTG
>Ga0255354_1000870_pt1 | contig 18378 bp, 14 predicted proteins | sample HBST50metaG_FD_189942 | JGI IMG/M metagenome (GOLD analysis project Ga0255354, IMG submission 189942) | Peat soil microbial communities from Stordalen Mire, Sweden - H.B.S.T50 | ecosystem: Environmental > Terrestrial > Soil > Wetlands > Peat | place: Sweden: Norrbotten County, Stordalen Mire...
GCCACAACAAAAATCCGAAACCTTTCATCTGGACGGCCAAGGCAAACGACATCTTGGAGAAGGTCACACGCGCTCAGGCGGCGCTGAATAATCGCCTATCTGTGTGACGCACTACACTAGTTACCTGGATCTATCTCTCCTGATTGACAAGGCAAGCGAGCGGACTTTCGGAGTTACTACTCATTGAGGCCCGTTCGCTTGCGAAGTAAGCGCCTCAACAGATAACACTATGCCGTGAGGCGTTGGGGCTGAGACTTTAGTGTTCAACTCTTTACCCAAACTCCCAGGCAGTCCGCACGGATATAGCCTAACTGTGAGTAGTTAAATGCCAGTGATTGGGCACTGACCGTGAGGATCGCCGGGACGTTCAGAGTAATCCCCGAAGATGCGCCAAGGCCACTACTACCGGTAACACTAGGACTGAAGGCGTTCTTCAGCTCTGAGAGGGATACTGCTGCCGTTTTGCATCGTCCTCCGCCATTTTCGCTCGTGGGCTATTCTTCAGAGCCAGGTTAATGGCAGCGGAAAAGGAGATCGGCGCGTAAGTCAGTGACGGCATACTCGCAATGATGAAGAACCATAGCCCTCTCTGAAACAGGGACGAAAGTTGGGCGCCTAATGCTTGTAGTCAGCACACCGTATTGTTTTGTAGAACATCGATGAGCGCCCTTTCTTTGCGTATACGTCTTTAATCCGTTCCGTTACGTCACGAGGAGCCGCAGAGGACCGGTCTCTCATTTTGACTAAGGGTGTTGCGGTTGTTCCGGCACCCACCAGGCGGGCACTATTTTCGGTATATGGAGCTTGCGAACAATCGGAGCTAATTGAGGCGCAAATTCCCCCGCCACATTTGCAATCCCAATCATCATGAATTCTGAAAGAGCGCGCTGTCCCGCGTGTGTGGGGTCATTGAATCCATCTGGCAGATAGGCCATACCGACGAAACCTCCGCCAGCAGCGCTCGCGAAGTTGGAAAATGCAATGGTGCGCGTGCCCGAGTCTGTCCTATCTACAAAGGTATAGGAGATAGCATGGAAAACTCTTCCGCCTACATTGGAGCCTGGGCGAGCAGGCAGGTAACGCGGATCTTCGTGCAATACCGCCTCAGTGAGGAACTGAGCGGTACGCTTTGATGTCTGTGTCGCGATGGTACTTCCGTAAATCCTTCCAAAAGCGCCCCCTCCATCGGTCCAGTCGCGGGGATAGTTATTCGGTGGATTGGACATGCGCAGAGCGGCTCCCAAGGCAGGAAACACCAATGCTGGAGGCCCAAATGTCTGGTGCGTGTAGATTCTGAACTTATCGTCCAGAGTCAACCGCGCATTCGTCATCGGCGGAGGTACAGGGCCTATGGGGCCCATTGGTCCCATAGTGTCCGGAGCGTTTGGAGGGGCTTGGGCCTCTTCTTTTTGAGGTGCAGTATTCTGTGCACCCAGAAATGAAGGTGCATCTGGCAGAGCAGAGGCAACAGAAGCCTCTGCTGAGGGTGAATCCGCTATCTGCTGCGCCACCGCGGAGGCGCTAAGGATAAGAGACGCAATAAGAATGAAGTTGATTTTCAATGCCCCATACTTTCACGCAATCTGGCCTGCCAGACCTTCTGCGTCGGTTGGATTGCAGAATGAATCATTACGATGCCGAGGCATCAACGTTGCGAGGATCCGCCAGGAAAAAACATCTGGCGATCCGCATGGATATTCCTTTGCCAAGTACTTACTGCGCGCCGCCTGCCAACACCTTGTAGAGCGTCACCAGGTTACTTAGACGAGAGAGTCGTGTGTTGATTAGCGACTGCTGTCCGCTGTAGAGGGACCGTTGCGCGTCCAGCACACTTAGGTAGTTATCGATACCGGCTTTGTAGCGTGCGTCCGTGAGGCGGTAGGTATCGGAAAGTGTTTTAACTGCGGCCTTCTGAGCCTCTTCCTCTTCCAGCAGGCGCACGCGGCCGTTGAGCGCATCGCTGACCTCCTGAAACGCGGTCTGGATCGCCTTCTCGTAGTCCGCAACGTAGGTGTCGCGTTCGACCTGCGCAGTTTTGTAGTTGGCGTTCCGTTTGCCCCCATCGAAGATCGGGAAAGTGATCTGGGGAGCGAATTCCCAGGTTCCCGGCCCGCCTTTAAGCAGGTCAGCCAGCGACCCACTGGTTATACCCGCGCCCGCCGTCAGCTTGATGGTGGGAAAATACGCAGCTCTGGCTGCCGCCAGATTGGCATAGGATGACTTGAGATTATATTCGGCCTCGATAATATCCGGCCGGCGCAGTAGAACCTCCGAAGGTATCCCTGCCGAGATATCTTTGAGCGCGTTGTCCGGCAAGAGCCCGCTGGGCAGGAGTTCTGCCGGGACAGGAGCGCCTACCAACACCTCCAGTTCATTCTCATCGACATTCAGTTGGCGCGTATATTTCACTGCGTCTACCTGCGCCGACTGCACCAGGCTCAACGATTCACTCACATCGAGGTCCGACTTTACGCCGCGTTCACGACTTTGCCGGGTGAGATCGTAGGAGGCTCTCCGTGATTCCAGCGTCGCCTGGGCCAGATGCAGGTTCTCCTGATCGCTGCCCACTGTCAGGTATTGGCTTGCCACCGAAGCGACCAGGGAAATCTGCGTGCTGATGCGCCCTTGATCGCTCGCCAGATACAACTCCATTTGCTGACGAGATAGATTCTTCAGGCGGCCCCATAAATCCAGTTCCCATGAGGATACCTGCACGCCGATTTTGTTGGTCTCTGAAATGTAGCCGCCCGCCCCCGACTGATTCATCGTGCCCGGCACACGGTAGACATCACTGCTGGCGATCGCATCCAACTGCGGAAATTGACTTGCGCGTTGCAACCGGTACTGCGCCGTTGCCTTCTCAACGTTGAGAACGGCAATCCGAAGATCGCGATTATTCTTGAGCGCCAGGCCAATCACCTGGCGCAACTTTTCGTCAGTATAGTAGTCGCGCCACTTAACTTCGGCTGCCGCCGGAGCCGAATCCGGTTCAGCAGCAGAAGCGGGCGTCTGTTGTGGTGGTTGAGACAAGCCAGAATGCCAGGCGGGCGCCGTTGGCATCTGCGGCTGCTGGTATATCTGTTTGTGCGGCGCACATCCAGTCAGGCATAGGACGGTACTGATTGAGGCACAGAGTACGGCTGGGATTTTCTTCGTCATATCGCCTCCGGCGTGCTGACTGGGATAGAACTACTGGTAGGTGGTTCTGGAGCTTTCTTCTTCTTGGCGAACCACTGCGTGACCATGACAAAGAACAGCGGAATAAAGATCAGATCAATAAACGTGGCGGAAATCATGCCACCGGTTACCGCTGTACCGATTGCTTTCATTGCGCCTGCTCCAGCTCCACCGGCCAATGCCAATGGCAGGGTGCCGAAGAAGAAGGCCAGTGAGGTCATGATGACCGGACGGAAGCGGATGCGAACCGCAGCCAGGGTGGCATCGGTCAGTTCTTTTCCCTGCGCCAACTGTTGCTTGATGAACTGAATGATCAGAATCGCATTCTTGGTGGAGAGGCCTAACGTCGTCAGAAATCCGATCTGGAAGTAGACGTTATTCGGCATGTCGCGCAACGTTGTCGCCAGCAGAGCGCCAAAGACTCCGAGCGGCAGCATCAGCAGGTTCACGAAGGGAATCGTCCAGCTTTCATAGAGCGCGGCCACGCAGAGAAAGATCACAAGAATCGAGAACGCGTAGAGCATCGGTCCCTGATTGGTCGCCATCCGCTCCTGGTAGGAGAGCGCGTTCCAATCCAGGCGCAGCCCCTTCGGTAACTTTCCGACCAGGTCTTCCATGGCTTGCATGGCCTGACCCGAGCTTTGTCCCGGTCCCGGCTCGCCCGTGATGTTGAGTGAAGGAAAGCCGTTGAACCGCTCCAGACGCGGCGATCCATATGCCCACCGGGTCGAAGCAAAGGCGGAGAAAGGAACCATCTCGCCGGAACTGCTCTTTACGTAGATCCGGTTAAGATCCTCCGGCAGCATGCGATATTGCGCATCGGATTGCGCAAATACGCGCTTTGCGCGTCCGCCCTTCACAAAGTTGTTCACATACGTTCCACCGAACGCTGTCGAGATTGCGTCGTGGATGTCGGAAATCGAAACTCCCAGGGCGCCTGCCTTATCCCAATCCACATCGACGCGAAACTGGGATACATCGTCAAGTCCGTTATGCCGTACACGTACCAGCCGTGGATCCTTGTTGGCCAAGCCTATGAGCTGGTCGCGCGCAGACATCAGGCCGGTGTGTCCCAGGCTGCCAAAGTCCACCAGTTCGGAGTCAAAGCCCGTTGCGGTTCCCAGTTCGATCACAGCGGGCGGCGGAAACGCAAGAACGCGCGCATTCCTAAGTCCGGCAAACCGCATAATAATGCGGGTAGACAGGGCCTGTGCCGACAGCGCGGGGCCCTTGCGTTGGTCCCAATCCTTCATGCGTATATAGAGCATGCCCTGGTTCTGGGCCTGTCCGCCCATGCCATTGCCGACTATCGACATGGCGGCCTCAACGCATGCGCCTTCGTTCTCTTGAATGTACTTGGACACCTGATCGACGACGGCTCGAGTTTGCTCTTGAGTTGATCCTGTCGGCAGAGTGATCGCGGCAATCGCCGACCCCTGGTCTTCCTCCGGAAGAAAGCCGGTTGGCATCCGGTAGTACAGGAAGCCGACCAGGCACAGGATCAATCCATAGCCAATCCCATAGAACAGCTTTCTCCGGAATGAATGTTCCACCACCTGAAGATAAAGCTCGCGAATCTTCTCGAAGATGCGGTTGAATCCGGTCAGGAAGGTGCGCAGCGGCGACCACCGTCCCGCGCGTACGGGCTCACCTTTTTCCACCGGCTTCAGAAACGTAGCGCACAACACGGGCGTCAGGATCAAAGCCACTATCACCGACAGCAGCATGGAGGCAATAATCGTAACGGAAAACTGCCGGTAGATGATGCCTGTTGAGCCGGAGAAGAAAGCCATCGGCCCGAACACTGCCGACAGCACCAGCGCAATGCCAACTAGCGCGCTGGTGATCTGCTCCATCGATTTGGCCGTTGCGTCGCGCGGCGACAAACCTTCTTCGCTCATCACTCGTTCGACATTTTCAACGACGACGATCGCGTCGTCGACAAGCAGACCGATGGCCAGCACCATGGCGAACATCGTGAGCATGTTGATCGAATAGCCGAATGCGCTCAACACGGCGAAAGTGCCCAGCAGCACCACCGGCACGGCGATGGTGGGAATCAATGTGGCCCGGATGTTGCCCATGAAGAGCCACATGATTAGGAAGACCAGGACAATCGCCTCGATAAGCGTCTTCACCACTTCTCGAATAGCAGCCCGCGTGAATGGCGTAGTGTCGACCGGATAGACCGCCTTCATGCCATGCGGAAAATAACGGCTCATTTCGTCGACCTTGGCGCGGATACCATTGACCGTGTTGAGCGCATTGGCGCCGGTTACCTGGCGAATCGCCAGCACCGCGGTCGGTTTTCCGTTATAGAAGGCGTCCATGTCGTACGATTCGGTGCCCATCTCCGTCCGCGCAATATCGCGGATGCGAACAATGGAGCCACTGGTGCTCGTTCGCACAGGAATGGCGCCGAATTCCTCCGGCGTTTTCAACATGTTCTGCACGATAATGGCGGAGTTCAGCCGCTGCCCTGGCACGGCGGGCGTTCCTCCTAGCTGTCCAGCCGACACTTCCACGTTGTAGTTCTTCAGCGCCGCCGTAACGTCATTGATGGTCAACTGGCATTGGTTCAGCTTGTCGGGATTCAGCCAGATGCGCATCGCGTACTGGCTTCCCATAGTGGCTACTTCGCCAACCCCCTGCACACGCGCGAGCACCTGTTCCAGATTCGACTGTGCGTAGTCGCGCAGGTCGGCTCCGTCCATGCTCCCATCTTCTGAAATGAGGGAGACAAAGATCAGATAATTGCGCGTCGACTTGCTGACCGTGATGCCGTAGGTCTGCACGGTTGTAGGCAAGCTGGCAGTCGCCAACTGGAGTTTATTTTGCACCTGCGCCCAAGCCAGATCCGGGTCCGTTCCAGGCCGGAAGGTCAGCTCGATACGGGCTTGTCCAGACGAATCGCTGGTCGAAGACATGTACAGCAGGTTGTCGAAACCTGTCATCTTTTGTTCAATGATCTGGGTAACGGTGTTTTCTACGGTCTCCGCCGAAGCGCCCGCATAGGACGCAGTAATGGAGATCGAAGGCGGTGCGATGGGCGGATACTGCGAAATGGGCAGGGTGTAAATGGCCAGGCAGCCTATGACCATAATGCCGATGGCGATGACCCATGCAAAAACGGGGCGTTCCAAAAAGAATTTTGACATTGCCGCCCTACTTCCCTGACGACGCTTGCGGCGCCGTTGCTGTTCCTGGAGCCGTTGCGTCGCCCTTGTAGGGAGCGGCTTGCACTTGCATGCCCGCCTTCAACTGATCGCCGCCTTCCATCACTACCTGCTCGGAGGCCGACACGCCCTTGCTCACTAGCCACTGGTTTCCGATTGCTCGATCCACCTCGATCATGCGCCGTTCAGCCTTGCCGTCCGCCCCGATGATCCAAATGAATGGCAATCCCTTGGGATCGCGGCTCACGGCCTGCTGCGGCAGCAGCAGCGCATCTGGCCGGATGCCTTCCTCCACCACGGCGCGTACGTACATGCCAGGCAGGAGAATCTGCTTCGGATTCGCAAACGTTATGCGCACGGTCACCGAACCGGTGGCCGTATCCACGGTCACGTCGCGGAACTCCAGTTTGCCTTCGATCGGATAGAGCGAGCCATCCTCCAGGTAAAGCTTCACTTTATTGCCCTGCGCTCCAGAAGATTTCAACTGTCCGTTCGCCAGGCGCGCGCGCAAACGCAACAATTCAGCGTTGGCCTGAACCACATCCACATACACCGGCTCAAGTTGCTGCACCGTCGCCAGTACGGTGGTCTGGTAAGAACTGACCAGCCCGCCTACCGTCACACTCGATTTGCCGATGCGCCCGGTAATCGGCGAAGTGATTGGCGTATAGGCCAGATTGATACGAGCGCTCTCTACGGCCGCCTTGTCGGACTCCACCGTTGCCTGCGCCTGCTTGAGCGCGGCAACCGCGTCGTCGTAATCCTGCTCGCCAACGGCATGAATCACTGCCAGGTCGCGGTAGCGGTCTGCCTTGGCCTGCAGCGAGGGGAGATTCGCCTCGGCGGAAGCGAGATTTGCCTTAGCCTGTGCCAGGGACGCCTGATACGATGCAGGGTCGATCTGGTAAAGCACCTGGCCCGCATGGACCATCGCGCCTTCCTGGAAGAGTCGCTTCTGGATGATGCCATTCACTTGCGGCCGGATCTCTGCCGTCAGATATGCCGTTGTTCTTCCCGGCAACTCGGTGCTCAATTGCAGCCGCTGGGGTTGCAGTTTGATCACCGATACCTGAACAGGCCCCATGGGCGGCCCGGTGGGTTTTGATTTGCAACCCGAGGTGAACAAACAAACCAAAGCAAGACTGCCTGCCATGAACATCTGAGAACAATTTCGAATGGATATCACGCTAAATTACTCCTTTGACCTGGCGATAAACCGAGACGGTACGTTCCAGGTTGTCAGCGCCAAGCCCCAGAATCGCGCCAAGAACAACGGTTGTTGGGGTGTAATTGGCTCGTTGCAGCATCGGCTTGCTTCTCAAAGCCGGTTTCCTAACCTACTTATCGGTTTCCTATGCCTGATTGAACAACATATTCCTTTGCTTGAACCTCAAGATTTGCAAATACAGGCACGCCACCTAGCACCACTGCCGCACAGTCTCAAGAATTATTAAGGTTCAGATGCTGGCCGATAAACGCTCGCGGAAGTGTGATAAAAGAGGATGGAGCATGGAAAATGAGGATTCCAGAGCGGGCAACATCCTGATCGTCGATGATGACGTGCGTCTGTGCCAGCTAATTGGCGAATTCTTCTCCGAGTCGGATTACACAATCCAGGCTGTCCATAATGGTGCAACCGGCCTGGCACGTGCACTTGATGAGAGGTTTGATCTCATCCTTCTCGACATCATGCTCCCCGGACTGGATGGGTTTGAAGTGCTCACACAACTGCGCCGGCGCTCTTCAGTGCCCGTGATCATGCTCACGGCGCGCGGTGCGCGAGAAGACTGCGTGCAAGGCCTGAATATAGGCGCCGACGATTATCTGGCCAAGCCATTCGGTCCCGAGGAGTTAGCGGCGCGCATTGCGGCGGTGCTGCGCAGGACTCAGAACTCGCAGACCGCTAGAAGCGAGACAATCTCCGTCGGACGGCTGAGGCTGAGCGCAGCATCGCGCTGCGCCTGGATTGGAGAAGAGCCAATCGAGATTACGTCGACTGAGTTCGACATCCTCGATCTTCTGGCCCGAGCCCGAGGCAAGGTGGTCACCCGCGACCAGGTATGCGGCATTCTGTACCAGCGGAAGGCCACGCCATTCGAACGATCCCTTGAGGTGCACATCAGTCGCCTGCGACGGAAGATCGAGGGCGCTGGTGTTACTATTCGCTCCATCCGCGGCGTCGGATATGTTCTGGCGGAAGATGAGTCATGAAATCAATATCACTCAAAGTCACCATATGGTCTGTTGCGGCTCTGGCGATCTCTCTGGCCGTATTTCTCTTGATTGCTGCCAGCGTAATCGGAAAGTCCACAATCGAGAACTTGACTCAGGCAAATCAGCAACTGTTTCGTTATGCGCTGGCTGTCTACCATTCGGACGGCAAAGCAGGGCTGGCGCGCTACATGCGGGAGTTGAACCAGTCCGGAGGCACGCATTACAGTATTTCCGATGCTTCCGGGTACGATCTTGAGAGCGGGGAGGACCATTCTAAGCTGATCAGAGTTTCGGTAGGGAAAGATCGCCCGTACCACGGAGAACACGATCAGCTGACCATGGGACTGCGCTCGGACGATGGCGGCTATATATGGATTTCGACCTTCGTCGGGCCATCCACCATCCTGTTTGCCCCGTTCTATATCCTGCTGCTGGTGACGGTCGTAGTGTTGTACTGGCTGGTTACGATGTACATCACGCGCCCGGTTCGGCAACTTGCCAATGTGGTGGACCGTTTCGGAGCCGGCGAGCTGACGGCACGCGCGACTCCACGCTCAAAGGACGAAATCGGCAACCTGGGTAGATCATTCAACGCGATGGCCGAACGCATTCATACTCTGCTGACGACCGAGCGGCAATTGCTGCAGGATGTATCGCACGAGCTCCGTTCTCCTCTGGCCCGGTTGACCTTCGAGGCAGAGATGGTCCGCAGGACGACAGATCGGGATGCGGCAGCAACAAGGCTGCGCCATGAGATCGAGCGGCTCTCGGAACTGGTGGGAACGCTGATCGATATGGCTCGGGCCGAAGGCGATCCCGGAGAGGTCGAGATCGAGGCGCTTTGCCTGAACGACCTTCTGCTGGTTACGGCAGAGGACTGCGAGGTTGAAGCGCAGGCAGCCGGTTGCAACATCAATGTAAATGCCCCAGAGGAGACGAACCTTCAGGGAAATGCCGAATTACTGCGCCGTGCAATCGAAAATGTTTTGCGCAACGCGATCCGCTACGCACCGCCTGAATCGGCTGTTGAGGTGAGGCTCGAACGAGAGGAACACCGGGCACGGATTACCGTTCGCGACTATGGGCCAGGAATTTCTGAGAAGTTGAGGGAGCGGATTTTCGACCCGTTCTTCCGTGCGGACGCTTCACGTGACGAGCGCACTTGTGGATTGGGCCTCGGCCTGGCGATTGCGCGAAGAGCCGTGCGCGTTCACCACGGAGACATCACGGCGGCGAACGCGTCTCCGGGAGCCTTGCTGACAATTACGTTGCCGTTGCATCCTGAGGTTCAATAGGCGCATGTGATTCAATGGCATGTCTTGAGCTAAACGAACGAGCCTGGCCTTCATCAATGAGTTGACACTAGCCAGGGCTATTCCTGCGGTGGCCTGCTGAAACTCAAATTCTTTGTAGATTACCTCTTTTGCGGCGCTGCCAAGGGATGTTGTGTCTGGACCTGTATGGCGTGGTCATTACTTATCTTGTTGGCGGGTGCATTGTCGGCGGCACTGGTGATGGTGCCGGCTCTGTCGAATTCAGCCTTCACTTCGTCTTTCCTGGCCAGTGAACGCCGGGCTCATGCGGATTGGTCTTTACAGCGGCTTGAAGCTGCAAAACGGCGAAGACCGAGTACGCAAATTTGCGAACAATAGTGCGGCGCGGAGAATTGTCAGGCATGAGAATTCGGCAAGTCTGCTCTTTTGTTTGTCACGTCAATCAGAGCATAAATAACGAGTTGCCGGTCAGGCTATGTTGCATTCGCCGGACCGGCAACTTGTTCGTGCATTTTAGTTGGTGCTGCCGGTTAGAACAGCAGTTTCAAAGCAAACTGCAGTTGACGTGGAACGTAGTTCGGATCGGTCGAAACGATCTGACCGAACTGGCCAGTGGAGGCCGGGACCCACGCGGTCGACGCGGATGGGGTTGTGGAATTGTTACCAACCAATCCTCCTTGCAACCCGCCTTCAGAGGAGTGAATATTGTTGTTCAGATAGAAGCTGGGCGTGTTGGTGATGTTGAAGGCCTCTGCCCGGAACTGCACCTTCAACCTTTCTGTGATTGGGAAGTCCTTGAACACAGAGAAGTCTATATGGCGGAAGTGCGGCCCATAGACCGAGTTGCGGGCGGTGTTGCCCACTATGCCAAGTTGCGGCTCCCCACTCACGTTGGCGTGATCGAACGATTGGGCCACGTAGGCGCATGGGTTGATCCAGTTTGTTACGGTCTTCACGCTGGTTGGCGCAACGCAAGTTGGATTCGCCGCAACCGTTCCGGCCTTGAAAGGATCTCCAACCTGGTCGGGGCGATCTGGACCGCCGTTGAATTGCGGGGTGGCCCAGTTGTTATAGCTTTCGGTGTTATAAGCGTTCGTGTTGGTGGGAGCCGGTACACTGAATCCGCTGTTGAAGATGGAAAAGGGCTTGCCGCTTTGCCATGCAACAATCGAGTTGACCTGCCAGCCGCCGAGCGCGTATTTTGCCGGGCCCTGGATGTTTTTGAAGGGCAGTTCGTAGTTGATGGAAAGAGCGAAGCGGCTGCGGATGTCGTTTTCCGCATTGCCGTATTCAAGTTTACGAATCTGCGTTGGATCGGCATCGGCCCATCCCTGATGACCTTCTTCAGAGAAGCCGACGATGTCGCTGATCGCATGTCCCCAGGTGTAGTTGGCGTCAAAGGCTAGGCCCTTGGCGAAGCGTCGCTGGAAGGAGGTCTGCAGGCCGTTGTAGTTGGAGATGCCTTCGCTGGTAAGCCACTGGACCTGCCCAACGTTGGGCAATACTCCGGCCGCCGGCCCGTTCGGTGAACTGCCGCTAAGGGCGCGCGGCGTGTTATATCCCCCGGCATTGACTTGAGCCGGCGTGGGATCGTTGATGTCGCCGATGACCTCAGGCAGATGCTGGCCTACATTGCCGACATAGCCAACCGTGAGGACGTTGGGCCCAAACTGCTGCTCGATTTGCAGGTTGTACTGCTGGATCATGGATGGCTTGTCCTTGGGATCTTCAGCGGTGAACGAAAGGTTCAGGCTGTTGATGGTCTGCGGACCCGGCGTAAAGAAGAATTGGTCGAGGGTATTCGCCCCGGCTTTCGTGTCGTTCGTCGCGGTATTCGGATTTTGGCCGTCGCAGGCTGGCGTAATCTGACTCGCTGTTTTACCGGCGTTAATCTCAATGTTGTACGCGGCCGTCGATTGGCAACTGGACGAGTAGACAGAGGTAAACGGAGCATTCTTCAGGTCGGCGTTGGAGGTGTAGTTGCCGGGGAAGTAGCTGAGTCCGTAACCGCCGCGGAGGACCGTGGCGGGGCGAATCAAGTAAGAGAAGCCAATGCGCGGCGCAAAGTCGGAGTAGGTTGTATCAATTCCCGCTTTGCCGGAAACGCCGCCGGCTCCCGCAACCTGCAAAGCCGTCTGCGCGGCCGCCGTGGTTGAGGCGCTATACGCTTCGGTGTAGTCGAAGTTCGAGATGTGGTTATGCGCTTCGGTAAACGGCGTGAAGACGTCGTAGCGGACGCCATAGATTACGGTCAGCTTGGAGTTGACCTTCCAGTTGTCCTGGGCAAAGAAGCTGGGTTCCCAGGAGCGATAGTCCGGCGTATCCAGATCGATGTTGTAACTGGATCCCGTGAAGGCTCCCACCAGTGCGGATGCGAGGACCTGGTCTTTGCTGGAGTCTGTCGGAAGACCGAAGCCGGAATAATGGCCAAATCGAAACGCGCTCTGCAAGTTCCGCGCCTGGCGGCGGATCGCGCCAGCCCCCAGCTTCAGGTTGTGAGTGCGAATTGTGTAGTTGACGGTGCCGGCGTACTGGTATGTGTTGTCGATGTCCTGCAAGGGAACATAGGCTCCATCGCCGAGAGAAGCAAGGCCCTGGCCGAAATCGGCAGGCGTAAGGGCCGAGGACATAGTGGTATCGCCATTCGCGGTAAAGCCCACTGTAGTATCGGCATTCGAGTCGTAGTTCTGCGGCTGAGAGAAGTTGTTGATGCGCGTATAGGCCGCGCGCAGATCGACAACAAGGTTCTGCGAGAAGATGTGCGAGTATCCCAAGACCCACTGGTACGCCTTATCTGACGCAGGCCCTGTGTAGGCCCAATAGTTTCCTCCTCCGGTGATCGACTTCAAAGCCGACGGCGCGTTCGGATTCCCGCCTGCCGGGATGTAAGGTGGAATTACGCCGGTGACCTTGTTGTAGTCGAAACGTCCGAAGAGGTGGTCATTCTGACTGAATGTGTGGTCGACGCGAGCATCGACTGTGTGGCCGTACTGCGTTTTTCTCGGGGCGCTTTCAAAAGTATTGGTGCCAGTGTTGGGCGCGGGGTAGAGTTGCAAATACGCGAGAGCAACCTTGTCGGGGGTCGTGTATGACACGCCTGAACCGCCTGTGCCTGGGCTTGCAAGGCCATTGCCAAGCGCAAGCAGACTGGCGGGCGTCAGACCGTTTTGGCTGTTGATGGCGTTGTACTCTGACAGCGAGGGAACGGTGGCTGTATAGGCTTGGCCTTTCACCAGGCGAATTCCTTCGTAGTCGCCGAAGAAGAAGGTCTTGTCGCGGAAGATGGGGCCGCCGACGCTGCCGCCGAACTGGTTCTGGCGCAGCTCTGGCTTAGGTGTAACTCCAACTTTCGTGAACCAATCGCGGCCGTCGAACTTGTCGTTACGGAAGAACTCATACACCGATCCGTGGAATTTGTTGGTTCCCGACTTGGTGACCAGGTTGATAACGCCGCCAGCCGTGCGCCCTGCCTCGGGAGCGTAGCTGTTGGTTTGAACCGAGATCTCCTGAATGCCTTCCACCGAGGGCTTGACGCCAATGGTGCCGATGACGCGCTCGTTGTCGTCGATACCATCGACAATATAGTTGTTCAACGTGTCGTCCTGCCCATTGACGGAGAATCCGTTGGTTGTGCGGCGATCATCAGGACGTCCACCGCTGGTCAGGCCATTTCCGGGTCCCTCATTGGCTCCGGGAACGAGCTGAACCAGTTGCACGAAGTTGCGCCCGTTCAGCGGCAAATCCTGCACGGACTGTTCGGTGACCGTCGAACTGACGGTGGCGTTGTCGGCCTGGAGCAGTGGCGTCGTGGACTCCACGACGATCGTCTCGGACGTGCCGCCGGCTGTCAGATGGAAGTCTGCGCGGGCGCGGTCGCCGGCTTCAACAGCCAGATTCGTGGTCGTTGTCTTGAAGCCACTTTTCTTCGCCGTCACCGAGTAGTGGCCGACGGGAAGCAGAGTAAATTGAAATTCTCCACCCTCGTTGGAGACAGCTTCGCGTTGATCGCGGGTGTCCAGGTTCACTAGAGTGATGGTTGCTTTGGCAACCAGCGCCCCGGTGGTGTCGGTCACGGTTCCGAGAATGTCAGCTGTGGACAACTGGGCAAGTGCTGCGCTGGAACCGAAGATCAGAAGCACTAGCAGTACAATCAGTCGCCCTGCTGACCGGCTGCGGTTTTCGCACTGGCCTGTGCAGCGTGTCATGTGTTGCATGTTCTTGATCATGTTTTCTCCTACTTGAAGGTGTTTGAGTCTCTGGATGATGAGTTGGCCGCAGTTCCGGTTCACAGATTCAAAGGCCTGCTTCAAGTTCGGTACGGATCATAGGCAACTATTTTTTAGCTGTACAGGGTCTTTCTGGTGTCTTACTGGAAGGTAAAGAGCTAAATACGCGCTTTTCCACCACTTTGCCCGTGAGGTAAAGAGCCGGTAAAGACCTTGTAATTAGTTCCACATTCAAGGTTGGTTGCTACGTTGGATTGAATCGTAAAATGCTATCAACCAAATGATGTAACGGTCTCTACATCATGCGATGTAGGACTGTCTTCGCTCGGCGTCTTATGATGAGTACTTCCGTGGTTATTCGGAGCGGAAGTAAGTGGAGGACTCACGCAGGCAGTGCAGGCGATGCGACGAGATTTGCCCATGGTATGCTCTTTTCTCTGATGATGAGCCCGGTATCAACCTCCAGAGTGACTGGAATCGGCAGCCTTTACAAGCATCAGGCGGCCAGACATATCGGTCTATCTTGGACAGCAATGAGAGGTTGGTCTATGCAGAGCGTCAGCTTTGGAGAGGTACGCTAATGAGTTCTGTGGATTTTGAGAATGGCGTATGGACTCCGAGTACGGAAGAGGACAAGGTAATGGTCAGGCGGCAAATGAACCGCCTGTTAGAGACAACCCATTTCAAAAATAGCAAACGCTATCCTCTTTTGTTCCGCTTCATCGTAGAAGAAGCGCTTGAGGGACGGGGCGAGTTTCTTAAAGAGCGCCTTTTAGGTGTTCGCGTTTTTGATCGTCCCGCGGATTACGATACCGCTGCGGATCCAATCGTGCGTGTCACCATTGCCGAGATCCGAAAGCGAATCGCGCAGTACTATCACGAAGAAGCACACGACGCGGAAATGCGCATTGAACTTCTGCCGGGGCACTATGTGCCCCAATTCCGTCCCAGTAAGGAAGCGGGATACGATCACCGGCAGGCATCAGAGTCGCCCCGCGCCTGGGTTGGGACGCCCACCGCCGAGTCTACGGACATCCTGTCAGAATCGCAACCATCAGATGTCTCGGCAATTTTGCTGGGCCGCAAGTCCAGGTTCCAGCTCTTTGTCAGGTTCGCCCTAGTCGCTGCGGCAGTTCTGCTGGTTGCTCTGGGAGCTGGGGTCTTCTGGAGATGGACCCACCCATCCGCAATCGAGGAGTTATGGAAGCCGTTCCTTGCTGATCATCGAACGGTCATCTTTTGCCTGCCCGTGGGAACCAAAGCAGGTGAAGAGACGGCTGCCGCGGCGGGGATTTTGGTTGGCGATCACGCTTCGACCACGGATCACACCGCTTCGTCTGCCGCTCCCGCCTCCGAATCCTCTCCCGCCTCCACCTTTCTTGTCCACGAGGTACTGGAGGAGAATGTCGTCTTTTCGGATACCTTGGCGACGCTGCACCTCTCCAATTATCTGGCGGCACACAAACGCGAATCCAACTTCCGGCCCAACACAGTGACCACCCTGGATGACCTGCGGCAGGGTCCGGTCGTGCTGGTTGGCGGCTTGGACAACCAATGGACATTACGAGCGCTCGCTCCTTTGCGTTACCGGTTCGCCGGAACCAATCAGGAGCAATACTGGATTATGGATACAAAAAATCCCGCGATGAAAGACTGGCGGCTTGACCTGAAGGTCCCACTTTCCGACATCAAGCGCGATTTCGCAATCATCGCTCGCATCCACGATGAATCTACCGGACAGCTCGAGATAATTGTTGCGGGAATCGGCATGAGCGGAACGGCGGCAGCCGGCGAGTTTTTGGTTGATCCCCAACGGATGGAAGAACTACGCCGCCGGATTGGCGCCGGTTTCCGGGACCACGACTTTGAAGCCGTCTTAAGCACAGATGTTGTCAATGGCATAGCAGGCTCACCCAGGATTCTGGCCGTAGCATTGAGGTAACTGGGCGATAGACAGAATCCTTCGGGGGAGACAAAGTCTCTATTGCGATGTCTGAGGCGTGCTTTGATCGTCTAGTCATGGGTTTTACATCCGATTGTTGAAACGCGAACTGCTTGCCTTGGGCGCAAACTGAGGTTTCGCATTTCTACAGTGCCCCTATTCGGCCATTTGCGCCAGCCTATCTTCATGATGACGCTTTCGGCGATTCCGGCCGGCGCGCGCTGATGTCATCTCTGTATGGCATGAAGCCGCTGGATTCAGTGTTTATGGGCTTTGACAAGGCGACGGACATACGCTGTGGATTTGACCGCCTTGCGGTGCGAGTGAAGCCGGTCATTGGCAAGGATCCTGTGGGCAACAGTCTCTTCGTCTTCAGATCGCGTCGAGGTGACAGACTGAAGATTCTGACTTGGGATCGTGACGGATTTATTTTGTGGTACAAGCGTCTTGAGGGCGGAGTATTCAAGCTTCTGCGGATGGACGCTGGAAGACGTTCTGTGGAGTCGCGAGCGGGCGAGTTAGCGATGGTCCTTGATGGGATCGATATGTCGAAGCTGAAGCGAGTTCCGCGCGATGAACGCGGAACAGAAACTAACAGAAATAACATGCAAAAAGTTATCTTGATGTAACTTACGACGCATCACTTGCATTGAATAAGTGAGTGAACAGCGAAGCCAATCTAGTGTAGTGCGTCATGCAGATTGAGGATTGCACGTAAGCTTGCGCCGCATGAACGGCCTGATGTGCGCTCCGGCCCGGCCGGAAGCCGTAGCTGTGGGGGCTGAACATTGGATCAAGGATCGGCTGCAACACCTGAAGCAGCGCCTGCAGGATCAGCCGATCCGTCACCGTGGGAATGCCGAGCTCGCGCTCGCCTCCATCCGGTTTCGGGATCGTCACCCGGCGCACCGGCTGTGGCCGGTACGTGCCACACAACAGTTGTTCCCGGATCGCAGGCCATTGGCTGCGCAACCGGGCCGCGTTCTGGTCGATGTCCAGCCCGTCGACTCCGGCTGCGCCCTTGTTGGCCCGCACCCGTTTCCATGCCTGTTGCATGTTCTCTCTTGCCAGTGCTGCACCGAACAACCCTGGCCCTGTGCTCTTCGCTTCATCACGCGGACGCGTGGCTTCGTCGCTGTCTGGATCAGACAAGGCTTCACCCTGTCCGGCTACAAGGCTGCCTTGGTGAAATCCCAACGCCGCCCGGAGGCGTAGAAACGGCGGAAGCAGATCATGCACCGATACGGACAAAAGCCGAGCAACCAGAGCGGCGCGTCATACCAGCAAAAACGGGAACGCCGCACCCAGTCGCTCCCAATGCAGTAGCGGCATTTCTTCTCATGGCCCGGTGTACCGGATTCCATCGGCTTCTCCAAGTGGCTGATGTTGCCGTCCCCACGCCCGACGAAGATCAAGATCATTTCAGGACAACATGCCCTGGAAGAGCGAGGAATGCAGCAGCGCGTAGAACTCGGTGCCGGAGGCCGCAAAGTGGATCGAGAGCCGTCCGGCATCGGAGTGAATCGATGTGGCGCTCAAAGCCTCTTTCTCGGCGTCCGAAGCCACCATCTTGCGAACCGTTATAGCCGCGCTCAGAAGGGACGACAGTGTGGACGCGACAAAGGAATCGCCGGTCGAAATGGCGAGATCGAACTTGGCGCCGTGCTGAAAGTCCATCGAATACTAGGAGGCCAGCAGGCGTTTATTTACAGCTTCAAAGTCCGTGATCGAGCCGACACTGCCTAGAACCTGGCGCATCATGAACTGGGTGCCCTTGTGGTCAAGAACGCTCCAAAATGGCTGGGTGTCCACGGACTTCATTGCGTCCATCATGGGCGCATTGGTCAACATGCTGGCCGTCACGCCATCGCGAGCATCGAGGGCCGCCCTCACTGCGTCCGGAGTTCCGAAGATCATTGTGGACGGATCGACAAAGCAGGTAACCATGCCTGTTTTGACCAGCGGATAGACCCTGTTGGTACGGACAAGGGTTGGCTTCAGTTTTTGTTTGCGGAAGCTGGCCATGATGTCTTGAATAGCGAGCTGGCCCTGCGCGATGCCGACGGTCGTCAACTGGGCATTGGAGTCGTTGGGCGAGTCCTTCGACCGGAAGAGCGCGAAAGCCAATTGATCCACGTCGTGGTTGCCGTTCAGGCCGGACTTGCGCAGCGCTTCGTCGAATGGCTTGAGTTCCGGCGGCACTAAACGACTGCGCAGTTCTAGATGTGTAAATATCCCCCGGCAGAGCCCTTTCAATTACCCACAACTCGGGCCTGGCCGGAGTGAGTGTTGACGGAGCAGATTCGGTCTCAAGCGAGATACTTTTCAGAGGGTACCGCTGGGCATTGAACTGTTGTTATGGAAGCAAC
>Ga0255354_1000871_pt1 | contig 18372 bp, 16 predicted proteins | sample HBST50metaG_FD_189942 | JGI IMG/M metagenome (GOLD analysis project Ga0255354, IMG submission 189942) | Peat soil microbial communities from Stordalen Mire, Sweden - H.B.S.T50 | ecosystem: Environmental > Terrestrial > Soil > Wetlands > Peat | place: Sweden: Norrbotten County, Stordalen Mire...
ATGCCAAGGGGGCGAGCCTGCGCCGGGCTGGGCGGGGCGGCCAGCAGCTTGGCTAGTCCTGAAAGGGCGCGCAGGGTTGCATCCAGCCCTGCGGTGACCGTGGTCGCCAGATAGCCTCCTGTTCCGCGGCTGGCAAGAAAACTGCCGACTGCCTTCAGAGCTTCTGGAGTGGCTTCCATCAGGTCGTGCCCGGCCGCGCCGTGGATGTGCACGTCGAAGAAGGACGGGGCCAGTGTTGCGCCGGGATAGTCCAGAACCCGCGCCTGGGCGGGAGTTTCGCTGATCGAACGGGCGCCGATGGAGCTGATCCGCCCGTCCTCAATCACGACCACGGGGTGGTCCAGCAGGCTGGTTCCATCCCAAAGATTTTTCGCTGTAATTACCGTACGCATATCTGAATTATTGCAGGGTCGCGTGCGCCTCGGGTGAGAGAGCTGCTGTCGTAACATCCCTGTGAAGCCAGAGGGCCGCTTCTTTTGCTAAGGTTTTGCCATGCACACGAAGGCATTTTTGGCGATTGGCAGTGCGGCTCTCCTTTTTGGACAGGTGTCTGTTGCGGCGCAGACGGTGGATTTGCCCACCAGCAAGCAGTTGATCGGGGAGATTCCGGGGCATCCGCAACGGTTGAACAGCCTGCCCATCTCCATGGCTGTTTCGCCCGACGGGCGCTACGTGGTCACGGTCAACGCCGGGTTTGGCACCTACGAGTCGCAGTATGAGCAGTCCCTGGCGGTCGTCGATACGCAGACGGGCGCGGTGGCCGACTTTCCGGATGCGCGCACCCTGGTGGGCGCCAAGCAGACGCTCTACTCCGGGTTGGCCTTCAGCCGCGACGGCGGGCATCTCTACGCCAGCATGGGCTCGACCACCAACCCGCTCGGCCAGGAGAAGGACACGACCGGCAGCGGCGTCGTGGTCTACAGCTTCAAGGAGGGCAAGATCGCGCCGGAGCGCATCATTCCCTTGCCCCTTCAGCAGCTCGCTCCGGGCCGCAAGACCAAGCTGGTGGGCGGTGTGGAGGGCGACAAGGGGATGCCGTTCCCGGCGGCGATTGTCGTGGTGGACAAGGCGGGCGCGGAAAAGTTGCTGGTGGCGGGCAATCTGGCCGACGATGTGCTCTTGATCGATGCGGCTAGCGGCGCGATTGAAAAGCGCTTTGACCTGTCGGAGAATGACGCCGTGCCCTCCACGTACCCAGTCGCGCTGGCGGTTTCCAAAGACGGTGCGCGAGCCTTTGTGGCGCTGTGGAACGCTTCGGAGATTGTGGAACTGGATCTAGTGAAAGCAACGGTGGGACGCAAACTGACCCTGCTGAAGCCGCCTAGCGCCATCGCGGCCGGCACCCATCCCAGCGCGTTTGAGTTTTCGCCAGACGGAAAGACGCTGTACGTGGCACTCTCCAATCGCGACGCCGTGGCCGCTGTGCATGTGGGCGCGGGACAGTTTGCCGTGAAGGGCTACTTCGATACGCGCCTGCCCGGCCAAAGCTACTTTGGCGCTGAGCCTGTGGCACTGGCCGTAAACGGCAGCCGCTTGTATGTGGCCAATGCGGCCAGCGATGCTATTGCGGTCATCGACACGAGCAAGCTGACGCCGAAAGCGTCGAAGCAAGGGATGGTCGAACCCGTCGGCTTTGTACCCACCGAGTGGATGCCGATGTCGATGGCGTTTCTGCCTTCGGCCTCCGGCGGAAAGCTGTATGTAGCTACCGCCAAGGGCAAGGGAACCGGTCCCAACGGCATGCTGCAACGGGAGACGGAGACCTCCAAGTCACGGAAGCTCCACCGGCCAACCACTTACATTGGCACGCTGCTCTATGGTTCGCTGGCCTCGCTGGACGCCGCAGAGATGGAGAAGACGCTGCCGCAGTCGACCAAGGTTGTGCTGGAATCGAACCGCATGAAGGCTGCCGAGGAGAAGATTACCTTTGCCGGCGGTGCGCAGGACCGCATCAAGCACGTGATCTATATCATCAAGGAGAACCGGACTTACGATCAGGTCTTTGGCGATCTCAAAAATGACGGCAAGCCGGTGGGCAACGGCGATGCCAGTCTGACGATGTATGGCGAGTCAGTAACTCCCAACCTGCATAAGTTAGCCTTGCAGTTTGGCGTGCTGGATAACTTCTTTGACTCCGGCGAAGTTTCTGGCGATGGTCACGTCTGGTCCAACGCTGCGATTGGCACCGATTACTTGGAGAAGACCTGGCAGCAGAATTATCGCGGCAACCAACGCACGTATGACTACGAGGGCGTGGTGGCAGAGGGCTATCCGCTGCTGCAGAAGATTCCCGACGTGAACGAGCCTGCCAGTGGCTATCTGTGGGGCAACTTGGCCGCGCATGGCAAGACTTACTATCACTTTGGCGAGTACATTGCTTCAACTTTCTGCGACGAGGTGAAGACGGCCAATCCGCAGCAAGGACCGATGCTGGCCGGAGGGCACTGCGGCCGCAAAGCGGTTGCTCCGGGCGAGGCGCTGCCTGCCGAGTGGGGCGGTGGCGTGAATAAGTGGCCTTGGGCGATTCCGCTGATCGCGACGAACATCGCCACCAAGCCGGAGTTAGTGGGCCACTTTGCCGAGGAGACGCCGGACTTCAACTTGGCGATTCCCGATCAGATTCGGGCCGACATTTTCCTGCGGCATCTGGCGGGCTGGGTCGCGGACAAGCAGCAGGGCAAAGACACCATGCCCAACTTTGTGATGCTGCGCTTTGCCAACGACCACACGGCGGGCACGCGGCCGGGCGGACCGACGCCGAAGTCTTCGGTGGCCGATAACGACCTGGCCGTAGGTCGCGCCGTGGATGCCATCGCGCACTCGCCGTTCTGGGAGGATACGGCATTTTTTATCCTGGAGGACGACGCGCAGGATGGTGGCGACCACGTGGACGCACATCGCAGCCTGGGTCTGGTCATCAGCAAGTACGCGCCGCGCGGGGCCAACGGAGCGCCGTTTGTGGATAGCCGCTTCTACTCCACGGTGAGCATGGTTCGCACCATGGAGACGGCGCTGGGGCTGCCGCCGATGAACAACAACGACGCGTTCAGTTCGCTGATTTCCACGCTGTTTACAGGACCCGGCGATCAACCGGCTTACACGGCGGATTATTCCAATCGCGACAACAACCTGATCTATACGGCCAACGAAAAGACCGCGGCGGGCGCGAAAGAAAGCATGAAGATGGACTTTCGCCATGCCGACCGCGCCAACCCGCAGAAGCTGAACGTGATTCTGTGGAAGGACGCCATGGGCGACAAGGCCGTGCCCGCATCGCTGACTCAGCACCGCAGGAAGACCGCCAAGACGGACGACGACGATTAGGCGGGCTGCGACTCTGCATGTCCCGGCACAGGTGGCGTATCTTGGTATGCGGCAGAAATCTTCCTTTCGGGAGTGACTTATGCGGGCATTGGATCGTAGAAGCTTTCTCAAAGTGGCCGGGGCAGCCTCGGCTGGAATCATGTTTGGAAACCGGGTGTATGCGCTGGCCGGGCTGCAGAACGAGCCGGCACGGCCCATTGCGGCTAACGACCACATCCAGATTGCGCTGATTGGCGCGGGCATTCAGGGCCAGGGAGACACGAAGAACGCGGTACAGGTTCCGGGCGTCAAGCTGGTGGCCGTGGCCGACTGCTACGACGGGCGGCTGGCTCACAGCAAGGAGTTGTGGGGACCGGACATTTTCACGACGCGCGATTACAAAGAGATATTGGCGCGCAAAGACATTGACGCCGTGATCATTGCCACGCCCGACCACTGGCACAAGCAGGCCGCCGTGGATGCCATGAAGGCGGGCAAGGATGTGTACTGCGAAAAGCCCATGATCCATCTCTATGCCGACGGACCGGCGATGATTGAGACGGCGCGCTCGACCGGGCGCATTTTGCAGGTGGGCAGCCAGCGGGTCAGTTCGCTGATTTATTTGAAGGCCAAAGAACTGCTGGCCGCCGGGGCCATTGGACAGCTCAATATGGTGACCGCGCGCTGGGACCGCAATTCGACCATGGGCGCGTGGAGTTATACCGTTCCTCCCGACGCTGGGCCGGAGACTTGCGACTGGCCGCGCTTTCTGGGCACTGCACCCAAGATTCCGTTTAACGCCGAGCAGTTCTTCCAGTGGCGCAAGTGGAAGGCCTACGGAACGGGCGTGGCTGGCGATCTGTTTGTGCATCTGTTTAGCGGCACCCACTTCATCACCGGTTCGCACGGACCCACGCGGGGTTATGCCACTGGCGGCCTGCGTTTTTGGAAGGATGGCCGCGACGTGCCCGACGTGATGTTGGGGCTGTTCGACTATCGCGAGGGCTTCAACCTAAGCCTGCGCGTCAACTTTGTGGACGGCGGCGAAGAGAGCGAGGGCCTGGTCTTTACTGGCTCGGAAGGCACCATGGAGATTGACGGCCACGCAGTGACGGTGAGCCGCGTGCCGCGCGAGACCGAACCGGGCCTGGTGATCGACACCTACGCGGAAGCTACGCAGGAAAAGATTCGCGACGCCTACAAGGAGAAGTATCCGCGGCAGCATCCGTTTGGAGAGCCACCGGTGGGGTACGAAAAGTTTGTTGCGCCTGCGGGGTACAGCGACAGCTACGACCATTTCAAAAACTTCTTTGCCTCGGTGCGCTCGCGCCAGCCGGTTGTGGAGGATGCAGTGTTCGGCTACCGCGCCGCCGGAGCAGCGCTGCTGAGCAACCTCAGTTACGAGCGCGGCGCTGTTGCGCATTGGGACCCGGATGCCATGAAGTTGGTGTAACGGTGTGTGACCACTAAAGACGTTGAGACCTGGGGAGGCACAAAACTCAACCTCGTTTGTTGCTCGGCCAGTTAAACTGGGTGCATGACCAAGCGGATCGGTGTACATCTGGGGACGGCGGGCGGGGCTTCGAATGCCGTGGAGCGGGCGCGGGAGATTGGCGCCAATACCTTTCAGATTTTTTCGTCCAGCCCGCGCATGTGGCGTGCGCCCAAGGTGGACCCCGCGCAAGCCGCGCGGATGAAGGACCTGCGCGCGAAGCTCGATGTGGGGCCGCTGGTGATTCATACCAGCTATCTGGTCAACGTGTGCAGCCAGAATGGCGAGGTGCGCGAGAAGAGCGTCGTGGCTTTCCGCGGCGAAATCGAGCGTGCGCTTACGTTTGGCGCTGAGTACCTGGTGCTGCATCCCGGCTCGTGGAAGGGCCTGACGCGCGACGAGGGCCTGAAGTTGGCGGCCGATTCCATTACGCGCGCCATCGACGGGCTGCCGTGGCAGGGGACGCCGTTTCATATTCTGATTGAAAACACGGCGGGGGCGGAGTTCTCGCTGGGCGGAAAATTTGAGCAGGTGGCCGAGTTGGTGGAGCGGCTGAAGCCGACCGCGCCGGTAGCCGTGTGCCTGGATACTTGCCACACCTACGTGGCCGGATACGACCTGGTCAGCGCCGAGGGGTATGAGCAGACCATCGCCCTGGCGGCTTCGACTATCGGACTGGACGCGGTGCGCGTGTGGCACATGAACGACGCCAAGGCCGAGCGCGGCTCCAAGCTGGACCGCCACGAGCACATCGGCCAGGGCACCATGGGCGTGGAGCCCTTTCGGCGGCTGCTGAACGACCCGCGCTTTGCGCATGCCGCGTTTATCGCCGAAACCCCGGTGGACGAGCCGGGCGACGAGGAGCGGAATGTTAGGGTGCTGAAGAGCTTGGTGGAATGAGCTCTTGGCAAAAGCTGTTGCTTTGTAACTCGTCCGGTGTAGCATGGTGTGCGTCGCGGAGTGCTGCTCTGGAGGGTGAGTTATGCGCGGAAAGTGCTGCGGAATCCTGGCTCTGGCTGCGGTTGCGAGTTTGGGCCTGCCTGCTGTGAGCCAGGTTTCTACGGCGCGGTCAGAAGCGACTGCAAGCAGCAAGGCAAGCCCTGTCGCGTGGCTGCCGTATATGGCGGAATACAAGATTGTGCGGGTAGAGGTGCGCGCTGGGGTAACTTCGATCCCGCACGAATCCAGAATCGTAACCGCAAGAGACGCACAGGGCCGCCAGATGGCTGCGACCACGGACCTTCCAACCTCGGCGGGTGAGAAGTCAGTCACACATTTTCAGGTTGCCGATCCCATGGCTCACATTACTTTTGCCTGGAGTTTTCCGGGGAAGAAAGCGATTGTGATGGCGATTCCGCTTAATGGCGCGAGTCAATCGGGCTGTGGGGCCGCAAGTGTTGGAATCGTGTCGATGGGCTGCGAGACGAAATCCGCAAAAGAGACTGTGGAAGAACTGGGGACGAAGACGATTGAGGGAGTTGAGGCGCGGGGTCGCCGGACCTCGTGGACGACCGTGGCGGAGAACAAAGGGAAGCATAAAAACCAGAAGCCGCAGCTGTGCAGGGCCGAGGAGAGTACGACCGAACGGTGGAACGCGATCGCCACCGGCTTGAACGGCCTTGTGGTGCGCTTGGTCAACGAAGATGCGCAGACGGGCAAGATGAGCAAGGAACTGGTGAGGTTCAGCCAGGGCGAGCCGGATGCGGCGCTCTTCCGGCCTCCCGCGGGCTATGAAATCGTGAACCGGGAAGTGGGCACGGACCCATGCCCCAGCTTCGAGGGAATGGACCCCTTTGCGGCCCCTAATCCTGTTCTTCCCCAGCCGCCAGAGCAGTAGAATCCGCCCTCCCCGTAGAGATTGGTGGAATCATTTGCACGCAATGTACCGTTAAGCGGTACAATAGTACAACAGGGAAGGCCGCAGCATGATTCTCGGGTTCCGGGACCGCTGGTTGCAGGGTTTTTTCATTCACGATCTGCCCAGCCGGAATATTCCGCCGGATCTTGAGTCGCGGCTTTTCAGGAAGCTGCAATTGCTGGACGATGCAACGTCGGATGCCGACTTGCGCGTGCCGCCGAGCAATCATTTTGAGAAACTGCGCGGGAACTTGGATGGGCAGCATTCCATCCGGGTCAATGAGCAGTGGCGGCTGATCTTCCAGTGGAATGGCAGTAAGGGAGAAGCTGCTGAGGTCTATCTCGACAATCACAGTTATCGATGAGGGCTGGTCATGCTGAGCACAGAACGGAAACCGGTGAGCGTGGGCGAGATGCTGGTTGAGGAGTTTCTTACTCCCATGAAGCTGACGCAGGGCGTGCTGGCGGAGGCGATGGGCGTCGAGCGCAAGCTGGTGAATGAGCTGTGCAAGGACCGCCGGGGAGTGACGGCCGATACGGCATTGATGCTGGCGCGCGTCTTTGGCAATTCGCCGGAGTTCTGGCTGAATGTGCAGCGCAGGACGGACCTGTGGGAAGCCCTGCACACGCCCAAGCGGCGGCAGCGGATTGAACAGGCCAGGGCGCTGGAGCCGACTGGGTAGGTTTGGAAATTCTGTCACCTGTCTCTTTTTGACGGTGAGGGGACTGAACCGCTTCCGTGAGCCGATAGACATATGGTTTCAAATAAGGTACTGTTGATCGTTTCGGAAACTCTTGGAGATATATCCATGCACGATCTTCCAAATGCTGTTGAGGTTGGGGTTTTGGTTGCACTGATTTCCGGTGTATTCTCTTTGGTCGGCTTGATCATAGCAAAAGAGACAAAGCTCTCAGATTTTCGTCAAGCATGGATCGACGCGCTGCGCGAAGACATTTCTCTGTTTGTGTCACATGCTATAAATATAAGTTCATATTTCCAGGTTGTAATTAAGCCTATCAATGTGACGTATACAGAAGCTATGATAAGTGCGGCCGGGGATCAGCAGAAGATAAAGCAATTGTACGAGGAACATCAAAAGAAGATGGAGGAATTTTTAAGAGTACTTCGCGAGGATTTTTCAGGGCTAAATGTCCGCTCGACCCGTATAAAACTGCGCCTCAATAATAGCCCTCATGAGATCGATGCTATTAGTCTTTTGCGGGAAATGAAAAAGATGGAAATCATCTTTGGCGATATCAACAATTCTGAGGATAAGATAGTCCACGGCATCGTGGAAGAGATAGAGATAACATCTCGTCCTCTATTAAAGAAGGAGTGGAACCGTGTAAAAGAAGGGGAACGCACATTTAAGATAGCGAAATTAGTTTCGTTCGTATTGTCAGCTATTCTAGCTCTTTTCTTGTTGTCCATTGCGGTTTCTGCACCTGCATATCTGTTTGGCTATCTCTCTGCATCGCGGCGTATTTCAGAACAGCCGAATTCGGGAGTACAGGGGCAGATTTCAATACGACAGCAAGTTGAGCCTTCCTCGTGTTCCCCGGTCCAGGTCGCGCAGCCTCCAAACAAATGAACGCTGACCAGTCAAAGGCTATCGACACCCATTCAAAATCGGTCTATAGATGAGCAGTATCGCCCTTCCCGTTTACACTGAAAGAGATATGGCGGAAGACATCGAACTGCGTTACGACCCCTCGGCGATTGAACCCAAATGGCAGCAGCGTTGGGCTGCGGACCCCTCAATGTATGCGGCTGAGCCCGCGGACTGCGGCAAGCCCAAGTACTACGTGCTGGAGATGCTGCCTTACCCCAGCGGCCAGTTGCACATGGGGCACGTGCGCAACTACTCCATTGGCGACGCGCTGGCCCGGCACATGTGGATGCGCGGTTACAACGTGCTGCACCCCATGGGCTGGGACGCCTTCGGGTTGCCGGCGGAAAACGCCGCGCTCAAGCACAATACGCCGCCGCGCGAGTGGACCCTCTCGAACATTGCCGCCATGAAGGTGCAAATGGACCGGCTGGGCCTGGGCTACGACTGGGCGCGCGAGATTGCGACCTGCCTGCCGGAGTACTACCGCTGGAACCAGTGGTTCTTTCTGCGCATGTATGAGAAGGGCCTGGTTTACCGCAAAAAGAGCAAGGTGAACTGGTGCCCGGTGTGCGCCACGGTGCTGGCCAACGAGCAGGTGGTCAACGGCTGCTGCTGGCGGCACGAAACCACGCCGGTGGAGCAGCGCGACCTGGTGCAGTGGTTCTATCGCATCACCGCCTACGCCCAGGAACTGCTGGACGGGCTGGATACGCTGGACGGCTGGCCGGAAAAAGTGCGCACCATGCAGCGCAACTGGATCGGGCGCTCGGAAGGCACGGAGGTCGACTTTTTCCTGGCGGAAGAAGCCCAGGGAACAGGGAACAGGGATCAGGGATCAGAGAAGACGCGGATTCGCGTTTTTACGACCCGCGTGGACACCATTTTTGGCGCGACCAGCGTGCAACTTGCTCCGCAACATGCGCTGGTCGCGGCTTTTACGGCTACCGACGCCAAGCTGAAGGCGCAGGTTGACGAGCTGATCGAGCAGCAGAAGAAGGCTCGGGAAGCCGGCGACCTGGGCGCGATTGAAAAGCACGGCATCGCGACCGGGCACTTCGCCATCAATCCCTACAACGGCGCGAGGGTGCCCATCTGGGTGGCCAACTACATTCTGGCCGACTACGGCACCGGCGCCATCATGAGCGTCCCGGCGCACGATGAGCGCGACTTCGAGTTCGCCACCAAGTATGGCCTGCCGATTGTGCAGGTGATCAAGCCCACCGATGGTTCCGCTGTCGAGATGCCGTTCTGCTCGCATGAGGGCGTACTGATCAACTCTGGCGAGTACGACGGGCTGAGCTGCGACGAAGCGGCGAAGCGGCTGCAGGAGATTGCCGCGGCCGGCAAATTTGGCGAGGCCAAGGTCATCTTCCGCCTGAAGGATTGGGGCCTGAGCCGCCAGCGCTACTGGGGCACGCCCATCCCCATGATTCACTGCGAAAAAGACGGTCTGGTGCCGGTGCCGGACTCGCAGTTGCCGGTGCTGCTGCCTGCGCAGATTGAGATTACCCAGCAGGGCGGATCGCCGTTGAGCCGCGTGCCCGATTTCGTCAACGTCACCTGCCCCAAGTGCGGCGGGCCGGCCAAGCGCGAAACCGACACCATGGATACGTTTGTCGATTCCAGCTGGTACTTCTACCGCTACACCGACGCCAAAAACTCCAACGCGCCCTTCGACCCCAAGACGGCGCAGTATTGGTTCCCCATCGACCAGTACATTGGCGGCGTGGAGCACGCGATTCTGCACCTGATCTACTCGCGCTTCTGGACCAAGGTGATGCGCGACCTGGGTCTGATCGTCAACGATGAGCCGGCCAAGCGGCTGTTTACGCAGGGCATGGTCATCAAGGACGGGGCCAAGATGTCCAAGTCCAAGGGCAACGTGGTTTCGCCCGATGACATGATCGCCAAATACGGGGCCGACGCGACGCGCATGTACGCGCTGTTTGCCGCGCCGCCAGACCGCGATCTGGACTGGCAGGAGGATGGCGTGGCCGGGGTGAGCCGCTTTTTGGCTCGCGTGTGGCGGCTGGCTACCAAGTATGCGCCGCTGGCGCGGGCAGGTTCAGGCCAGGTAGTAAAGGCCCCGGAGGGGCTTTCGCTCAAGCTGCTGCGCAAGCTGCATCAGACCATCGCCAAAATCACGCTGGACTTTGAGGGCCGCTGGCACTTCAACACCTGCGTGGCCGCCATCATGGAGCTGGTCAACGACCTGCAAGCCGCCGATCCGCAACTGGCGGCGGGCGAAGTTTCGGCGCCCGTGATGAACGAGCTGCTGCGCTCGCTGGTGCTGCTGCTGGCTCCGTTTGCGCCGTATCTGGCCGCGGAACTGTGGGAGGAACTGGGCGAAAAGGGCGCGATTCTGCGCGCTTCCTGGCCGGTCAGCGACGCCGAGCTAGCCAAGGAAAACGAGCTGGAAATTCCGGTGCAGGCCAACGGCAAGCTTATAACCGTTGTGCGCGTTGCCGCCGATGCCAACGCCAAGACCATTGAGGCCGTTGCGCTGGCCGACGAAAAGGTTCAGTCGCGCACGGCGGGCAAAAACGTGGTCAAGGTGATCGTGGTGCCGGGCAAGCTGGTGAATCTGGTGGTCAAGTAATATGGCAGCGCCGCTGCGCGGGACTCAGTCGCTGGTTGGACAAATGGGCTGGGTCTTTGCGCGGCCGTCGCTCACCGTCCTTGAAATCGCCTGGCGCTGGCTCTTCGGCGTGCCGCTGCTGGCGGTCTGCTGGATCGAGGCTCGGCAGATTCTTGCCGCGCTGCCACCGGCCTCTGCCGGGCTGGCGACGCTTGACCCGCAAAATCCCTGGGTGGCGGCGGTGCAGTTGGCCAACGCATGGGCGCTTTATCTGCCCTATGTTGTCGCCGTGCTGCGCTGGCTGCTGCCCGTGGCTGCACTGGGTTGGGTGGTGCTCTCCGGCGTAGGCCGCAGCCTGGTTTTGCAGCGCATGGACTCGCGGCTGCGCTTGCGGCCGCTGCCGATGATTGGCCTGCAAGCGGCCTGGCTGCTGGCTCTGGGCGCGGTCTGTTGGGGCTGGTTCCGCTCGATCCAGTGGGCGGCGGCCACGCACATCACTGCCATGGGTGAGCCGGATTTGGTCGGCTACTCCATCTGGGTGATTTTTCTTTCTCTGGGGTTTTTTACGGTGTGGGCGCTGGTCAGTTGGGCGCTGTCGATTGCGCCGCTGCTCATGCTGCTGGAAGAGCGCTCCGCGCTTTCTTCCCTGGGGCAAAGCTTCCGGCTGGGAAGGGAATTCAGCGGCAAACTGGCGGAGATCAACCTGGTCATGGGCATCGTCAAGCTGGCGCTGATTGTGGTGGCTATGGTGCTGTCTGCCGCGCCCTTGCCCTTTGGCGACCAACTCGGCCCGGACGCGCTGCACGGCGTCTGGCTGCTGGCCACGGTCTTCTATCTCGTCGCCAGCGACTACTTCCATGTGGTGCGGCTGAAGAGTTTTGTGGAGTTCTGGCGGATGTTTCGAAGCAGCGAGTCGGCGAGTTAGTAAGTCAGCTACCCCATGTATCAAAATCGAGACATGAGCCACCCAGTCATTTGTGGATGATCAGGCCTAGGCCACCCGCCAATCCAAAACCAGAGAACAAAGGTTGTCGTCGTCGATGAGCTTATGAGCCTCTGTCTTGACCTGTTCTTCCGTTAAGTTGGCGCCCATTTGCTCATCTTTCCCGTTCCAAGATACCCACCACCTGTTCGCAGGATCCAGGCCGATATAAACGGAATCGTTTCCATGCTTCGCTGACTGAACTTCGCGATGTGCGGCAACAAACGTACTAATGTCCATACGGGGCTCCTCTTCCATGGTTTGCTTTACGACCGTGAGCGCCTCTTCCATCATTGTTGCGCGCTGCCGTGCTACCCGCAGTTGCTCATCGTAATACTCGACGATAGCGATTCTGTCGTCGCGCTTTACGGTAGTGAGGTCTGTGCTGTATATCCTTTTGACCTCTTCCATCTGCTTAAGCAGTTGCTGATTCTCCCATTCCACCTGTTTCATGTGGGCAACTACGCGGTTCACTGTCGGATCGTACTCTCGTTTATTCCATTTCTCCAATGCAGCTTGCAGAAAGTCGCTCGGCATTTGTGCCGGACAGCGCGAGCACTCGACATACGTGATCCACCCTCCGGCTTCTGCCGTTGTTCTTGCTTGTATAGTGTCACATCCGCAATACGGGCATGGCTTCGCATCGACCTTTTGGTACATTCCGGGCTCCGATAGTTGTGGGCGGGTGCCCACGTCTGGATTCTCAGACCTAGGCCACCCACCGCGTTTCCCATTCGCGCAAGGAGGGGGTTAGCTCTTTTTGTCTGTCAGGACGCTTATTTGCTCGTTGAGCTTGCCTAGTTGCGCCAGAATTGCATAAAGCAGTTGATCGGTAAGGGAGGGGGTTTTGCCCTCTGCGGTCAGCTCACGATATGCCTTCATTGCTTCGTCTGCGGGAAGAGCGTAAAAGTCCATAGCCGCAATTGTAGATCCGCCCCGGCGGGTGGCCCATGTCTAAATCGACAACCAAGATTGGTTGTCTCAGCTCTCGACTCTGAGACCTGGAAAAGCACGCATCTACGCGGTTGGCGCTTAAAACACCTTCAGACGGATGATGAAGTACTCCTTGGGGTCTTCGGCAGGTGGCCCACACACTAATCCTGCCATCCAACTATCCTTCCCAAAAAGGTAAAGCTGTGCCCCATTCATCGCGGCTTTATCGCGATGAGTGGGCGAACCGCCAGTTGGGACTATATCGTCTGCGTCGCGGAATCGACTGTAAGGGACAAAACGGCGCGCGCCCAGCCAAACGTGGATTTCGTGGCGTCGTACTCGGGGCCTTCCTTTAAAAACGCAGCCGTTCCTTTGATCAGGAAGCCCGCCCCTGGACCATGCAACCCCTGTACCTTGCTACTGCCTAATGTCACCAGAACCTGATTGTTGGCGGCAATGTTGGCCTCTGTTTTGTGAAAGTATCCAGCCGGGATCAGCAGGCGGCCGTCTTCCGAGACCCGCACGTAGCTGTTCCAGGTATTGACCATGTGCGGCCCATCTGGACCCAGGGTTGCAATGGCGACGATGCTATCTTTCTTCAGCACTTCAAGTAGAGTTTCCGGGAGTTTCACTGTATGTATCTCCTTAGTGCCGTTCCTTCCGGTTGAGCGGTGAATGAAATCGCGGAAGAATGCAAGTGGCTCGCACATTGATGCAGCCATTCATCTGTCCTTCCAAAAAAAGGTAGAGCCGTGGCCCATTCATTGCGGCTTATTGATCCGGCCCTTAAGTATTTCAACCAAGGCAGCGAAGAGCAACCGCAGATCCCTCGACTTCGCTGCGCTTCACTCGGGATGACAGCTTCGAGGTGATGCATTTCTTTTGGGCCGGATCAATAACTGGATGAATGGGCTACCGGTATGGGATCGATCCTATTCGCTAGCCCCAGCGCCTGTCGCTTCCTTGAGAAACGCCGTACTGAGGGTGCCTTTCTTCTGTGCCAGAGGCAACAGCGTGGGATAGAACTGCACGAAGGTTGTATCCACGGCGCCATGAGCCGTGTGGCAGGTATAGCAGGGCGCTCCCTGGGGTATGAGCGTTCCGCTCGCGGCAGGTGAATCGAAGGCGAAAAAGGCCCACTTGCCGGGGAACCGCGCCTCGTCTTTCACGTGCACCTCAAAGTCCATCACGTCTGTGCCTTGATAGTGTCCGCGCTGGTTGATCGAACCTTTGCTGCGCGCCTCCCGGACTTCGAGAACCATGACGGTCTTGTCCGGCCACGTCCCTGTAGCAAGAAAGCTCCGGTACGCCTCGGGATTGACGAAGACGTTGTCAAACATGGAGTGATCCTGCATCTCGGCGCTCTTTTGGGCGTAGCTCATGTCGATGCCAGAAGTCAGATAAACCCACTCGCGGTAGTTCGTGGGCGGCAACAATGCGCCGTCTTTGTCATAGCTGGGTACGCTAGTGGATGCGGCTTGAGCGGTTTTTGGTGGCCAAAAGGCGGTGGGGAAGGCAATAGCGGTTGCCAGCAGGCATGCTGCTGACAGAGCGAGGGACTTTGGGGACATGAAGAACCTCCGGAGTCTCTGCATACGAACCTGCTCGCGAAGAAGTTCCGCCAAAGTCTCCGGTCTTAAAACACCTTCAGGCGGATGATGAAGTATTTCTTCGGGTCTTCGCGGATGGCTTTCACTAACTGCTGGGTCTGGTCCAGGGTCTGGTCGGCGTGGTCGTAGAGGGAGCGGTTCTGCACCAACTGGCCCATCGTGCCCTTGCCCGCGTCCACGCTGGTCAGGATGTTGTCCAGGTGTGTGACGGTCTCGTCGAGCCTCTGCGCAAAGGCCGGGTCCTTGGCCAGTTTGCCCAGGGAGCCCTTGCCGGCGTTGACCTCGGCCACCAACTGATTGGTATTGGCCACGGCGGCGTTCAGGTTGTTGTAGAGCGTGTCGTCCTTGAGCAGTTTGCCGGCGGTGCCCTTGCCGTCATTCAAATCCACGGTGATCTTGTTGAGCCGGTCGACGGCCGAGTTGGCGCGCGCATAAAGAGTGTCGTCGTTGACCAGCTTGCCCAGCGATCCCTTGCCCTGGGAGATGGCCTTGGTGACGGTATCGAGGTTGTTGGCGATGGAGACGATCTTGTGGGCCAGTTCGGGGTCGTTGATGAGCGTGCCCAGGGTGCCGCGTTTGGAGTTGAGCGAGTCCACCAGCACATCGACCTTGCGAATCAGCGTGCTGACGTCCTGGATGGAGCCGTTGCTGGTGCGGATCACGTCCTGAATGGTGGGCGCGCCGGTGGCGCGGAGTTCGGCGTTGTTGCCAGGAGAGGGCCCGATGGCGTGGGTCGAGGTGATGTCGATGTAGCTGTCCCCCAATACGCCTGCCTGGGCGATGGTGGAGGTCGAATCGGTGTGCAGCAGGGAATCGTATTTGTGATCCACCCGCATGGTGACTTCCACCGGGGTGGGGTTGCGCTCGGGAACCACGCGCACCCGGATCACGTTGCCGATGGTGACGCCTTCCAGCGTGACCGGCGCGCCGTTCTTGAGCCCCGCCGCATTGCCAAAGTACGAGCGGAGCACCTGCTTGTGCGAAAACAGCCCGCCCGAGGACCCGGACATGAGAAAAATGAGCACGATTAGGATGGCCATGGCGGCCAGCACCAATGCGCCCACTCTTAATTGCGACCATTGAATCTCTTTACGGCTCGGCACAGAACTCCCCCGGCTGAATTAAGCCCGTACTCGCCTTGAGAATAGCAGAACGGGCGGGGTTCATCGCCCGTCTTCCAGTACGACGCTGGCCATGGCCAGGTCATTGGTGTGGGTGATGGAGAGGGCGGCGTGGACTGCGCCCAGTCGGGCGGCAAACTCGGCGGCGCGTCCGTGAAACTTAAGGGTGGGCCGTCCGCTGGGCTCGCGCACCACCTCGATCTCCAGCCAGTTGACGCCATAGTTGATGCCTGTTCCCAGGGCTTTTGCGCCGGCCTCCTTGGCGGCAAAGCGGGCGGCAAAGCTCTCCGCAGAGTTGCGCTTGCGCAGGCAATAAGCGCGTTCCGAAGCGGTGTAGACGCGGGCCAGAAAGCGCTCGCCGTAGCGGTCCATGGACTTCTGGATGCGCCCTATCTCTGTCAGGTCGATACCGGAGCCAACTATCATGTCTACTAAGCTACATCATTCGGTTTTTGTCGCGTTGGGGGCACCCGGGCGGCCTGTCCATCGTTTCGGGAGGGGGGCCGGGGTGGCGCGTCGTGCGCCTCCAATTACCAGTGAACAGCCCTGCCGCGCTTTTGGAAGGCTGCGCTGTGCCAAAGCTGGTCAAAACCGTTCGACTCTTGCACAATGGTTATGCTGTTCCGTACGGCTCCGATAAGAGCGCTGTGAGGCTGATCATGCTGGAGAACGGGCAAGCGACGAGCGTTCCTTGGGCGATGGAGATGAAGGCCATCTCCGCGGAAGACCCAGGGCGGTTGGTCCAGACCCTCACCGGGGCGATTCTAGGCTGCGGCGGTTGGGTGCTGAGCCGCGGCGCCAACGATACCGGCGCGGTCAGCATGCTCTTCGAGTTCGAGCGGCACGCCTGTGTGGATATTTATAGTTTGCTGATTGCCGCCGGCTTGGAGTTGAGCCAGAGCGGGCATATGCGGTTTACAGAACTTTGCCAGTGTACCCGCAACCAGAAGCGCGAATGCGGCACGGAGATTGCCAGCGTCGATCTGGAAATCCAGACCTTCCCGGTGGAGACGGCCCCCGCCCACCGTGCCTGCCAAGCAGCTTAACCAGCTTCCACCAGTCCATAGCGCCGCTGCCACGATTCCTTGAGCCGCGCCCAGACCCGCGCCCGCTCGGCCTCGGTTCCTTCGCCGTCTTTTTCTGAGACGTTGACGAAGCGCACGGCCTCCTGTTTGGCCAGTTCCAGCAACTCCCGGTCGCGTATCAGGTTGGCCACGCGAAAATCGGGCAGCCCCGCCTGGCGGGTGCCGAAGAACTCGCCGGGGCCGCGCTGCGACAGATCCAGCTCCGCCAGCTCGAATCCGTCCTGGGTGCGGACCATGGCGTTGAGCCGCTCCTCGCCCAGCTCGGAAACCTTGGGGCCGGTGATTAGGATGCAATAGCTCTTGGCCGCTCCACGGCCCACGCGCCCGCGCAACTGGTGCAACTGCGCCAGGCCGAAGCGCTCCGCGTGCTCCACTACCATCACGGTTGCGTTGGGCACATCCACGCCCACTTCGACCACCGTGGTGGCCACCAGCACGTCGATTTCGCCGCGCTGGAAGCGGCGCATGGTCACTTCCTTGTCGTCTGCGGACAGGCGGCCGTGGAGCAGGCCGACGCGCAAGCCAGCCAGCGGGCCGGCGCTGAGCTTTTCGTGCATCTCCACGGCGGACTTCAGGCCCGACTTCGCGTCCGGACAGGCTTCCTGCGCGGCTTTGGGAAACAGCTCCGGCGTCTTCTTTTTGCGGGCGGTTTTGCGCGGGGCTGGAGGAGGCTCAAGGCCCGCTTCGGCGTCGTCATGGGAGAAGTCCAGCTCTGGCTGGTCCTCCTTGGTCCCCTCAATCACCGGGTAAACGATGTAGGCTTGGCGGCCCTGCTCCACCTGCTTGCGCACAAAATCCCACACCTCGTCGGAGCGCTCGCCGGGAACGCGGCGGGTCACAATGGGCGTCCGGCCGGGCGGCAGCTCGTCCAGAATGCTCACGTCCAGATCGCCGTAAAGTGACAGCGCCAGGGTGCGCGGAATCGGCGTCGCGGTCATGACCAGCATGTCCGGCTCTGCCTGATTGGGCTTCTTCATCAGCTTGAAGCGTTGCAAGACGCCGAAGCGGTGTTGCTCGTCGACGACCACCAGACCCAGCTTGTCGAACTCCACCTTTTCTTCGATCAGGGCATGGGTGCCGATGACCAGTTGCGCGTCGCCGCGGTTGATCTGGGCGCGTGTGTAGCGCTTGTGGACCTCGTCCAGCGAGCCGGTCAGTAGCACAATGCGCGGCTTGCGCGAGGACTTTTCCAGCAGCTTGCGCATGGCCAGGAAATGCTGTGTGGCCAAAATTTCGGTGGGCGCCATCAGGGCAGCTTGATAGCCGTTCTCCATGGCCACCAGCATGGCTTGCAGGGCCACAATGGTCTTGCCTGAGCCGACGTCGCCTTGCAGCAGGCGGCGCATGGGGCTGGGTTGGCGCATGTCGGTCACAATCTCGCCCAGCGCCCGCTTCTGCGCCTTGGTGGGGTGGAAGGGCAGCACCTCGCGCAGGGCCTCGCGCACCTTGTCGTTGGTCACAAAGCCGATGCCTTCGCGCTTCCTCATGCGGCGGCGCTTCAGCTCCAGGCCCAATTCGAGAAAAAACAGTTCCTCAAAGATCAGCCGCCGGTGGGCCGCAGTGGAGGAGTCCATCAACTGCACAAAGGGCGTGCCTTCGGGCGGAAAATGCACTTCGCGCAGCGCCTTTTCACGGTCGGGCAGGGAAAGGCGGGCCAGTAGCTCGCGGGGCAGGCACTCCGGCACCGCGCCGCGCATCCCTTCGAGCAGGTTGAAGATGGTTTTGCGCTGCCAACGCGAGGTGAGTCGCGCGCCACCCAGGGATTCGTAGACCGGTGTGATGCGGCCCACTTCCAGCA
>Ga0255354_1000878_pt1 | contig 18290 bp, 16 predicted proteins | sample HBST50metaG_FD_189942 | JGI IMG/M metagenome (GOLD analysis project Ga0255354, IMG submission 189942) | Peat soil microbial communities from Stordalen Mire, Sweden - H.B.S.T50 | ecosystem: Environmental > Terrestrial > Soil > Wetlands > Peat | place: Sweden: Norrbotten County, Stordalen Mire...
ACAGTTTCTACGAGTTTTTCCGCAGCCTCTAAAGTCGTGCCCTGACACATAACCAGAGCTTTTAGACAAGTTCTCAGAAGATTTTGTAGCTGACGCCCACGCTGGCGCCGTAGGGCGAGATGCTGGAATTGCCCCACCACGGCATGTACTGATATTCGAAATCCACCGGGCGAAGAGTGAGCCGCTTGGTCAGTTTCATGTCCACGCCGCCGCCGAAGGCGAAATCGGTGAAGTTGCCGTGGCCAAAGCCGCTGAAATATCCAAAGTCCATCCTTGAAAGGCCGTACAGCGCCTTGCCATAGATGGTCGCCCTTCCGGCGCGATAAAGCGGGAGTTTCGGGCCAATCAGATAGTTATCCTGGTGAATACCGGCATATTGGTGCCAGCGCTGCCAGCGGCCCTCAGCCTCGACCTGTATCCAGCGGTTCACTTTCAAGTCAACATAAGCACCCGCGCCGAACAGCGCCTGGCCGCCTTGTGCGGCGGGGTAGCACGAGTCGGGGGTGCAAGGATTCTGCCATTCCCCCGCAAAATCCGGTTGGAAAACCGAGGCCATCCCGCCGACGCTGAGCGAAAGCTGCCGGCCCGTAGCCGTGGGAACTACCTGCGCAGCGGCTGCAACTGCGCCGGCGGCAAGCAGAATCGAGAACAAAGCTGTGCCAAATCGTCTCATAAGCAGATCGCGCTTTCAGTCGCGGCCAATCTTCGCTACCCGGTAAGTGAATTCAGTCGAATGCGTTTTGGAATCCCCGTGCCGGAATTCGCCTGTCTATCATCTGGCATATTCCGGTCCAGGGATTCCTAGTATCTCTTACTGCTGTGCTGGAGGCGGCGGGCCTGTTGGTTGCTGGGCAGCTTCGCCTGGGGCGGGCTCTGCAGCGGACGGAGTTGCCGCCGGAGCAGCCGTGGAAGGAGCTGTCGTAGTGGGGCTTGCTGTGCCTGCGGGAGCTGCGGCAGGTTGCGCAGCGGGAGCAACTGCAGCAGGTGCGGCCGTAGGAGCAACTGCAGCAGGTGCGGCAGCCGCTGGCGTCAACCGCGACACATCGTAGCGCTGCAGTTTGTAGAAGACCGGCGTCACCTCCAGCGGCATCTTGTCGCGGGGGTTCATGTAGGCGTAGATCTTCGCGCTGAGCTGATGCACCCTGTCGTCCCAGGGATCGGTCTTGAGCCAACTGCCCAACGGCAAGGCCGGGCGCTGGGTAAGATCGTCCCAGTTCAGCCGGGGCGCCATCCGCATCAAATCTGCCATCCATGGGGTTCCGTCGGCCTGGAGCAGCGAGTCGCCAAGGGTAGCCGTATTCAGAGCCTTCAGCTCCTTTTCCCGATCGACCAACTGCGCATAGTAGAGGCCCGCCGAGGGCAGCTTGTCCTTGTACATGGAGTTCCCCAGGTACTCCATGGCGCGCTTGGCCGCCTCCGCATTGTCGTGGTCGGAGTGGTACATATCGATCTTCCGGAAAGTCGCTTCGTCGGGGAACATCAGCCGGTCATTGAAGGCGTAGCGAGTATCGATGTGGTGCCCCATGACGATGTGAGCCACTTCCATGGCCACCACCGAAGCAATCGACTCTTCGTTGGGCAGCGTATCGATAAGCCCCTTGCTGATCAGGATGGTATTGCCTACCGTCGTGGTTTCCACGGTATCCGTCAGCAGAATGCGCGTGTGCACAGGATCGGTGAAGGCCAGGTTATTGGGCACTTGCAGATTAATGACAATCTGGTCGAGCACGGTATTTTCATAACCGCCGGGGGTCAACGGCGCCACCAGCCCAGCCTCCACCAGCCGGTCGATCACGTTGTTTTCCGCCTGTGTGACCCACGCGCGCGTGGCTTGCAGCGGCCCCACATCCTGGGCGTCGTCGCTCTTGTCCTCCGCGTCTTCCACCTTCACGCTCACGTTCTCGCTCTCTCGCGTGGGCAGCTTGAGCGAGTAGCCCCAGAAATGCGTCTGGGCCTTCAGTCCGGCCGATTTGTTGTTTTCGGTCTGGTGTGTTTCCTCCACGTAGATGGCTACCGGCAGCCAGATCCCCGGCTGCACGTTCATGCGCCAACTGTCGAAGTGGAAGTAATATTTCTTGGACTCCTCATCGCTGGCTCCGGTGTAGGTGCCATTCAGGCGGACAATGTTGCCGTCCACGTCCTCAATCCAGATGCGTCCGTAGAACCGGCCCATGTCAGTAACCTTGGGCTGCACATCGTAAACCCAGGTGCGCACCGACCCCAGAAACTCCCGCCGCACAAAGCTGAACACATAATGCTCAGAGTCGAAGCTGGTGGGGTCCAGGAACATCATCTCAGTGAATCCCAGCGGCCTGTAGATGACATGATTATCCAGTCCCAGCGCCCGGGTCAGCCCTGCGATGGATGCAACCGAACTCTTGAAGAAGCCTCGCTTCTCTCTTTCGCGCGGATTGTAAGTCTGGTCGAAGAAGCCCTTGCCGAAGTCCACGCGGCTCAGCATATATACGTCCGAAACCGGCACCTGATAGAGCTTGTCATCCGGCTTGGTGTTCTGGATGTAAGTCTCCACCAGGGGCGTGCGCTCTTGAATGCTCTTGATCAGCACCTTTTCCCGGCCAATGGCTCGCTCCACCAGCGCTGCCTGCTCCGGCGTGAGCTGATGAACTTGTGAGAACTTTGGCAGTTTCTTCGCGTGGGCCAATGTGGCACTCAAGCTGACGAGCAGCAAGGCGAGGAAGATCTTCCGAAACGTCATGTCAGGCTCCTAAGCTGTCTTTTCCAAGTCTTCCTCTGGCCGCTTGTGCCGTTCCGGCATCCGCGGCTGAGAGCAACTGTGGGTCATGCGTGCAAATCCGATGTTACGCTAACTGAAACGTAATAGTGATGTTAGTGGTCATGTCCACCGCCTGGCCATTGCGTGTTGCCGGGCGGAGCACGCGTCCCTGCTGCACGGCGCTGCGAGCCTGTTCGTCCAATCCGTGACCGAGCCCCTGCAGCACGCCCAGCACCTGTATCTGCCCGTTGGCAAAAAAAGTAACGCGCAACACCACGTTGCCTTGAATCTTCAGGTGGCGGGCCTCATCCGTGTACGCCGGCTTGGGGATGGAAACCTCCGGCTGCGTGCTGGCCACCACCGGCTTGGCGGCGACCGGAGCGCGCACAACCGTCGCGGCCGGAATAGCGACCGAGGCTACCTTGCCCGTAACACCCCTGGGGGCGGTATTCATGGTGCCGGGAACTGGCGCCGAGGCCACTTTGCCCACCACTCCCGCATTCGATCCAAACTTGGTTCCGTTACCAAAACCCGTCGAGCCCACCACTCCATGCGGCGCTACTGCCGGACCGCGCATACCGCCGTAAGGATTGCCGATGGCCGCAACAGTAGCTGGCCGCGTCGAATTTGAATTGGGCGTGACACCAAAGGTCTGGCCAAAATGCACTGGAGCCGTCGACGGCCTCTGGCGGTTGTCTTGCGCCGGCATGGCAGCCGCAGCCAGCGCGGACTTGGGCTGTGGCGACAAAATCACGGCCGGTTTGGCCTCTTTGATGACCGGCATCGCCAACTTGGCTTCCATCTGGATCGGCTTCAGGTCCGGCTTAGGCGCTGGCTTGGGCATTTGGATCTTCGGCGCCTCAAACTTCACCTCCGGGAGCTTCGGCGGCTCTTTGACCGGCGGAGGAGGAGTCTTCACCTTCTCTGGCGGAGTTGGCGGTTTGGTGGGCAGAATTAACAGCGTCTCTTCGTGCCTGTGCTGATCGATTGTCTTCCTCGCCATCGCTCCAACATAGAGAAACACAGCCAGCATCAGACCGTTGATTGCCATACTGGTGAGAAAAGAGCCGACACTCCGCTCGGGTTCCGGAAGCAATCCGAAAGTGGCCTGTTCTGAAGAAGGCTTCTCTACCATGATCTCAATCCTCGCTTACGGCCATATTGACCGCGCGCTTTGCCTTCCACAGTATTCGGGAAGAACCTGTTTTGAAAGATACGGCGCCGACGAGCCCGGTTGCCATACCGGATTCAAGTTGCTCTCGCATATTTCGGATGGAGGAGGAGAAAAATTGTGCCTCACGTCTCTCGCCCACTACTCTAAAAATAATAGCGCATCGACCGCCAGATCCTGGCTCGCAAACCTCGACGCAATACGGACTGATGGATGCTTGGACTCTGGACATTCCTACACTCCAAAACACGCCCAGGGCATCCACCAAAGAAACAATCCCTACACTTGAGGAAGACATCCGCTCCCAGCCCTCCGCCAGCATGGCATCAAACACAGTCACACCCAGCGTAGCTTAAGGCAGTGCAGCAAATAAGAACCGGCAAGCCGTCTTTCCGACGGTCTGATCGAGGCGACCCCAAGGCCAGCCTCGCCATGCCCACTGTATTAAACTTTAGGCTAAACCAAAGTTTTTGGGAAGTGACGGTCACTTTCTAGGTTAGACGAAAGTTCTTAGGGAAAGAAAGGGCTTTTTATGAAGATCCTGGTAACAGGCGGTGCGGGGTATATTGGTGGTACTGTAGCTGGCTTGCTGGCGAAAAATGGGCATCAAGCCACTATCTTTGACAACCTTGGCCATGGCCGCCGAGACCTGTTGCCGGCGGGCGTGGAGTTCGTTGAGGGGGAAGTGGCAGACCGGCCTGCGCTTGAGCATATTTTTTCCTCCGCGAAGGAGCAGGGAAAGCCCTTCGACGGCGTTCTCCACTTTGCCGCCCTCATCGAAGCCGGCGAGTCCATGCTCCATCCGGAGGAGTTTTTCCGCAACAACACCGCTTCTACCCTGTCTTTGCTGGAGGCGATGCTTGCCCACGGTCCAAAGCGATTGGTGTTTTCTTCAACCGCCGCCGTCTATGGCGAACCTGAAACGGTTCCAATCAAAGAGGATGCCCGCCTGCTGCCGACAAATGCCTATGGCGCTTCCAAGCTGCTGGTGGAGCAGATGCTCGGCTGGTTCCATCGCATTCACGGCCTGCGGTACGCTTCTCTGCGCTACTTCAACGTGGCCGGCGCGCCGGAGGGTCCAGACGGCATCACCCGCGGCGAGGCGCACCAGCCGGAATCCCACATCATTCCCCTGGTGCTTGATGTTGCTCTCGGCCGGCGGAAATCGATCAAGATTTTCGGCGACGACTATCCCACCCCCGACGGCACCTGCGTCCGCGATTACATTCACGTCTCCGACCTCGCCGATGCTCATTTGCTTGCCCTGAATGCCCTGGAAACTCCGGCAGCCGCCAAGGCCGGCCTGATCTTCAACCTCGGCAACGGACACGGCTTCAGCGTCCGCGAGGTCATCGAGTCGGCGCGCCGCGTCACCGGCCACCCCATTCCCGCCGAGACTCAACCTCGCCGCCCCGGCGACCCCGCTGTGCTGGTTGCCAGCTCCGAAAAAGCCATCCGCGAACTGGGCTGGAAGCCCCGCTACACGCAGCTCGACGAGATTGTTCGCACCGCATGGGTCTGGCACCAGAAGCGGTACGCATGAGTTTTACGAGTCGCAAAGGCAACGCGGAAAAGGGATTCGGTGCAAGATTGTGGAAACTGCCTCAGGGCAATCGCACGAATGTTATTTTGATGACCAATTCGCTGTTTTGCACCGCCCCGACGGGGCTCACTGGCTATTGTTGGCCCCTTTCCCCGCGCTGAAGCGCGGGGCTAACCACCACTGCGCCTCCGGCGCGATCAAAATCAGAACCAGTCTGGTCAATAACTTGGGTTCATGCGATTGCCCTAGAAACTGCCTTAGCGTAGCTACATAAGGAACTACATTTGGGGTATAATCACGGTGAACGTGGCGTTCGAGTGGGATCCGGCGAAAGCACAAGCACAAGGTTCCCTTTCTCATGGCTTGCGAAGTTTTCAAAGACAGGGCCAGGCTTGAGCGTCCGAAAGCATCTCACGATTACGGTGAGGAACGGTGGATCGCCATTGGGCGCGTCGAGCGGGCGATTCTATTCGTGGTTTTTACACAGCGCGGAGAGCGGATTCGTTTAATCTCCGCACGAAGGGCGACTCGTAATGAACAACAAAGCTACTGGACTGGTGACTTATCGGCTTGATCCCGACAACCCTCCTGCCTTGACGACGGAAGAGCGGCAGGCATGGAAGGAACTCCAGGAAATGCGCGATGAAGAGATCGACTTCAGCGATATTCCAGAGCAGACCGGCAGCAGCTGGCGGCGCGTCTCCGAGCTCGTCCCGGCAGAGAACAAGCAGCAGATCACGCTGCGGTTGGATGCCGACCTGATTCAGTTTTTCCGTGCAACGGGCCGTCGCTATCAGAGCCGCATCAATGCCGCGCTGCGCGAGTATGTGACCGCGCAGAAAAAGACCTAGCAGCCTGTGGTGAAAGTCCAAATTTTCTAAAATCATCCCTCAGGGCTAAAGCCCAGCGTTTGTAATCAATCGTTTGCGGCACGGCAAAAGAGGCTGCGGAAAAACTCGATATTTCGAGTAGAATTGGCGGAAAACATCCCTCCAGGGCTAAAGCCCGCGCTGATTCTGCTGGCTTTATGCGGGGGTTGACCCCCCCGCCTCCCTCCGTTTTGAGTTTTTCCGCAGCCTCTAAAGCCGTGCCCTTTCAAAACCTGGCTTTCACCACGGGCTGCTAGCCCGCAAACGCCAGTTTCCGCACTTATTGTTGGGACTTCTATTCGCACCCGCCCCTGCCGTTATTTACAGCCCCACTTGCCCTTTCTATGCTGTTCTCGGTAAAGTGTCTTCCAAGCGCAGTCTCCGCGGGAGTGTCCCCGCGGTCTGCTCTGAGATGTTTTGATTCTTCTTTCCCAAAAGGATCTTGCATGTCTTCCCTGCCCGTTTCCGCCGTTGCCAGTTCCCCTGTCGTGCTCGCCAGCCAGGACATCGACTCCACGCTGCGCGAGAACCGTGTCTTTCCGCCCCCGCCGGAGTTCAGCGCCAAGGCTCACATCCAGAGCCTGGAACAGTACGAGGCGCTTTACAAGCAATCCATTGACGACCCCGAAGCCTTCTGGGCCGGCGTCGCCAAGGATCTCCATTGGTTCAAGCCATGGGACAAGGTTCTGGATTGGAACCTCCCATCGGCTCAATGGTTTGTGGGCGGAAAGTTAAACCTATGCTATAACTGCGTCGATCGCCATGCGCTGGGCGAGCGCCGCGATAAGACCGCGTTGATTTGGGAGGGTGAACCGGGCGAGGTGCGGCGGCTAACCTACGCCGAGCTGCATACCGAAGTGCAACGTTTCGCCAACGCTCTCAAGGCGCTTGGCATCCGCAAGGGCGACCGCGTGGCCGTCTACATGGGCATGACGCCGGAGTTGGCGATTGCCCTGCTGGCGTGCGCGCGGATCGGCGCCGTTCATTCTGTCATCTTCGGCGGTTTTGCGGCCAACGCCATCGCTGACCGCGTTAATGACTCCGGCTGCGTCGCCATCCTCACGCAGGACTCGAGCTATCGCCGCGGCAACGAGATTCAGCTCAAGCGGACAGTAGACGAAGCCATGAACGCTTGCCACACGGTCAAGCACGTGGTCGTCCTCCGCCGCACCGGGTCGCCTGTGAAGATGGTTGAAGGCCGCGACCACTGGTGGCACGACCTGGTAGCCGCCGCCACTCCCAATTGCCCTGCGGAAGAGCTGGACTCGGAAGACCCACTCTACATTTTGTACACTTCCGGCACCACCGGCAAACCCAAGGGGCTGGTCCACACCACCGGCGGATATGCGGTGCAGACCTACATCACCTCGAAGTACGTCTTCGACCTGAAAGACGAAGACATCTACTGGTGCACCGCCGACATCGGCTGGGTCACCGGGCATTCTTATGTTGTTTACGGCCCGCTGCAAAACGGCGCCACCGTGATGATGTACGAGGGCGCTCCTAACTGGCCGGACTTCTCCAGATTCTGGAAAATCATCGACGACCACCAGATCACTATTTTCTATACCGCGCCCACCGCCATCCGCGCCTTCATTAAGTGGGGCGACCAGCACGTTGAAAAGCACTCCCTGGCTTCGCTGCGTCTGCTCGGCACAGTCGGAGAGCCGATTAATCCCGAGGCATGGATGTGGTATCGCGAGAAGATCGGCCACAACCGCTGCCCTATCGTCGATACATGGTGGCAAACAGAAACCGGCGCTATTCTGATTGCGCCTATTCCCGGCGCAGTGCCCACCAAGCCCGGCTCGGCTACGCGGCCCTTCTTCGGCATTCAGCCGGAAGTGGTCAACAAGGAGGGCCAGCCGGTGCCCGCCGGCCATGGCGGCCTGCTCATTGTGCGCAAGCCGTGGCCCTCGATGGCCCGCACCATCTACGGCGACGACGAGCGCTACAAGAAGACCTATTGGAGCGACATCGAAGGCTGCTACTTCACAGGCGATGGCGCGCGCCAGGACGCCGACGGCTATTTCTGGCTGATGGGCCGGGTGGACGATGTGATCAACGTGAGCGGCCACCGCCTCGGCACCATGGAGGTCGAGTCAGCGCTGGTAGCCCACCCCAAGGTGGCCGAGGCCGCCGTCGTTGGCCGCCCCGATGAACTCAAGGGCCAGGCCATCTCCGCTTTCGTCTCGCTCGAAAGTGGCAATCAGCCCAGCGAAGAGTTGAAAGACGAACTGCGCAAGTGGGTCTCGAAAGAGATTGGTTCCCTCGCCCGCCCAGACGATATTCGCTTCACCGAAGCTCTGCCCAAAACCCGCAGCGGCAAGATCATGCGCCGACTGCTGCGCGAATTAGCTACACATGGCGAGATTAAGGGTGATACCACGACGTTAGAAGACTTCACCGTCATCGCCAAACTGCGCGAGGCTGAAGAAGGATAAGCATTGCCGCGCCGCAGGTGCTCAGATCCGCCAGTTGTCGGGGCGCCAGTTCTTGATGCGCTCCTTGATCTCTTTGCGGCTGAGGTTGCCTTCCAGGGCCTGCTTAGCCAGTTCCACCACCTCGTCATCCGCGGCGAAGCGCAAGCCGATCAACTGGTCCTCCGTGAGGTGGTATATCTGCGCGTGCCAGGCCGCGGGCGCCAAAGCCTGCAAGCGCAGCCGCTCCTCCAGCCGGATCACGCGGTCCTGCACCTTCAAGGGATAAGTGCGCAGCTTGAAGAACGGAATGAATACGGCCACCGAAAGCACCACAAACCATGCTGCGGATACGGGAGTATCGACCCAGTGGCGCACCAGGTAGGCGACCGCAAAAATCAGGTTGGCGATCAGAATGAAAAACGCAAAAAAGTGGAACTGCGGATCGATCCGCCCGTGGTTCTTGAAATTCTGCGGAGAAGACTTACTCATGCGCGGCCTTGATTTCTGTCAGGCCGAAGTTGGTTGTCGCGGTTACATTTGTTTCCGTGGAATCGCTGACAGCGGCGCCGGGGACCTGCGCACCTGCGCTATCGGGATTTTGCACGGCTCCGGCTGGGGCTGTCAACGCGAGCAGATTATCCGGCGCCAGCATCTGCGGATGTTTGGGGATGAGACGGTGGCGGCCACGCGCAAGGTAATCCGCGAACAACCCTCCGGCAATGTATGGATTCATTATCGCGATGGGGATAGCATAGCTGGTCGTGGACAGCGACTCGGCTATGCTCTTGTTCCTGCGGCTCGGGCGCCGATAGCCGGGAATCTGCGGAACTTCGAAGATGGTCAGATGCGTCTCAGGATGCTGGGCGGCATAGCGCTCCAGCTTGTAGGCAAGCTGCTTGGGAGTGGTCATGCCCGCGTCCGGAAAGATGTCCCGCTTGAAGGTGCCCGGAAAGTAAAAATTAAGCGTGAAGCGCGCAAAGTCCGAACAGTTGCTGAACAGCAGGTTGAAGTGCGAGCGGTTCCTGCGGTCGTTCATGTACGCGATAAAATCGTCATCCTGCTCTGCGCTGGTCTCAAAGCGAAAAGCGTAAATGCGACGCTCATAAGAAACACCCACCAGTTGCGTCCACCCGCTACTGATAATGTTGCCTGGCGGCAGGTTTTCTCCCAAGCTGAGGAGGTGGGCTTCGCGATAGTGGTCGCGCAGCCGATGGACCGCTGCGCGATCGACACGCGCGGGAACCTGAGAAGCGTCTTCTACCGAATAGAGGTACGGAACCAGCGGGATCGCCACCCAATCATACCCAGCGATGCCTTTGTAGCGGGCAATAACGGCGCCCAGCTCACCGGCCTCGCAGCGGCGCAGCCGGACGGGAGTTTCGGCGCAAACGCGCTCGAAATAAATGGCATTGTGCCCCGTCGGGTTAACGGAGCCAAAAAATCCGTACGGCTCCTCCATCAACAGGGCTGCTTGCGCGCGGCTCGGCGCAGGGCAGAAGGCCAGAACCGCTAAGGCCATGAGAGCAAATGCAGATGTGCGCAGTTTTTGCGTCGAAAGCATTGGTCCTCCTTGGTCAGAATCCTGAACTGCTTTTCAGTATGCCCCGCTTCCGGGAAATGAACTACAACTGGCAGAGACGCAATCTGTGTAATACGCCTGCCGGGGCGAAGAGTTCCACGGGGAAGCCGCCGAAGGGCAAGGCAAACTCTTATGCTCATCATGACACGGATTGAAAAGAAAAGTTGCTGCGAAAATGGTGAAAACCAAATCAAAGCAGATCAGAATCCCATCATGACCGGTTCCATTTCCAACTGAATGCCGAAGCGCTTCTCTACAGCAGCAGTAATTTGGCTGGCAAGCGCCAATATTTCCGCAGCGCTGGCTCCGCCGCATCCATCGTGCTCGCCCAGATTGACGAGCGCCAGCGTGTGCCGCATGGAGATTGCCGCAGCGCCCAGCCTGTATCCTTTGGCAAATCCAGCCTGCTCGATAAGCCACGCTGCCGGAACCTTGACCCGCCCTTGATTTTCCGCGCCTGGTCCGGCAGGAAAGCGCGGCGGCGCCTTATCGCTCGCGGCTGCAATTTGCCGGAGCTGCTCCTCATCAACGACCGGATTCTTGAAGAAGCTGCCCGCGCTGCTGCAATCAGGGTCTCCTTCGACAATCAACATTCCCTTGGCCTGGCGGACGCGCCGCACCTGCGCCGCTACTTCGGCAAGACTCGGCTGTTCGCCTACTGGAAAAGCGCGTAGCAGGTCCGCGTAGCGTAGCGTCGGCGCGCCGCCCGGCGTGAGCCGGTAGTCCACGCGAGTGACAATATACCGCCCGCGATCTGCTGAGTTGAAGCGGCTGCGGCGATAGGCAAACCCGCATTCGGAGGCTTCAAATTCTTTTGCTTCGTACTCCTGCAGGTCGAAGACGCGCACGCGTTCAATCGCTGAGGCTACCTCCTGCCCATAAGCGCCGACATTCTGCACCGGAGTTCCGCCCACCGTGCCGGGAATTCCGGCCAGACACTCTACTCCCGCGCAATTGTCCTGCACTGTGCGCTCCACGAAGTGGTCCCAGTCTTCGCCGGCCGCAACTTGATAAATTCGCTGATACGGTTCACCCGGCGCATCTGTCGATGTAATTCCGCGCAACGCCACGCGCAGCACCAGGCCATCGAATCCCGCGTCAGAGACAAGCAGATTGCTGCCCCCGCCCAGCACAAACAGCGCCACTCTGCGCTCACCTGCCCAGGCCGCGGCTTCGGCAATTTCCTCTTCACTTGCGGCCTCGACAAACCAGTGAGCCGGGCCACCTATTCCAAATGTGGTGAAGGGCGCAAGCAGCTTGTTTTCTTTGATGAGCATCAATCGTCAGACCTTCCGGATAGGGCCGGGATATTGGGCTATCTTTCTGTCGGCGGTCAATAGTGTTAACCCTTCGACCGTAGCCTGAGCAATCAGGATTCGGTCAAAGGGATCTTTGTGGATAGGCGGAAGGGAGTCAACTTCAACCACATGTTGACCTTGAATCATGATCTCTTCGTAGCCGTTCGCGAGCAGTTGTCTTCGGATTTCCCGAGGGTCATGGAGAAAGCCGGGCTTCTTGAGGGCACGCTTGATCGCTATCTCCCAAATGCTCGAAACGCTGAAGATGCACTCATTTGTAAGATCGCCCAAAGCCTCCCTCGCCGGTTCACTTAGGCGCTCATCGTCAAGCAATGCCCAGATTGCAATCTGGGTATCTACGAGGAATCTCATCCCTCATCCTCGCCGAGGAACAACTTCTCGATCTCCTTGTCCAATTCGCGATCAATCTCCTCGTAATTTTCGGGCAGGGTAAATATGCCTTTCATTGCGCCTATCCGCTGCTTGGGCTTCGCCGACGCTACAGCAATCGGAATCACCTGCACCAACTCCTTGCCTCGTTTCGCGATCACAAACGGTTCGCCTTGCACCGCTTCATCCACAAGACGGGAGAGGTGCGTCTTTGCCTGGTGAATATTGAACGCGCGCATTTCGCCCTCCGATTGAACTAAGTCTACTTAGTTTAGTCCACGTTCTGTTTTGATTGCAAGGGCAATACCAGGGCAATCGCATGAATGTTATCTTGATGGCCAATTCGCCGTTTTGCGCCGCCCCTACGGGGCTAATTGGCTGTTGTTGGCCCCTTTCCCCGCGCTGAAGCGCGGGCCTAACCACCGTTGCGCCTCCGGCGCGATAGAAATCAGAACCAGTCCGATCAACAAATCAGAACCTGTCTTGTCAGCACAGAACCAGTCTCGTCAGCAATATGGATTCATGCGATTGCCCTGAGGACAATACCGCTTCACAAAACGGCCTCCAGCGAAGGAGGCCGTTTTGCGTTTCTGTCCGCTTGCAGGCGATCAGTGGCCGTTAGCGTCCAAGGGAAGTTTTTGCACCTTGCTGTGGCGAATCGAATAGCCGAAGTAGATCACCAGTCCTACCAGCATCCATCCAATCATCACCGCCCAGGTAATCAGCGGCAGGTTGGTCATCAGGTAAACGGCTGTGACAATCCCCAGGATAGGCACCAGTGGAACGAACGGCGTCTTGAAGGGCCGGTGCAGATCAGGATTGCGCACGCGCAAGATCCACACACCGGCGCAGACAATGGTAAACGCAAGCAAGGTGCCGATATTGACCAGTTGAGCCAGCCGGTCAACCGGCAAAAAGGCAGGCAGGATGGCTACCACAACGCCCACGACAATGGTCGAGATCCACGGCGTGCGAAACTTGGGGTGAATCTTAGCTGCCCAAGCGGGTAACAAGCCGTCGCGCGACATCGAGAAGAAAACTCTCGATTGGCCCAACAGCATTACCAGCATTACGGTGCCCAAACCGAAGACCGCGCCAATCTTCACCAGTAGCGAACCCCAACTGACGCCAGTCGCATCAATGCCCAACGCCACGGGATCGGCGACATTCAGAGAATGGTAGTTCACCAGGCCGGTCAGGATCGTGGAAACCACAATGTAAAGAATGGTGCAGATCACCAGCGAGCCAAGAATGCCGAGCGGCATATCCTTTTGCGGATTCTTGGCCTCCTGAGCCGCCGTGGAAACGGCGTCGAAGCCGATATAGGCGAAGAAGATGGAAGCCGCTCCCGTGGCAATGCCTTTAAGACCGAAATTCCCGTGCCCATCCGATGGCGGAATGAACGGGTGCCAGTTAGCCCAGGCCAGCGCCGGGTGGTGCAGCAAAAAGTACGCACCCAGAACAATGAAGACACCAACGACGCTCAACTTGACGAAGACGATCACGGTGTTCAGGTTGGCCGACTCTTTGATGCCGATCACCAGAACGGTGGTGATGACTAGAATCGCCAGGATCGCCACCAGATTGAAAAGCGCCGTCACTTGCGGCAGTCCGGCCACGCTGGTTCCCGGTGGAAGCGAGGTCAACGGCAGCCATCGTTCGTGAAAGAAGACCAGCACCGTGCCCGGCGTAGCGGTCAGCCGCGGAGGAAGATAGATGTGCAACTGCTGCAAGAGACTGTTGAAATAACCCGACCAGCCCGAGGCCACCGTCGCCGCGCCAAAGCCATACTCCAGCCCCAGATCCCAGCCGATGATCCAAGCCACAAACTCGCCCAGCGTGGCGTACCCGTAAGTGTAAGCCGAACCGGCGATGGGAATGATGGAGGCGAACTCGGCATAGCACAGCCCGGCAAAGGCACAGACCACGCCGGCCATCACAAAGCTCAGCGCCACGGCTGGCCCGGCGTGCAGAGCCGCGGCCTGGCCGGTGAGCACAAAGATGCCCGCGCCGATGATAGCGCCGATGCCAAGAGTGATAAGGTTCAGCGCGCCGAGCGAACGCCGGAGCGTGTGTTCCCCCTCTTCACCGGCCTCCTTCGAGAGCAACGACATGGGTTTGATGCGCAGCAGGTTATACATGAATGAGGGACTTCCTCCTCAGCAGTTCGTGCCGGATTAAGTTTCGATCGCCGCGGTCTGATTTACCGTGCGCCGCGACCAGAAAAAATATACAGGGATGCCGAGCAAAACCAATACCAGGCCCGGCCAAGTGTACTGAGGCTTATACCGCAATAATACGACACAGATCCACCCCGCCATCACAATGTAAAGCGCCGGCAGCAGCGGATAGCCCACAGCCTTGTAGGGCCGGGGCACATCTGGTTTCTTGAATCGCAGCACGAACAGCCCCACGATGGTGAGAATGTAAAACACCAGCACCGCAAAGATGATGTAGTCCAGCAACTGGCTGTAAGAGCCTGAGACGCATAGCACCGTGGTCCACGCAGCCTGCACCAGCAATCCCGCGGCTGGCGTCTTGTAGCGCGGATGCAGCTTGCCCACCGATTTGAAAAAAAGCCCGTCCCGGCTCATCGCGTAGTAGACGCGCGCTCCAGCCAGCGACATTCCGTTGGCGCAGCCGAAAGTCGAAATCAGAATCGCCCCGGCCATCAGCCACGCGCCGTACGTGTGGAAGACCTGTTCCAGCGCCGCCGTGGCCACGCGATCCTGCGTCGCATGGTCAATGCCGCGCGCGATCACCGTCGCGCCGTTCAGGTCGCCGTGCATGGGCAATACCAGCAGGTAGCCCAGCGACACAAGAAAGTAAATCGTCAGCACAAATCCTGTGCCCAGAATCAATGACAGCGGAATATTCCGCTTGGGATTTTTCACCTCGCCGGCCGTGAAGGTGATGTTGTTCCATGCGTCAGAAGAAAACAGCGACCCCACCTGCACCACGGCCAGAATCACCACCGCGTTCACCAGCACCATCGGCCCGCCGACGCCCACCTGAACCAGGTGCATCGAACTCCAGCCGGAGTTCTTCCAGAATTGGCTCCAGCCCGCGCCGAAATTCGCATTCCACGCCACTGCATTGCGCCCCACTGTGAAGGTCAGCAGAATCAGGGCGCCCAGCGACAGCGCCTTGGCGGTTGTGAACACGTTCTGAATCAGCGAGCCCAGCTTCACACCAAAGACATTCACGATCGCCAGAAAGATCACGACAACGATTCCGGTCAGATTGGCCGTGTTGACGCCGATCTCCATGTTGCCCAGCACCATCGGCCCCACCCGGAGCGCGGGCACATGAGCGATGTGCCAGAGCCAGTTGTCACTGGAGACGGCGGGAAAAAACACGCCGAGAAACTTGCCGAATGCCGCCGCGACGGCGGCGATGGTCCCCGTCTGAATCACCAGGAAAAGCGTCCAGCCGTAAAGAAATCCCCACAGAGGCCCCAGAGACTCGCGCAGATAAACGTACTGGCCGCCGGCCTTGGGCATCATCGCGGCCAGCTCGCCGTAGCTGAGCGCAGCGGTCATGGTCAGAATCGCCGTCACCACCCATGCGCCCAGAAAAAGCGCCGGGGAGTTGGTGCCGCGCGCGATGTCAGCGCCGACAATGTAAATGCCGGAGCCGATCATCGATCCGACCACCAGCGCGGTCGAAGAGAACAGGCCAAGGCTCTGCACCAGCCGGGGAGCGCCGGCTGAAGCTTCTGACTCAGGAATGGGATTCGGTTCGGAGATTGTCACTGGCTAGATTCTTACCTGAATTGGGCTCCGCTGTCTCATTTTTTCTTTGACCGGATGATTTTACCTGGCCTTGCACGTGGCGCGATGCAACTTATCCCGCCATGCGGCCCTTCCGCTCATTTCAGCTCCGCCATCCATTTGCGGAACTCGGCTGCCGGGTCCGGCTGGCGAAATAGTCCTCCGGCAACGGCCAGGACGGTGGCTCCGGCAGCCAACACAGCGGCAGCTCTGGGCGGCGTGATGCCGCCGATTGCCACCAACACAGGGCCGGGCCCGGCAAGCTCGCGCAGGTGCCGCACGCCCTCAATGCCGATGGGCGGCGCAGTGACTTTTTTGATGCGCGTGGGATAAACCACGCCGATGGAAAAATAGTCTGCCGGAGTTTGCAGGATGCCGGGAAGCAGAGCCGCACCGCCGCCGAAAGTGCCGATGATGCGATCCGGTCCCAGCAGTTTGCGGGCCTCTGCGGGAGAAGCGTCACCCGCGTCCACATGAACGCCATCAAAGCCAATCTTCTCAACCAAATCAGCGCGGTCATCGAGAATCAGCTTTACCTGCCCAGCAGGCATCGCACGGCGCAGAATCTCCGCGTCGGACAGCAACTCGGCCTCATCGCTCGTCTTCCACCCCAACGACGAAGACCTGTCGTTGGGGACCCCGGTCTTGTTGCGGTATTCGAGCAGCGCGACGCCAGCCTCGGCCAGTTCGCTGCCCAGCTTGTGCAGAAACTCCGAACGGCCGGTAGGTGGAATGAAAGAGCTATCGAGGATGGGGTAAATCCGGGGCCAACCTTTGGGAAAATGCATTGATCGGGTCACCATAAACTTTCTCAGAAGAGCATAAATTTGTTGAAAGAAGTAAACGCTATACTCCGTCCGTTGCGGTTCATCCCTTTCGCGCCTCTGCTTCGGCCAGCCAACCTCGGCGCAACTTCTCCGCCGGGATGTTCGAAAGGTAAGGCTTGATGTCGAGAATCGGCGTGCCGTCGAGCATGTCCACGCCACGAACGCAAAGTTCCCCGTTTTCGCAGCCCAGCAACTCAACGATGGTGAGGCCGATGGGGTTGGGGCGGCGCGGAGATCGAGTGCTGAACAGGCCGTGGGAGCGATCATCGGAGGGCGGCGTAACCATCAAATCAAAGCCCTCTGAACGATCAAAGGCCCAGAGCACGATGAGGTGCGAGTAGCCCTCGATGCCGGTGAGACCGAGTCGAAAAGCGGGCAGAATATCGAGCACGCCCTCTTCCTCGTGCCTGGCGCCAAGCCCCTTCGGAATTGCTTCCATGTTTCTAAATGGACTGCGGACAAACCCAATCGGCTGCGGAGTGAACATAGGCGCCAATGCCTCTACTTCATATTAATCAACCACCGCCTTAACGTAACGGTAGATTACAGGGCAATCGCATGAATGTTATCTTGATGATCAATTCGCCGTTTTGCGCCGCCCCTGACGGGGCTGACTGGCTATTGTTGGCCCCGTTCCCCACGCTGAAGCGCGGGGCTAACCACCATTGCGCCTCCGGCGCGATAGAAATCAGAACCAATCTGGTCGACGATTTGAATTCATGCGATTGCCCTGCGGTAGATTGAGCCGCATAACACTGCTGGAAAGAGTGGTAGTATTAATTACTACTGAGGTGGACATCATGCCTACCATTGAGAAACTCAGCATCGCGCTTCCCTCTGAAATGGCTGCAATCGTTCGCAAAGCCGTCGATGGCGGCGAGTATTCTTCAAACAGCGAGGTCGTCCGCGACGCGCTTCGCGACTGGACCCACAAGCGGAAGGTGCGCGAACAAGGTCTGGCAGGCCTTCGCAAGCTATGGCAAGAGGCCGTATCCGACGATTCAGAGGGGCTTGATCCAGAGCCTGTCTTCGACCGCCTGGAAAGAAAATACGACGGCCTTGCCGAGGATACAGCCCGATAACGCTCCTGCGTTTATCCGCATATGTCCCAGGCGACCTGGAAGAGATCACGGACTACATCGCCCAGGACAGTCCGCGTCAGGCAGTTCGTCTGCTTCGTGAACTGCACGCGCGGATGGAGGAAATTGCCAAACAGCCGTCGCTCTATCGGCTTCGGCCTGAGCTAGGCAAAGACGCGCGTTTGGCAGTTATGGGGCAATACGTAATTCTCTTTCGCGTGCGCTCCAGCGCGGTCCGCATCGAACGAGTCGTGCACGGCAGCCGTGATCTGCTCCGCATTCTGGAAGACAAACAAAAATAGAACGGACTGAAGCTGGCCGCATTCCAGCAAGTATCCCCAGAGCAACAGAGGGATACTTGCCGGCTGTTCCCTATTCCCTATTTCGACATTTCGTCTGCCGAGGGTCCATACGTGCCGGGAATCGGCTTGTTGAGCAGGCGCAGATAAACGCCCAACTGCGCGCGATGATGGATCAGTATGGTGGTCCCGTTTGTTCGGACAGTTTTTTCGGGTTTTTAAGTGGAATAATTGTTCGTCGTAATCGAGGCGGTGGAAATGTGAAAATCAGTTTCATCGATTTTCAAGGTCTGAGGGAAGGGCGG